>JAABUZ0100000466.1_pt1 | contig 99689 bp, 110 predicted proteins | sample 5562091 | NCBI WGS metagenome assembly JAABUZ01 (sample SAMN12813069, study PRJNA571459) | rock metagenome | isolation source: Antarctica rocks | place: Antarctica: Victoria Land, Linnaeus Terrace sud | collected 2015-12-21
GCTTCGGTTGTATATCTAACGACCCATGTTCGTTCAATTCCAGAATCTTTTTCGCTGTGGCACTTGAAAGCTGCTATCCTTGGGAGCTTGTATGGCGGTGATTATGTATGTGGCGGGCAACGTGGTAGAAAGTGATTCATCCGCTGCTCCTTGAACTAGGGAGGTGGGACGTAGAGCCTTGTGGCTGTTGTGAGTATGAGGCCATGGCTGATGCGCAAGCATCCAGAGCTCAGGGTTTCACACCTTTGAAGTCTTGTGCTGCCTCACTGCATCCTAAGGTAAGTACGGAACCCCTGTCCTAAGCCCGTTGGAGAATCGGGTATTCGCATCCTACAACAGAGACTGCTTCAGATGATGGTAGGTGATATGTACCTCTGTCTTCAATCAGTAGGCGCTGATGGCTATACTACAACCTCTAGCTGGTATACGAAGAATACAACATGACCGCCCAACTGCGCCCCCTTCTGACGCTCACCCCTATTAACCGCAATCAATGCGATCGATCCACTGCTTCAGCGTTCCACCCCTGTCTTTAGACTCACCAAAGTATCGTACAAACCCTCCCACCCCCCACCCCCACCCCCCACCTCTTCCCCCTTCCCCCTTCCCTCATGTCTTCATGTAAATGCAAAAAGTCCTGTCGCTTGTGATGGTGTGGATATGGGTATGTTGTGCATGCAATGCTCTCGGTAAGAAGGGAAAAATAAGGAGGTTAAATACCGAAAAGAAGGGGATATTATGCTCGCTGGAAATGTTTGAATCTAGCCTCCGATGCTGTCGTCTTGCGTTGCGTTGCGTTGCTGTGTGCTTTCGGTTTATTAGTGTGACGGTCTGGATCTTGTGGGGTGAGGGAGAAAAGCAGGTGTGGTGTGGTGGTGGTGAAGTGAGGAGGAGGGGCGTGCGGGCTCCAGCGGAGGATGCTTGTCATAGTTGCTGGTGTCTTTGTCGTCCTAGGCGAAGAAATTTGGATGGGCCACGACGTTCCGCAACCACGTCATTTGTGGAGCCTCCCCTACTGTCGCCGCTGAGGCTCCTCCTGATCCTCCTCCTTGACCTCTAGCTCCTCAGTGCCTCTTCTCTCGCCTCCCACATCTTGCTGGCTCGCCCATGCTCTTCGCGGCGGACATCGTGCCGGCTTAATCTCCCCCCTAAGCCTCCTCTCCCCTACAAACCCTGCAAATGCCGGCACACCCTGCGTCAATTCCGCCAAGCTCGGCAGAACCATCCCATGACCACCATCCATTCCCAGACCTACAGGTGCCAGCTGCTGTGTCTGCATCAATTGCGCGCTTGCTGGTCGTTGGCGCCTCCCTCCTGCTCTCGTTTCTCTTTCCTCGCTCGCTCTTCCTGGGTCTTCACCGGCGCCATAGCTCCCTGATGTTGGCTCCAGTGGCTTGTACCCTGAGCCAGAACGCTCCATACCCGGAGCCGACGAAGAGCTGGAGAGGTTAGCTGGGTTGGTCGAGCTGGATGATGCCATGGTAAAAGGGATGGCTCCTGCGCGGCGAGCCATCTCTAATTCGCCGAGTTGCCAGTGCATGGCTTCGGCGGAGCGCCATGGGACGCCAAGCTCCTGTGCCAGGGGACCCCAGATGTCGGGTTTGATTCTGTAGATAATATAAGCCTGAAAGGTCTTTCTATAGGACGCAAACAAGACGATTATAGAGGACGTAGGAATTGTGATAAAAAGCATAAAACGTATGTTGGAGGGAGGTGCAAAGGATGTGTTTCGAAGAAAAGTCCTTGGGGGGCATTGTGGTCATATAGAGCTTTCTGAACCTGTCGAAAACCATGACCTGGTGCAAAGGCAAGGACACATCGTGCTGAACGTCTCAAGAGTACAGGACGATGTGTCATAGAGCGAAATCGAGGAGAAAGTAACAGCTCACCTATCGTACAACCTCGCTAGCTTGTCCTTCTTCTCCTCATCCCACGGTTGGCGGCGCTCAAGGTAATTCTGGTAATGCAGCCTACAAGCAATGACCGTTCGGCCAGGCAGCCGGTTGGAGATGTCTTCCCACTTCATGCCCGAGCCTCGAAGCGAGATAAGCAACGCGTCCTCATCGCGCCCCCACTTCGAATTCTGCTTCTTCGCTGGTGACGCTGATGGATGGGTTACAGGCGGCGGTCGCTTGCTATTAGATGATGCCGCGAGCGCTGGAACTGAAAGGGTGGAACCAGTTGGCCGCGGTAGATGAAGTTGCTGCTGTGGAGGTACGGCAGTGAAAATGTTAGGCGGCGCCGTGGAGGTTGACAAGTGTGATGCTGTCGACGTCGAAGGAGAGCTGACGAGCGGAATTTGCGAGCTTGACGTCGGGACAGAGACCGAGCGCGCCGGAGGTGGATGCGAGGTGCGCGGTGGAGGAGAAGGGGAGCTGGACTTTAGGAGGGATGGGATATCCAGCTTTGCGGTTGGGAAGAAAAGAGGTGCGTGGAGCATATGCGCGATCCTAACATGTGGCTCGTGCTATGGGTAGATTAACCTTGATGAGATATCTAGGCTGACGCGTGGATGTCTGACAGTGGCGATGCCTGATCCGATGGTAATATGTGCCTGGGAAAGTCTATCTTGGGTGGGAGCCTAAGGTACAAGGAATTTCGGAATCTTGTGAAGGGTGCAACAAGGCCTCGGGTGTCAGCACGGGTAAGCTCATTGCTATGAGGCTAAGGTGGAGAGGAGTATATGAAGCTTTGATCACTCGGTGACGACTAGTGCTCATCGGAACCAAGGGGCGAAAGTAGCGAACCCGATTAGCCAATGAGCTTCGTGAAGACCAATGTCACGTCTCGCATTGGCCAAGCTTGTTGACGAAGCGCAGTCGCGCGATGAAGAGAGCAGAGATGAACAAGAAAACGACAGAAGAGATGCAATGCCAAATGCGGGCGATGTTTTTCTTCTAGCACCAGATCCGGTGGGCAGGGGTGGAACCTGCAGATAGCAAGGAAGCCCCTAGACCAGCAAGTGCCAAACCTGCCGTAGCAAGCCTGCTTCCGTTGGCTGCATCACTGCAGTTCGCAGCGAATGTCGAGGTACTCCGGGCTGGTTGCGCTATGGTAGGTAGACTTGTCTTAGGTTTGAGCTCGTCAGGGCATCAAAAGTCGACTAGTGGTGGACTACAAGGAGAGACTTCCACTTGTTCCCATCGACCTAGAGGGCTTTTTTTAGAGTTGCGAGGAGACGACAGATGATGCAATGAGACAGCTGGAGTGTAGATTGATGCGTAACAGGTCTGAATAGAGTAGTGGGTGGCGTACCTTTGACGTTGAAGCCGTGCGAGGCGAACAATTGCGGTGAGCCCTGGAGAAGCGAGCTATCATGCCAATTGGCCGTAGGGCACCGGAAGGGACAGGGGCAATCGACTAAACGGCCACGAACCATGATCGACGCATCTGAACCTTCTTCTGACCCTCCATCAGAAACAGCGACCGGCCCTAGTCAGTAGCCTAGCTAACGTCAAACCCAACTGGATGAAGTGTCATCGCCAGATCAACTCCGCCTCCCCCGGGCTCTGCTGGCGGTGAGTTCACCGTTTCTGATCCAGGATCTGTAGCCACGGGCGGTGGTGGTGGGAAGAGCCTAAGGGCCTGTTGCAGAGGTTGGCGACGCGCAATTTGTGATAGCGACAGTGCAGCTCCTATTTGAGTATCTCAAACTGGGGGTGCGTCGTGGCGCGAGTAGGCTGGACGCTGCTGCTCGTGAACGAATCTGCGGGCTGAGAAGTGTCTGTTGCGGGCCAGCATCCGGAACGAGGGACGTGGATTCCGATTGTTCCATTGTTAGCACCATCAGGCGGTGTAGCACAGATCATGTGCCGTTGGTGCGTATAAGGGATATTGTTGGGCTTGGCTCTGCTGCAGATGGAACGCGGTGGGGATGGTGATGCGCTGGCCCGTGCCGTCGCTACGGACGAGACACCGGACAGAGGCGAGAAGGGGAGGAAGGATGCATGATCGTGTGTGAGGCCGTTGCCTCAAGGCGGCAGAGAGAGGAATGGCGGGCAGGATGATATCTCACAAACACAACAGGGCGACTACCAAGGCAGGAATCGAGTCTGAAACCAGGTTCGTGCAGGATCACCGGTTACACGACAACGGTCGTGCTGGGCTGGATCGGGACAGCAGCTTCTCGCCTCTCCTCTTTCGATGGCCGGCAGCTGGTTGGAAGAAAGAGCGGTCAATCGTGACCCTCGCATGTCTCTTTAGTCTTCCTCTTTTGGCTTTGGGCCCGCTGTCGCGCTAAACCAGCCCTAATGCAGCATGTCCCAACGCATCGGGCATCAATCCTATCGCTTTCTCCATCCATTGCCACACTTCGAGAACTCTCTGTCTGTGGCGTTGCCGTGTTTCGAACGCCATCGAAAGCCCTGTCGGCAATCCCGCTGGACCCCTCGCCCTCCAACTCGGTTCCGCCGCCGGATCCACTATCCCGCTCTTGGCATAATACCAGTCCTCTCTTCAAGATCCTTACATATTTTCAATACAAGTCGACAATGCAATCTGCTCGCGACATCCCACTGCTCATCACCTCGGCCGCTTCGTCGTCCGAACGTCGCATCACTCCGTCCTGGAGTATTGCGCAATTGAAGGCCAAGCTTGAGTCGGTGACGGGGATCCCTCCTTCGGCACAGAGGTTGTTACTGCGCACAGCGGACCAGCAGGAGCGACCTATCGAGGCAGACGATGAAGAGCATGTCCAGGTTGGGCAGTGGCCGTTGATCGATTACGCCGAGATACATGTAAGTAGTACAGCGCGTCGTAGAAAATGAGGAGATCTTGGCGTCGCACAGACGGCTCAACAAGTCGTACAGCGGCTGAAGATTTCGATTGTCACAAGTAAAAGTGCGATTGAGTTACGAGGAATTTGATTTCTACAGCAGCATACTAGCTCAGACTACATCATGGATCAACGTTGGTGTATTGATCTGACCATGCACAGGTCATCTCGCTGAACCCTCAGACCTCCAATACCATCTCTGCAGACCTTTCGTCTGTGCCAAAGTACACCATGCCCGCAGAGACGTATTCCACTCTGCCTGACACTGTCCTTGCGTACAAGAAGTCTCACCATATCGGTCGATTCGATCCCCATGCGCCAGAAATCCTGCAGAAGAAGATCAAGGAAGCATGGGAGGAAGTTCAAGAGAGGGGTCGGCGCTCCTTTTCGCATTACCAGGTGTAGCTTGCGCTGCCATCATTCACTGACATTTCATACGTAGGGATCTCGGTGGGTGCACGGTGCCAGGTCGGCGGCTCGGATACCCGTCGAGGGTCGATAGCCTATGTTGGCGAGGTCGGCGAAATCCCAGGTATCGGACCCTGGGTAGGTGTGGTACTTGACGAGCCTGTGGGCAAGAATGACGGGAGCGTGCAGGGGCAGAGGTATTTCGAATGTGGGCCCAAGCGGGGTATATTCGTAAGAGCGGACCGAGTTGAGGTGGGCGACTTCGGCGCCCTTGGAATAGACGATGACTTAGGGAGTGACATGGAGGAGATATAAGAGCATAATGCGCTCACAAGTCAGCTGTCTTCAAGTCCAGAAGTAAGGATCAGTCGTTATCCCTAAGGAACAACGGGCAGCCACACGTTCTCTCCGCCTTCAGCCAGGTACATCCTGCCACGTAGAATGTTTCCAACTTGTATCTTTGGAGAGTCCTTTAAACCAGCGCTTTCAACGTAGGACCAAAAGGCTGATGTATGGCGGATTGTGCCTCTGTCTCTGGGACAACATGTGATAATTATGGCATCTCGAATGACTGTACGAGATGAGAGCAATGCCCTCTAGCATTACTGGGAATTTTGGCGCAGCATCGCTCTTGCCAGATCTCATGCTCTGTACCCATGGATTGAAGAGATGAAGGATTGTTGTGGTTGTCCTGACACCGAGCTAGGCACGTGATGTCTGAGACTATCACTCTGTGTTCGAATCCTATCAAGGCCACAGGTAGAATGTTTTCGAACAACATCATGCGAGAGGGCCTCAATTATGATATCTTGAATCGAACTTTGAAAAAGGTTCGGCTATTGCCTACATCCTTAAGAGATTTTCGGATGGTGCCTACGTCTCTTGGTCACATACAGCGTCATTTCCTCTTTTGCACTTGAGTGGTCGCCCACCCAAGTATTGGCAACACGCTCAGAATTTCTGGAAGCGGATCGGAATGGGGTGTACACGTTACACCAAGCGGGTTCCCGCTCAGGTGCAAGATGAAAGGTCCAATTCTGATATATATTGTCCATTAGATTTCACCAGCTGGCTTGCAATTCCTTGCATTACCTTCATGAAGGGGTATTGCCCGCGCCTATACGCATTAGCAAAGTTCACCACATGATTCCGTCTTTTCGCAACCCAGTCGTACAAGCACTTACCTGCTTGAACACTCCATCAGTCATCGGAATTCTACCATAGGGGAAGTCGCAGGGCTCTCTCGCAACGCGTTCTCCTGTCTCCAAGTCTCGCCTCCGGTATCTTTCCACCAACGACTGCAGTCAGACCATCAAGGAGGCGATCTCCTGATTGCGACAGCCCACCAATTGTCTTTTTCGTATCCATATTCCACAATTTCCCCACCCGCAGCCTCGATATCGCGCTCCAACTCTCCTCGACGATAAAGATGGTAATACCGATTGAAGATTCTCGGACCATCAACGTCGCCTCCTTGCTTCATCACCCAGGGCACCATCACGTCCTGGTCATCGCCCTCATCCCAGCCCCTACGACTATGCTTCTGCTCAAGCGCCCACACGTAAATTAGCGCCTGTGAACAGGCGCTATTGCTGTCACAGTAAGCGTCGACGTTCCTCTTCGTTGGCTTCAATACACCCAAGATAGCACCAATGGCCTCTACTCTTCGAGCAATGGTAGAGAGGTGGTGGATCACGGCAATGGATACAACAAAGTCAAAGGAAGAGGGGCGATAAGGCAAATTCAAGCAGTCAGCAACGACTGAAGAATGGGGCTGATGTCCATTGGCGATGCGAATTAGGTTCTCAGACCTTCTCAGACCGTCAGAGGATATCTTTAGCTTCCTGAGGAATCGACCAACCGATCGGAGGCAAGAACGAAGACTTTTCGATTGATTGTGAGGTACTTGCCGTTACCGCAACCGACATCGAGACCAATCGAGCCATCAGGTAGTTCAAGGAGAAAGCGTTCGACAACGGGCCAAGGCTGGATAACGATGAGCTGGACCACAGACACTCCGATGAAAGTGATCTCAGTGACCTCTTACCTTATAGCGTGTTGAAGAGAAGTGAGACGCTATCTGCTCGTACACTTTGTGGACATGGGAGACCTCAAAGGCCTCATCAGAGGTTTGGGACGCCATAGTGATCTGGTCTGGCTGTGCAACTGAGGTGTCACCATTGTCAAGATCACATTAAGACTTGTACCAAAGCAAAGCGAAATTGTGCAAATTGGGCAATGAATTTTGCAGATTCATCCATGGTCGTCACTCGGTTTAGGCGCATGCGGCACGATGGCCGTTTGCCGCGATGCTATTGCCACAGGTCTGTACTGCAGACTACACAGTTGGTACTGAAACTACTCATCTCAAGTATGAACGGGATTTCTAAGTGCACGTCCGGCATGACTTGTCAACAGCGCTCAGGATTCTTGGTGGCTCACCGGACGGCATTCCTCGTCTTGACAAGCGTAAGATTCACATGTATAGAAGCTAACACATAAGGATCCGAGGATCTCAACCTGGAGATTGTAGTGGCGACATTGATGATAAAAGGGAAGACTCGATGCCCTAAATAGTTTGAGTACCTATTCCCACCAAGGTGCAGCTGTGCTAGAGATGTATAGAACGCTGCTCATCTCGACTGACATTTGAAAGCTGGTCTGAGTCTACTTTTGGTGATGACGCTGGGATGATTTCAACAACCCATCAAATGCGAAACCAGGCTGGATTCGATGTCGAAGGAAAAGACTGAACGTGAATTGGCTCTATGAAGTCCGGCAGCGGATACAAGAAAGCTCATGTAGCTCGTGCAGGAACTCCTGGCTTAAGTCGCACTAAGCATGCACCTATATCGACAACTCACACTTGCTTGGTCCGTTTCGATCCAGCCGGCATAGACTGCATTAGATGCTTCCCCTCTCCATGGGTCTGGGTCTAGATGTTTCTGGCGCATTGCAACGTAGAATGAACAGAAGTGCTGAAATACATCTCACGTCATGCTTGGAGTGAGCCATTCCACAGCTCAGGAAGTCCTTCGCTATCTCACATAGTATATGCATAGCGATCATACTCTCCTTCGCAGCAAATGCGCTCGATGGTAATCTACATTGAAATACTGTTTGTGCGTTTTTAGCATTTACAAGCTTTCAGCAGTGATGAGATGACAATGGCTTTTGACTTGTCTCTGATCGTATCAATTGGTCTCATTTTTAGCCTTGGACTTGTGGGCTGGAAGGTACCATGGTTTCCTTAACTCCTGTCTCAAGGAAGGTGAGAAGCGTTTTGCTAAAAGAAGTGCAGATAATCTATAATATTCTCTTCTCGCCTCTGAAGCACATCCCAGGACCTTTCCTTGCCAGGTTTACCTCGAAATGGCTCACGATCAACGAGGTCCTCGGTAATCGCAGCCTCATAGTCGAGCAAGCCCATCATAAGTACGGTCCGGTGATTCGCATTGCTCCGGATGAACTGTCCTTCTCCGAGCAGTCCTGTATAAAGGAACTGTACTATCAAGGTACCAAATTTCCCAAGTCTCGGCGCTATGAAGGATTCGCCAGTACCACGCGAGCTTCTTTTGATATGACAGACATTGTTAAGCATCGAGAACGTCGTCACCTGGTCCGTCATGTACTATCGAGGTCCAACATCGACGAAGCCGAGCCACTTATCGCCAAGCAAGTCAAGAAGGCACTCACCTGGGTAGACAAAGTGGCTGGAAAAGAGAGTTCTTTAGAAGTTATGCTTTGGGCACGGAGGATGATGCTTGACACATCAGGTTTGTCGGCACTCCTAAGCGGTGCCGCATCCGCTGATCACACTCGGAAACCTAGGTGCTCTTTTCTTGGGCAGAGAATTCGGAGCGCTAGATAGTGAGGAGCCGCATGCCTTCCTGGACGATATGGACAATTTCTTTAATATCACCGCTCTGCGTTGGCTAGCCCCGTGGACTCTGAGTGTCCTCGGATGTCTCCCATTCCCGGCAATCAAGCACTTTCTCGGCGCGCAGAAGCGAGGCTACGAATATGGTTTTCGTGTTTTTGACGAATACGTCGAACAACACGGGCGATTCTCCGGCCGCATTGACCTACTTACCAAAATGGTCGGCAGCAAAGAGAGCCAGCCGTTATCCGACGCAGAGATTAGTAATGAGCTAGGCAGCCTGCTGGTGGGGGCAACCGATACCACTGTCGTAGTTTTGACATGGTTGCTCTGGGAGCTGGCACAGCGCCCAGACTGGCAGAAAAGGATCCGAGAGGAGCTTCGAACAAACAAGATAGACTTTTCGACTGGTATTGCTCCATTCAGGCAAATCTCGGACTTGCCGGTCCTGAACGGTTTCGTCTTGGAATCCATGCGTTTACATCCCGCTCAATCCATTGGTCTTCCAAGAGTCGCACGATTCGAAGGAAAGGTCATTGGGGGTGTAAAGATACCTGCTGGGGTATGTAGATTCTAAGCTGGTAGCTAGTCCTCTCTAATAGGATTCTGGCAGACCTACGTCTCAATCCAGTCGCGCAACATCCACCGCAACCCAGCCATCTTTCCCTCTCCAACCTTATTCCTTCCCGAACGCTGGATATCGACGAACGGCGGTACACAGCAGATGAAAGTAGCTTTTATAATATGGTCGAAAGGCTCGAGAGCCTGTCTCGGACAATACGTTGCTACCATGGAAATCAAATTGCTTGTAGCTGGACTCATGAACCGGTGGAGTATGAGCATCGGGCCAGAGACCACTGATGCCACCATGACGCAGACCGACTATTTCCTGGCATTCCCCAAGAAGAGAGAATGCTGGCTTAGATTCGAGTGAGCTCAGTAGCTTAGAGCTGCTCGATTATGGTCCTCTGAGTTTGTCACATTCAGAAAGTGGGCCATCTATCTCAGCTTTGCTTGGCGTAGAGCTGCAGATACATTCCCATATCTCCAATCCACTGGCCATAACCTCCACGAGGTCACAACTCTCTCATTGTCACCACACTTTTTCTGATCCTGCAATCACCGGTGGTGAAATTGCCGGACGGATTCATTAGGCACCTCTTTGCAGCGTACCTACCTCACAACCAGGCTTTGCTTGTGCTTTCCGCATACCAACGAAATTGCGAGCGTCATTTGCACTCCCCACTTCGTGTCAAGATCATCTCTACTTCCGATACCGAAAAATTCATTTCAGACTCATGGATTTTGTCGTGCACTTCATGGTAACGGGGTGGCATCCCCGAACATCCGTATCCAAGCTGTGCATATGGAGTCACAAGGATGCAAGTTCACTAGAAACTTTATCGAGAAAGAAGGCAGGAGCTCGAGGTGAGTGAGTTATCATTGGGAAATTTCGTTACAGGACCTTGAGATGAAGATGGCACTATGTATCGCAAACCCCTCGTATGCACCAAGGTTGACATAGTTCTTCATTCATTAACTATAATGCCGGCGGCCTTGGCTCGCCGGCAGGCTCGTAGCTTCGCGACAAGCGAGATCCAAAGGTTGGAGAATATACGATTCAGATGTTCCACTCTCTAAGCACAGGGCTCTTTGATGTTTGCTTTAATCAACCACCAGTTGATTGGGAACGCCGTCCAATGGCCAAGGAACATGCCGATCTAAAACGCTGTAAGCCTTCTGTGCGGCGGGAAGTTTCAAGGGCTCTTCGGATTGCATACCTGCATCATCCACCAATATGTGACCGCGTTCATCCCAAGTTTGTCTCGGAAGATGGCGATCTGAAATATAGCTATCCAATCAAACAAACCGATCTCGAAAAAAGTCAATGATAGGAAATCTGCTTTCGCTGCGCGAATAAGCGTTTTCGGACCGTATCCCCCACCCATGGGCGCGATCGAAAAGTACTGAAAGACAATGCCGAACGCAAGCGCAAAAGCGAAGTCTATCGCAAGAAGTCAATGGCGCGAACATGGCAGCATAGACGAAGGTTACCTACCTATCAGATATTCCGCCCATAGCGCCCGGCCATTGATGGCAGCACCGGTCCCGTAGACCAACCATTCGCCGACTATATCCCCTAGGACGCAGCCAGCACTGCAGTGGCAGACGGCAACGGTGATGGTAGCAAACACACTTATGATACGCCCTTCCACCTCCCGTGCCCGACCCTTCGAACAACTTGCCACAAGCAATGGCGACCTCGTCAACCTCCTTCAGGCAGAACGTGATGCAACGCCGGTCCTCCTGACCGACTGGACTCACGAACTTTCGGACGCCATCTATTCCCAATATTTCGAAACTGGTGCATTCCCGTTCTGTGTGGATAGTATCCTGGCGAATGGCTATGGAAAGGTTGAATGCCTTCCCGAGTCCATACTACAGGCTGGCGTAGGTCTTGGACTCGATACCGAGATGCCTGGAATTTCCGGGGTGGGCACAGGCAATACAACTATGTTGTCGACTGCTGCGATGCAAGGGATGTCGACGAACGATCCAAACATGTCAATGGCCAGCCCGGTGCCAGATATGTACACGAATAATCCGATGAGCGGCTCTTCGGTAGGGACTATGATGCGCAGATCACTAAGTCCAGAGCTGTTGATGCCAAGAATGTCGATGAACGATCCGACGATGGACTCTATGGCCAAGAGCAGCGTCGTGGCAACAGCAAAGCCTGAGTCCTCGACGCCAACTATGTCAATGGCCCAACCTTGGCCAGTCTCCATGTCAGCGAGCAGCACGCCGCTATCAGTAAATTCAATGACCTCGGTGCTCTCCATGTCGAGTATGGCGTCCGAGTCATCATCCACAATAAACATGCCTTCAATGTCCGGCATGCCGCCCATGTCATCTGCAAAACCAACGTCGAGCATGCAAGCAATGAGCCCTTTGAATCCCAAAGGGTGCACTCCAACTATGATGTTTAGACCGGGCTTCAACATTACCTCGCTCCCTCTTCCAACCTGCTCAAATACGACGTCGCCTTTATTGGTGATAAATGCAGACTATTCGCGAGGATGGCTGGCCTTCAATCTTGTCAACGGGTTCAGTCAGCAGGTTAGCGATATCTCTTGACTCGCATTCAATGTATGTGTATGCTGCCGACGGGCTTTTTACCGCATTACAGGAGGTCAAGGCGAGCTCCTCGTCCTCCGATATCACGGGTCAGACTGATTTCTTTCAGGTGCTCTACCTGTCCATTGGCCAACGATACTCCGTGATGATTAAACTGAACCAACCTGTCGGAAACTATTATCTGCGATACTCCACATATCCGACAGGTGATATGCAACAAGTCCTCGAGGGGCAAGCTATTGTGGCCTATAAAGTAGGGATTATCCAAAAGCCGAGTGCAGAAATCTGAGTAAGGGCTGACTCTCTAGACAAATTCGACGACACCCACGGAGATGAAGACCACCCAAGATGATATCGCATCGGTGTGGACCCTCAAGAACGGGTCAGCTGTATCAAACGCGACGACACTGGACCCCCTGTCCCTACGTCCGTTCGCCAAGATTACACCACCTCTCGGGAAAGCCGATCTTACCAAGGTCTTCACGATCAACCAGACCGGTATTGTGGAATGGGTGATGGATGGTCATCCATACGCCGAACCCTCCGTCCCTGTCGTTTATGGGAGCTCATCTGATGGATGGAATGCCAGCACTACATTGCACTTGCCATCCAATTCGACGATCGACATTATTATGGTGATAGCAAATAATTCGATGGATCTAGTAAGCAATCTATATTATTTCATCCGGCCAGATTGGTCCCAGAGCATCTACGGCTGACACTCGATGGCGCGCAAGATGGGTCATCCCATGCATCTCCATGGACACAAATTCTGGGTCTTGGGTTCTGGATACGGATCATTCCCTTACTCTTCGGCAAACGAAGCTCCGTCTTCTATGATCAATCTAGAAAGCCCTTCGTATCGTGATACCACAGATCTACCCGCGTCCGGCTGGGCTGTTATCAGGTAGGTCTCAAGTTCTGCCACTGGTCATTGATGTTGGCACCTTGCTTATTTTGGAATTAGATATAAGGCAGATAATCCTGGAGCGTGGCTTTTCCACTGCCATATACAATGGCACCTTGTGGTATGTATGCTTCTCGTTATACCCTGCTGCCAACAACTTCGAATCTTCGGGACTAATGTACTCTTAACATAGAGCGGTATGGCGCTTGTGCTCGTTGAAGGCGAAGAGAAGGTTCCCGGTCTTCTGAATACGGCAAACGTCTCTGTAATTGCCATGACTCCTCACCATCAACCTCGAGGCAAGTGCCGCCAGTCGAAGTCGACCAGCCAAAGAGTCATGTTACACTCTGCTTCTCGCTTGCATAACTGGCTTTGCAGCGGTTTTTCTTGAGTAAAGCTGAGCGTATAGCGAGTGGATAAGGAATTCAAGCGTGCGATTATCTTCTTTTGTGTTGTATGGGTATGTAAACAAGGACCGAAACGATTTCGAACCGGGTTTGTAGGCCTTTTCGATCAATCAGCCGAGTAAAGAGTTGCGATTACTGTTAGTGTCGTTACAAGTGTCGGAATATAGGCCCATGATTGGCTTTGCGGCATTTGTGCGTTATGAGGTAAGTATAACGCCCGGCAAGCTGGAAGGCTATTACTCGTATACTTTAAGGCATGATAGATTGTTCTCTTGTAGGACGGGCGTCCCATGAAACATCTCAAATCACGATAGGGGAGACAATCATCTTTCAATGCAAGCCTCCCTTTCCATGGCTGCATGGCCAAGTGTACCCGCCTTCTATCGACCGGCTGGTGTTCACGCCTTCCATGTCTCTCTATCGCATGGTGGCAAGTCTGGAATTATGGTAAGCAGCCATAGGCGTCTCTACTCGAAAGTGTTACTGAATATCTTTAGGTCCTGGCAAATCTGTTACTTCTGTATGCTGCGCTGGTAGTTTTTGGATTGCAGTATATGTTGTACGATCCACCCACAGACTCCCAGGTCGAACAAGTTTTCAAAAAATTCGTCTTGGCCGTTATCGAAACGATGCTAGCCATGATTCTGGTCGGGCAAAACATCAGCGGCTGTTTCCTGTTGATGTTCACCGTCTTTCTGGCGGGAAAATGGTGGGCTTTGTTTGGTGAGGCACGGACGCAGAGACAGGAAGAATACCCATTACGTGCGTCAATCCTCTTGTAAGCGCGCTTTTGGATAGCTACTCTGATATCTCTGACGCTCGACATCTGCATAATCATCTATACAGCCCAGGCTACCCTGCAGCCAAACCTTCAGCCAGCAATGACCGCATTATTTTTGTTCGAATTTGCGATCTTGGCAATATCGTCACTATCGACAACTGCTCGTCTCGCTCTTTGTACGATGGCGATTGTCAACATCAGACACTCTACTCGAATGAGTCAACGACGATCGCCATTCGAGCATTCAGTATCGACCGAAGTACGAACAGCGACGGCGGCCCCAGCAAGCTCTTGTGCCCAAAACGAAGTCAGCACCAATCTCCCAGAAATGACTGGTATTCAGGCAATGGAAGAGACGATGCAATCCTGGCGCGAATACAGAAGATGGAGGACCTATCTTGAATTAGTCACTGGTGAGTTGGTGGACCCATTGGCTCTCAGATCTCCACACTAGCTGATTGTCCTTGTGACGCAAGACCTGATGAAGATCCTTACTTATCTCTACTATATCGCCATCCACCATACCTCCCACGGGATCCCTGCACAATTCCTCTGCGAGATTCTTTGGATCCTTGAAGGTCGTACGGAGAAAGTGCAGGAATTCGTTCGTTTTGAGAGGACCATGCAGCAGGTTAATAAGCACTTGACGGATCCTGCTAATGATCTAATCGCTGAGCACGAGTTGTGTATGATCTGTTGCGGCAAGATGGAGCAGCAAGATCATCCGTCAAATACGAGGTCAGCTGGTTTCTCCTCACGCTGGAGGGCGAGAATGCACATAAACACAAGGGCGACTTCGGAGGATCGGCCGAAGATGCTACGATGTGGACACGTTCTTCACTTTGGATGCTTAAAGGAATGGATTGGAAGACAGAATACGTGCCCGATTTGTCGAAAGTCTGTACAGGGAGACTGAATCAAATTACATCGCCTCTTGTCGAATCTTCTGGGCGCAGGAGTGACAAACATTAATCTTGGAAGTCGGCATGGGACCTAAGCATAGAAATTGGAATTGGGAATGGGAAAATTACGCAACTAGGAACGCCTGAATTGCCAACCAAAGGTGTCCGTACTTCACCAAGATATCTTAAGCAGCTGGTGATGCCTTTCACTCTCGCAAAATCTTACGCAGGCGAATACAACACCTTTTGGGATATAAATTACGATAGCAATGGTCCTATCCCTGGAGCCCAAACGTATAATTTGGGGGCACTTCCTTGATCCGGACGTGCGCGGCTCCAAAGTCACAAGACTGCAGCTTCAAATTGTGGGAATCTTATATCGTCGGTATCGCCACATCGTACCGCAAGGCTAGACGATGGGCCCATTTCCAGAGTCACAGTCTGGGCTGTTGGTCATATCCCATGCTGTGGCATGGTGCATTTCTTGATGAGGGTCCATATTCACTAGCTTCTCCAAAGCCTTCTGCTGGTTTCTTGAACGAGCAAGATTAAGGCTTTGACGGTTTGTCTTTCTAGCTATGGGCGTCTTTTGGTCGTCCATTTCATCGTTAAGTCGTCGATACATATCGTCCTCAAGAAGTGGCAAGCAATTGTACACAATTCTTACCACCGCATAGAATAGGACAGCGATCGCTTCGCCATGAGCGTGTCCGAGAGGCATGAGGATTGGCTGCAGAACGCTGAAATCGCCAATCGTAAAATCAATGACCGTTCAATCGAGTTGTAATGGCATCGCCATATATTGCTTTCGTTCCTGACTAGGCTGGTCAGAATACACTTCCAGGAGCGTTCGAGGTTCATACTGGAACTTCATCTGAGCAAGCCCGAGGGAAGAAAGCATTCGACTCGACTTTCTAACGTTTCGAGAAGCCAAAGACATCTTCACGGTTTGTGACACAAGAATCAGCTCTGCACGCGATACTGTTGCAATTTACAAGAGCCACTGAAAGTTGTTCACAGAATGCAGAGAAAACAAAGTGCTTCAGTCTCCAGAGCTTATTCTACAAAACCCGAGGAAGCCAAAATACCAAAGAACGCCAGGCCCAGATTCCAAAATAATGCTTTTTCTAAGGTTGGCATGAACCGCTTTCTGCTTCTTTATAGCCTTGTCGCTGAGAGTATAGCACACTCTGCCATCTTTTCCAATGTAACATGGTCGGTCAAACCATTCTTCTTCAACTCGCCCACTAGCCAAGCGATAGCCCACCTGGCGGCCAGGATTGTTGCCATAGATCTTGACAAGGTTTTGCTTATCCTTAATTATCTGCGGCGCCAAAGCATCAAAGTCGGCGCTATTGATGTGGTTCTTGACCTCAGCGTGGGCTAAGGCATTTCTCTTCGCGTAGTGTTGGATTTTGAATCGGACACCCGCCGGCTTCATGTTGGCGATCTTCGCTGCCTTGCCGATGCTCTTGAGCCAAGGTGTGGGTGGGCGGGGCTCTCCTGCCTGTAGTCCCCGATCATGGGTCCATGCATAAATTCTCCACCTCTTGTCTTTCCATCTCTGCATCGACCTCAAGACTACCGGTTTCCGGAGCCAGCATTCCTCCTTTCAGTCGATCTGTTCGGCCAGAGTGCAAGTCTCCGGGCTCTCAAATGGAACTTACTGATAGTCATATACCTTACTTGGAACAGGTACGACTAAGTTTTCGTTGCTATTAGGCATGCGAAAGCACCGAGGGCGCTTAGATAATGATAAAGGCATGGCGGCCGTGAAAACAATGGAGAACGACTTAAAATATTCCACGTTATGGTACTGGCGATTGAGAAAACGCGTATGTCAAGGCAGAGTGAAGTAGCTCATAAAAGACCAAGATAATATGCAAAGGCCGTGTGGAGAGAGTTTAGAGGTAATGGAAAGGAGGTTCGTTGTTGATGTATTTGAACGATCGAGACTAGCCCATAGTCCCGCAGGTTTCCGGTTAAATGTACTCAAAGAGCTCCTTCCAAAGCAAATGGCCTCACTTAGGTTTCGGAGGGGGAAATCGCTTCCATCCCATGCGCCGGCAGGATGCTCATTCCACGGGCTGGCTGGACAAGGACGAGACTGCTCTGCACTCTAGGGAAACGTGTTGATGGCATAATCTGTGATAGAATAACCAATCATGGCCCATCGACAAAGCGCCAAAGCGTTAAGATGTATCAGTGACATGATAAGAGGTCTCTAAAGACGCAGCAGGAGAAGGTTTTCGATCAGAGCTATAGCACCCATTGGTGCCACCGCTTGGGACACTCTTTTTCTTATTTTCTATGATCGAGCCTCCCATGCAAGCTCGACCTGCGGCCCCTTGTTGCTGTTTTCCTTGTGCTGTAAGGGTCAACAGCGCTCAACCCGCCTGATTACGTTCTGCACCCGGTCTGGACCATGGCTTCGCATCGCTCGCAGCTGATATATCAGATTTGCTCTACCATGGGCCTAGTAATCTGATTCTGCAGACAAGGACTTGCAGGTGCGAGCTGTTCAGGCATGAGAGAACAACTCATAGGAAGTTCCGTAAAGAGGATCCTATCGGGTGGAGTTCCACGGAGCGAGTTGAAGATAAATGGGCAATGAAAGGACATGCTGCGTATTCATTGCGCTTAAGAACAAGGAAGTACTGGGGTTCGGCAATGGACCGACTGATCAAGGACGAGCCGTTGCTTAAAATTCGTGTTAATGACGCGTGTTGCATACTGGTTCAGGACACTTATGCGAGACACACGCCACTTTTGGGCGACTAAAGAACGAAGAGGGCGCTCCGAGAGACTGAGAGTGCACACCACGGTTCTGTTGAGGGGTTCAATGCAGTAGAGGGGTCCAATTGCCTTCGAGTTTGCCAATAACTCTTTCAATGTGGTTTGACTCGTCAAGAATCTTGAAAACGATCAGTACCCAGAGCCTCAAGGTAGAAGCACGTCTTCTCCCAGTAAGGTAATGAAAGGCGAAGATGGCGTAGGCGTAGGGCAGTCTTGATCTGTTTCCTGAGGATACTTTACTCGTTCATATCACATAACTCCTACTCCATGTGATTGTTCCATGGCTTCCGTAGGAGCCGTAGTTCATGATTACTGTCGTCATATAAGAGAGAAAAAGTCACTGTTGTTCGAGCCCTGTTGTACCCTGGTGGAAAAGAATCTCTTCTTCGCACCTTAGGTAAGCATGCTGATAGGCGAGTCACGTGAGTCGTGACGTAAGAGGTGAGTCAGCTCTCTTGGCCTTTTCGGCCAGTCTTGCGCCATCGACATCGGACGCATCTTGTTCATGCTCCTCCTTTGCTCTCGCATTATCTTGCTCAAGAAGAGCTGACTCGTATTGAGTCAGCGTCAATTTCATAGCGTTTGCGAGCTTACCCTGGGACTCGGCTCGCCGCTGAGTATGCCAGCGCAACGACGTGAGGTGACAGGCTTAGCTGGTAACCCTCGTTTCGCTGCGTGATAACATCGAATAGCTGGTGGCAGAAGTCTTACTGTTCAACAACTGACCAACACATGCCATGGTCAGTCGATCAGCTCGTGACCAACGGAAGAGTCGCAATATAAAGCATCTCCTTGAAACACAATCTGGTTGTCGACCTGACACTGCGTGCACGAGCCATCAATTTCTGCCTCTCATGTTTTTATCAGAAGCGCACCTTTAGCCCTTTCTTCCGGGCAGTTGTCGCTGGTAACAGGAGCACCTCATACTCTGTGATGAAAAGTGCATGGTTTCTGATACACTTGGCTCGGACACTGCCAAAGCCAGATTCTCCTAACAAGACAGATCGGGGCAATCATCTAAGGTGTGCAGTAGGGCTGCCAGATCCTGAACCTCCAGTTCAAGCCGCAAGTGATAGCGGGGCACGGTCAATAATGCAGGGTATTACACAGTCGGCCTGCCGATCGAATCCATAGCTAGTTATTCGTGTGCTCACCAGCAAAGGAGCGAAGGCTGCTCCTCCCAACTGCTGAGACAGCTCCCGGCTGGGGTCTGTCTCTCTGTTCCTGAAAAGGGGCTAGTGGTACTGCCATTTGAGCTTGGATGACTCGCCATGACAGGGCCGGCTTGTGGAAGGACTCGATCGGGGAGAAGTTGCATGCGCATACGCTACTGTTCTCGCAGGAATAGTCGGAGCATGGATATATCATAGCCCCCATGAAGCTGTGCCCTGCTGTCCTGCAAGCGTCGCCATGCTTCTGGTAGTTAGTGTTACCCTACATACGCTGGCAGACATGGCAAGACTTGTAATGGGTCTGCTTCGTACTAAAATCACCATCTACCAAATACAATATACACATCCAATCTATCTGAGCGCTTCAAGCATTGAAGCCGAGGATGTCCGGCTGTGAATCTCCCAGATAGCTCTTTAAGCGATCCTGCGGCACGGGACGCTATGATGCAAGCATGGTGTGGCTCGTTTGGTTCACAACCTGGCTCCCTGCAGATAAAATAAACCGTACTCAAATTTGGAGGAAAGTGCTAAGAAAATAGTGTGGTTTATTTCGTCCACGGGGAGCCTGGGCACCAGCGTAGAGACATTCAAGAGCCTACGCCCCGTACTTTGGAGAAAAACGCCATCCTTCCACGACGGCGATTCATGTGGGTTCCGGGAGAACCACGTCCTCGGTATATGCGACTGGGCTCTGGCCCAGCAATCACTGCCGTGCACGCATAACTCCGCACAACAAGCTATCTGCTAACGGGCGGCCTGGCTCCACAACAGCAGTTTGTTCGCTGTTTCCACCCAGACCGTCCTGGGGATAGAGGCGCAATCGCTCTTCTCGTGTTCGACATGCGGGGTTTGACATGCAGGGCATAGCTCAGCTGCCGTTCAGGTGAAATACTCGTTCACTATTCGCCGTCTGGGCTTGCGTGCTTGCTGGACACATGTTGGCTGTAAATTTCATGCAATCCCAGCTTTTCGCGCGTCACTGCTCTCTTCTATAAGAGGCCAGGTGTCCCCTGATGCAAGAACATCAGTCCCTACTTTCTAGACCGATAGGCCCAGTCTGGTGAGAGCAGCTTGGGAAAGAGCTACTTTCCGCCAACATGGCTCTCGCATACCCTGAAGGAGAATGCTTCTTTGTCAGAACCGCCCTGGATAGCGGCAGCTCGAGCGGGTACCATGCGAGCGACGTCAAAGAATTCTACAGCCACATGATGGTTGAATACATCTGGAATGTTGAGTCCGACCACGGCAGTAAGAACGCGAACTCTCCTACAGGCCGGACCCATCCTCGGACCGGATACAAGATTGTTAAAGGATCGTGGTGGGACACTCATTATGGCGCTTGGGCTAATCTCCCTTTTAACTATGGCCCGAGCGAAGGCACTATCAAGAGACGTGTCCAGCACAATCTCTGTACCAGCGGCAATAGGTTCAGAAATCATGAGAAGGGGGGTTCGAGTGAGGTGGGCATTGTTCGGAAATATAAGAACGCAGCCTTTCATCACTAACACATTCAGGCGTGGATCATGTTTATGCCGATGCCTACCATAGAAGAGAGATGGGTGTGGATTGACGTAGGATGCCCTACCTAATCAACTCTATAGAGTGTGCTATGGGGCTTTTTGACACTTCCTACAGATGCTTAGCTACATTCGAGCCATATATCTCCCGGTTGCCCATTCAGTGAGCAAAGATCACCCCGATCTATGCTCCTTCGTACAGGTCAACTTCGCACTCGACCGAGCTATTAAAACATGGCGCGGTGGGGATCAATTTGTCGACCACAAAACGGAAAAAGTTCTGGGCTTAGGTAAATCGGCCGGCAATACGGTAGGGCTTGATGTTGCCGGATTGATTCAGCTCCTCACCCCCCCACGTCAGCTTCGGAGGGACAATTGCTATAATTTAAGACTTATCAAGATAGTATCTGCCTCAACGATCAAAACAGTTTCCGTGACCAAGTCGTTCGAGGATCGGTACGACAAATCATGGCTTGATGTCGCCAAAGGCAATTTCGGCCTTGATCTCACATGGAGACCCGCGGAGAAGACTACATGGATGGAGAGTTTCATCAGAAACACGCTGACCGTCGCCATCGGCTTTGTTCCTGGGATTGGGCCATTGCTGCAGGTCGCCTTTACCGTTGGGTGGACTCTTTTGTCCGAAGAGGATCCGGGAGCTGCATTCGCGATGCTCAAAGAGTTGTGTCCTGGGCTTGATCTAGCGGAGCATGTCGTCCAAGAGCTTACCAAAGCTTCAAGCGAGACTAGGAAATTCCTGCCTGATGAATGGGAGAAATTGAAGCTCACAGCCCAGAAGGGAGCCTTTAACGAAATTAAGAGCACACCAAAGCCTATTGAAGACATGGATAGGATGCTTCCGATGCTTTTGCAGAAGGAGGTGTTAGATGCTACAGGGAATAGCCCCGACAACAATGAGAAGAAAGAGGACACCGAGGAGGGCCCGACTGTCACTGACAACCCCGAGTCAGACAGCCCAATCATGAATGCCGGCGAATAAGCTATAAGCGCCATCGAGTCCGCGCTCTAAGCACAATCATTCGAGCAAGCAGGCATGGGCGATGGGAGGTCCTAGAATATACGGGGACACTTTACTTCTGCTTCACCAGCAGGGCGACTCAGATACACTTGCATTATTTGTGCGATTCAACATCGCAGACCGAGCAATTGACAAGTTTCATAAGCTGAATCAATACCCCGGGTCATCTTTCGGGAGTGTTGACGTTCCCACCCAGTCTCCCAACATCCAGCCCACGAGATAGCCTCTCGCGCATAGAATTTCTACTGTTGCCACCTATCTTCAATGAGTATCTCTACACTCTCGATATCTGCGTACTTGCAGTCAGAACCACTGAATCTCAACTGCTACCTCCGAGTTCTCAGTGCGGGCAGCATAGCCGTTGTCACCAGAGAGTCCCTGATACGTACTTCTGTCAAGGCGCGAGGGGCCTCGATGACCCCTAGATGCCTCCTCAACCAGAAGGCCGAGACCCCGGGTGGAAGACCTTGACGCAGCAGAAGAGCTGCGACCGAGGTCCTGGTCGATGTAGGTTACATCGGGTTGCCTGCAGCTACATTGCAGAAGTACAGTGTATCTCATGCATTGTGCTTGCGTCATGCGAGTAGCTAGTCGCCTCATGCGCAAGATCGCCATAGGACCTTCTCCGCGCCTCAAGAATGCTGTGGTTTCTTTTGGTGCTCGGAACGACGAGGGTTTTCACCTCCGAAAAGAACATTTCCTCGGACTGACAATGAATGACTCAAGTAAGCTAGGAGCATAGGAGCACATAGTACAGCATGGCAGGTATGCTCATCCGGATTTCATACGGGTTACTGAGCAACACCACAACAGTGACCATCATTCCAGACACGCCGTGTCTTGCCCATGTCGATTAGCTCTTGATTGGAGCAAACAATCAATGCTGTTGATTAAACAATCTTCCTTTGCATGTGAGATGCAAATGCATTGCTTGGCCCCAATTTTAAGTGTACATTTGAAGACCCAACTGGAGAGCCGAGTGAGACTTTCACTCTACTCAGACCACATCATACGATCATCAAAGAAATCACTGGACCAGCGACTATCCAGGGAAGGCTATCATTGCTGGTACTCGTCCATTGGGAAGCGCTTGTCCGGCCTATCCGAGAAGCGTTGACCTTCTCCTGATAGTGAGTGGTCGTAAGTCATCTTTGATGGCCGAGGGGTAATTTTAAAACCCAACATATCGAGAGACGAAAAGCAATGTACATTTACCCTCTCAACGGCGGAGAGTGCACTAGCCAGATCTCTTGCAATTCGTAACAAAAGCTCTTCGACAGCAACTCTCCACTCTTACGTTCACCCTCTGTCAAACGAGCACATGTTACTCCTCAAGCAGATCTCAAGGGGGAAAAGCCCAAGCTTTCAACCTCCGAATGTACAGTGGTAGTTCAAGATCTGGATACTGGCGCACGCATCGAGTCTTCTAAAGCAGAATCTATCCATGCCCTGCAGCTCCGATATACCGCAATCTCCACGCGTGGGCATTGCTTTACCTATAACCCTTAGCAGCTTCGACTTAGAGCCATCAAGTAGCCCATCGCTTGACCCGAGAAGGCCCATCGATGGTTCCATCCTTGGAGCGAAACAGTCGACTACATCTTGCACGTCACCTTTCATAATGAGATAGTAGGGGTATTCAAAGGGCAATTTTTGATTAGTAGCTTGGCCCGTGACAAGCGAATGACAAAAACCGCTGAAACCCTTACGATTTACTCAAGGAACATCAAGAATCGATCGCAAAGCCAACGTATAGCACATCGCAAAGACCATGCTTGACATTAACACAGTGGGTATGCAAAGATTGCTATATTTTGTTCTGCATACCAAGGTTTGGGTTTCGAATCTCTTGTTTGCTGTTGCGTTGTTTTAAAGGGTAGTATATGCAAGCAGACAAGACGCCCGATAGAGATTGAGCTCAAAAAGCCTTACGAGTTTCGCAGGAGTCTTGCAAATTGTTGAATTCGCAGACGGAACTTCTGATCAAAGTTTATTGTCGCAATGCTTGATGGCATGCAGGCAAGGCGTGAATGAGTTAAACGAGCTTATTGGGCTTATTAGCTTTCTCATCTCCAGGTTCGAACACCACTAACACTAGGTAGTGAACATGGGTCGCGGTATGATACGCTTGAACAACTTCCAGGAGTATGTAGGAATTGCAAAAGCTTCTATTAGGGAGCATTGCAAGTCAGACATGGCGGGCAACAATTACATCTGCGCAACAATTTATGTATCATTGTTTGATAGTAACAATAACAAGCTTGTACACAATCTCTCGTATCATACAGACTGGAAGAGTATATGTAGGTTACTCAAAGTTTGCTCCTTTTCTAAATGCACCTACATTAGCATCTCGACATCATTCCTGGATATTCGGGGCTCCTCACAAGCGGAAGCAGCGATGAATCCTCTGCAAGGGGCAAAACGCCCCAAGATATCAAAGGTATTGACAACAAGCAGCATATCTAGAACACAGATATACTAACAATCAGTTCGCCGATTGCAATACGTGCTACCATATCGGAGAATCCAATTCCAGATCTGATATCAGCCAAACGCAAGCAAATAATCGACGTTGTTCTGGAGCGAGGCCGAGAAACATTGGCGTTGTGTATGTACGCTGTGCTACGCATGAAATGCTTGCGAGGCGTTTGAAGACGCACAACGAAGAGATCTTTCACACTGAGCCCGTTATCGTCATTTCCTTCCAGATCCAGGCTAGAAAACGGTCCTCAACAACAAGAGCCGAGTCACCGTTATAATTTGTTGGACTTGGAATCAGAATGCTATTCTATTTGTTGTGGAAGCCAGCAAGTACGTCCGTCATTGCTATGTACCAGTTCGACCCTCGAATCTGGTTTGTTCTTGTAGTCTTCGCTTTTACGGTGGAGTTGATAGTCTTTTCTTAACCTTGGCGCACTACTAAGCGGTCGGCAGTCAAGAGGCGCTCGGGACCTCTCGACTAACCCCGAATAGGCAGGCTTAGACAAGCGCGTTCGTAACCGCTGCCCAACTAGAGACTAGCATTCTGGAAAGTCCTGCCAGTGGAATCCTACGCATCACTGACATCAGTCGCCTCAAATTATTACATCGTTCAAAGAAAGCCACAGCCCGAGACCATACGAACTCCAGCACCCTGTTCACCATGGCTCAAAACACCTCCTCCCACTCCACTAGCAGTGCAGAACGCGGTACTACCACTCCTTCCTCTTTCTCTTGCTATCAAGCTCTCACTGACCTTCTTTCCCCACAGCCACCCCTCAGTCTATCGCACAATCCACCGTAGCCTCGCAAGACCGCGCCGCCAAGATGGAGGCAGACCTGGCCAAGCAAGGGAAGCTGCCACACTTGTCCGAGGTGCAGAACGATCAGGAGCCGAAGCAGAGGCAGCCGGGGCAGGATGATGCGGCGGGCAATTCTATACATCATAAGAGCACTTTGAAAAAGATATTGCATTGGGAGCATGATGGGATGAATGCGGATAATTGAGAGTACGGCGCGTGGGTGGAGTGATGGGTATGGAACGATTGGGCTAGGATCGAGCGAAGTAATCGATGGGCATCGAAATAAGATGGAGGAAGAGCTGATATAGGGTACATGAGGGCCTTTGGTTAGAGAATTTGGGTACTGATGGGGGACTATACAAATTATCCTTTTATGCACATCGCAAAGGTCATCTTATGCAGTTCAATGCCCTCAAGGATAGCCAGCTAAGGCGACCGGAGAGTCCTAATAGTAGGCGTGTTACTCAAGTAGGTGCTCGTTTTCTACTACTTCTTTGTTATCTAGCTTGAGTTTTACGCCCACATCACAGAGTCGGAAGGCAAGAGAAAATTACCGAGATCGTCGAGCGGCGCTCGCCTCTACAGATCGGCAAGGTCTTATGTACGCATGTGATGACAAGCTCGGTGGAGAAGGGGATTTGAAGGATTACCTACCGACAAGACGACGTTGGTATAGGTAGACCCAAGAAGGGCGAGGCTAGTAATGACGAAGGGTACATGTTACAGGCACACTCCTGCTGGGTGAGATCATGCTCTTTTTCCCTCAACTATTACTTTACCACCTGGGCACCACAACGCAACCGTTTCACATCCTTGAGCCCGCAAGATTGACAGTCTCAAGCAGTCAAAGCAGGCATATCGTCTTCTGTCGAACAACAGAGCATTCAAGTGCTACTCATTACTTTCATATTTCCTCCCCTTCCCGAGTCTTCAAGGACTACAAACGTCCTTCGACTACAGCCCTTTTGGAGCTAGCATTTCTTAAGGGATTCAGTCACAATACCTCTGTAGTTGCTCCCACGCAAGCCCCACTTCCTTTCCCCAGCATTCTACCCCCCGAAGAGCTTGACTTTACTATATGACACTTGCTACGTTAATCTTCATTGTTTGCTTCCCACCTCTGATGCTGAAAACAAGCATCATTGTACGCTCTAAAACTCTTGAGTGCTGGTGTAACATCCCCAAATTATACAGTTGAAGCTACATATATAACCTTGATGTGGCAAATTCGCGGTCTGCTCCAGTGATCACCAGGCTTCTCAGAATCAATATTGCAAGCATCAGTCATATAGCTGGACCTATACGCATGCTGACTTCGTTTCCTTTCGTGTGAATATCATGTGTACGGGCATAATACTTGAGGCTGCCTCTCTGCGAGTTTGTTCTAGTGTAGTCACGCGTCCCCACAATCGATCAATCTCGACTCCTTCCCACTTGTCTCCCCACCTCTCGTGGGTCTCACCTCGATGATTTCGATCCATAACCTCCGCTTGCCCATCCGAGACAGGTACTCGGTGAAGGCCCAGATATTTGAGCATTCATTCCTCGTAGAATTCCTGAGACGAACATGAATCTTCTATCTTCGAGTGATCTACGTTTCCGACATGGAGTTGGTAAACCTTATCTTTGTATATAGAAGCGATATAGGTATGCACAACCTAGAATATCAAAGAATAGTGTCTAATCAATATCAGTAATTGTGGCTCGTACACGCCGTAATGCGGAATCTCGGAATGCGCTCATGTAGATTTTCTCATCGCTCCGATTTTCACGCTCCATAGATGGACGGGCTTGATATAGCGAGGCCAGCATAGAAAGGAGCTGGGGAATGCCGATCCACGTTGCGTAAAATTATCCATCACGCGAATAAGGGAAGCAAAGACCGTTCACTGGGGATGATGGAATGCTCTATCTTTTGCATATCTCCCACAAGTGATCGAAATGACGTAAGGTTTCGGACCATTGGTGGCATCCAATAGGGTACAAGCCAGTGTTAGTATGAATGGGTGGTAGAGGATCTGGTATTGGCCCTGGAGAGGAAGTAGCACGTGCGATCTTTGCTTGGTAATTTGGGAGGATGTTTAGGTTTTCTGTAAGTAACGCCGCTATCACACATGGGAAGATAGATACCCCAGACCCGTACCTGCGCTGCCTACTACCTCCACGCTCTGTCATCCATAATTCCCGATCTTTCGTAGTTCCACGTACACCTTAGGATGGGAAAGACTGCGGTATGGAAACCCGCCTGCATTGGGAAATGAGTATACTTTCCTTTTTTCGAAATTAGTTCAATAGTAAGGCAGGCAATTTATCGAGAAGTCTCAGCCGCGGAAAAGGGTGGTAGCAGTACGACAGAAGAACACGAGGCCTAGATAATCGATATAAAGACACAGTAATTGCCAGGGGATAGATTCATGTACCCAGAATCTGAGTACCTGGAACGGTATGGATTATTGAGCAAATGCAGTATCTGGGCTTACCTAGGTCTTCGCTGTTGTCCTTCGCAGATCGCTGTTCAAGATTCTGTCTTCACGAGGTGGAAATCAAACTGCGGCATAATCGCGAAACGTCCGAATATTTATCTGAAAGTAGTTCTGAAGAAATACGCGTATCTATAACAAGCTTTAATAAATCCGCTGATACAAACTCACGAAGGAGATAAAAACGAAAAAGGGCCCACGGAAAAGGTTAGACTACGAAAGTGGTCATCTGAGGTCTCCTGTAGATCCCACATTGCTGAGGTCTTGATGTCGAAGAGATGGTGGCAAAAAGATATACGATAAGAGAGGGAGGCTTGAAGACAGCACAAGGAGGTAAAGCCTATAAAGCTAGCATCCATGGTTTACGCGGTGTTCTACAACAATTCTACGTGTGGGATACCTGCATATGATAAATCACTACCGTTGGCGTCCGGAGACAAGAAAGCTTTGCCGGTCACTGGCCATACAGTATCTCACAAACACCTCCAATGGGCACATCCATTACAGCATCCGTGCCTTCGCTCCATAAAGTCCTCCAGTCCAGATTGTGGGACTCAAGCTCGTTGTAGGCGCTTTCCTTTCGAGATTGTAGCCCTTTGTTATTCTTGCCCTTGACATTTCCCGTCTTGTCTAACGCTGCCACATTTGCAGCGTCGTCAACGATATTCTCGATGCTGCTCATGGGCAGCGTGAGATACTCAGTATTGTAGCACGCTAGCGCTACGTATATGTAGACGAGAACCATGACGAGGAAAGCAGGGATAGCGAGAGACCACCACCGATTAGGGTAATAGTATATCCCCAGCTGGTGGAGGAAAGGGGATGGTAGATAGGACCATAGGAGGTACATCACTGTAGCAATCAGCATATGTTGGTTCAGGTATGGAGTACAACATACGAAAAGCAAGCGAGGACATGAGATACAGCACAAATCCATAGTACTCGTATGTAGGAACCTTAGGACTAGCCCTGGGCACAGTCGTCGCCGTCCTTGCGGACTTCGCGACCGCCGCCTCAGTGTCATTAGGTGTATCGTTCTCGGAGCTGTCAGGTGTCGTAGGCCTGGAAAAGGATGGTCGGAGTAGAGACGTCAGGGACGGAGAGGGAGGCAAAGGCGTGGGCGGTCGGTTGTAGAATGGAGGAGCGAAGGCATTGGCGATCAAGAAGGAGGAGTTTGAATGATGGAGGAAGGGCGGCGCTCCGCCTGAGCTGTTGTTCGGACTGTCGGCCTCATCAGAAGAACCTGAGGATGAGCCGGCATCCAGCGAGTAGTGAGACTGGAAGTCTGCATCATCCTCCTCGTCAGAGTGATCATCATCCCCGTCAATGGATGAGGTGCTGAAGGGCGGCCGGTCAAGCGAGTTAGAAGCACGAGGGGTACTTTCATCGGGTGTGATTGGGTGCGACAGGCCAAGTCCTATCCGCTGCTGAGATAGAGCACTCGGTCTGCCTCTGCTTGTAGGCGGCATTATACTTATGTCTCAAAGGTTGCAGAAGACCTGGCCGCGATCGATTATTTGATTTGGTGCAGCGTCACTAATTATCTCCGAAATATCTCCGTGGCCCCTAGCCCCCTGCCAGATCCACTCCATAACTTTGGATACTTGATCGTTCAGTCCAGATCACGAGGTACGTGCACTAAGCAATGTCTACTTGGCCGTTGAAATCTTCATGATGACAATTACAGCCTACATAAGCCTAAACGACTCGCTGATGCAGCTTCCCAACGTCAATTCCATAAATCAATTGTGCCCACGTCGAATCAACGGGAGACAGCCAGCAACCTTCCTTGTTGTCTGACAAATGTGGCGGGCAATGCTGCGTGTTACAGGATCAATCATTGGGCTTCCGGATTCTGGATAGATCGGAAGACGTAGTCCAGTAAGCATGCAATGATCCGTTGACCTAAAATCTAAGTAGGTAGTCTCGGTCACAGCGTGCAAATACGATCTCGGTATCTAGCACCGACGAGTGGCAGTCCGAGGCCCCTGACTTAGACAAAGTAGAAATCTCCGGTTCCGGAAGACGGTGCATGTCTAATCTTGCTATCAGTAATAGCCCTCTGACGTTGTCATGAGCAATTGTAGAGAATGAATTATAGCATGACGACGGTTGAACTGGTGGTGTAGAGTCGGATGAGAAAGTCCAAGTACATGCAATTGATATGTAAAGCGAGACGGCTTCCTTGAACGAACGACTCACAGATGATCTTCTGTCCAACCGATCAAGTGATCTTCGCCATGTCGTCCACAGCCGTCTTGTACTTTCCGAGCCGAAGTTCAAGCTCCTCGACTTGAGCTTCGAGGCTCTTGATTTGTAAGGTGTGCTCCGTCTCGAGGGCTTCAACCTGTGAAGCGTGCTTTTCGGCTTGCTCTTCAAGCTGCTTCAGAAGCTCCGCAGGTGGGATCCACCCTTCCGGGGCGTGTGCCTTCAGTTCTACGTTTTCCGTCGTCAAAATGGAACTACGCTGTTCTAGCTCCGCCAGATAGCGCGCCGCGATCATGATATCAGACTTCATCTCCCCTGTTTGAAATACAAGATTGGTGAAGGGGTCTTGCAATTCGACTGAAGGAGGACTTGGAGAACTGAAGTGGCGAAGCTTTCGCGGTCCTTGATCTGTTGGATTTGCTGGGCATGTACCGATAACCGGGGCGGGTCGCGGCTTCGGTTGTCCCTGACAGTTCTCTGACCCGATCACCGCGGATCTCTGTTCAATCGTCTCCTACGATTTTATTAGACCATGTAGAATAGGCTATAAACGACCTATTACCTTATATTCGATGGCATTACCTTTGGATATCCTGACAGTATCAGAGGCGGCCGCGTTGATAGCGGATGGTGTTGACATATTTACAAGGTCTGTATCGAGATACTTGTGCCGAACCCTACTTGAGTATATGGGGGAGACTTCAATTTGCACGGATCAGAATGAAGGAAGGAGTTACGATGGCTGAGGAATGAGATTTCAGGATGGAATGTGGGCAAGGACGCGAAAAATCAAGAAAGTCCCTACCATAATCCTCGTTACCGAGGTTCCGATGTAGGGCCAACAACACAGATTATATAGCAGATTGCCTCTCCACGGGAGCGTGACTCGTTTCAATGTCTTAGAGGGAACTTTTTGCGCTCTCGCCCGCTTTCACTATCTTCGCCTCTCCTTATACCCCTTACTGCTGTGAATCATCCCTCTTGAAGGTCTTCGAGTGCTGTTCTAACAGCCCGGTAATCGCTGATTGTCAAGACGGCAAAACGGCAAAACGGCGAAACGTCAAAACGTCAAAGGACGTAAGTAGGCTGATTGGTAAGGAGAACTTTCAATCGTCTAAGCGCCCACTAGTGCTATCGCATGGGAGACTCCGAAAAAGACCTTCTTGTTTTGCTTTTTCAAAACACTGGCATATGTCCTGTACCGAGTTTTGCGATCCATTGGAGGTCAGGGGCTGCAGGAGAGTGATGAACGATGAAATGGGACAGGGTCGACCGTGGCACAAAGAGTTGGGAACGCAACGTGTGGCTGATTCTAGAGATTGAACGGCAATGTAGCTACAGTACCTGACTTCGTTTCTAGGACCATCCCACCTATCTTTGATTTCGCCCATGCCCCACGATTAGCCATCTTAAGCGACTCATTGAAACCGACTTTCCAATGTCGTTATGCATGCTTTACGCATGTCTGTAGAGAGTTGTCTCTATGCTTGACAGATGTCTTTCTGATGAATGCCCAAATCTACTCTGTCCGCCTCAATGCCCGGTTCTAATACTTTACACGCTGCGGCCGCTCTTGTTGTCACATCTAGAGATCTGGATATGACCACAACCGCAGCAGTACTCAATACTCGAGTACGATTGATATAAGGATTTTTGGCAAATCGACCTTAGAAGAGATGTGTTTGGCTTCCAAGGGGCAGAGTGTTCCATTTTCTACGTTTTGTGATTGCAAGGTTCGCCACCAGTAACGGAAGGGCTTGCAAATACGGATATTAAAAACCATTAGATCTTGAGGACGCCATAGGGTTTAAAGCTCACCATCTGCTAAGAAAGACCGTATAGCTGACGTTAGGGCCAAGCCTTGAGCTAACCGCTCTGAGGTTATTCCAGTCCAAATGCCATCCAGACTGGACCGGGATTCAACGAAGATGATAAAAACTCGCATATGATTTGCTTCGACTCTCTGGGCTAGCCATATCGGTGGATGGCATGCCATCCTGCAAATTCAATGTGCGGGGAGGAAAACCTTGAAGAAGCTAGTCAAAATATCTTTTTAGCCCTATCAAGGTTTCCCCTTGGTAGTTGTCGGGCACACAGGCAGAGGGCAGATGGCAGAGGTCGGAGGGCATGGCTGATGGCAGATGGCAGACTAACACGAAGCCTTATTGGGGTTTCCCCCGATAGTTGTCGAGCGCGGAGCAGAGGGCAGGCATGGCGGATGGCAGATAGCAGAATAACACTAAGCCTTATTGGGGTTTCTCCTGGTAGTAGCTGTCGCTCACTGTCCGTCGGGCATGGGCAGATCTAAGATAGCCGATAACGCTAAGCCCTATTTGAGTTTCCTCACTGATTGTTGGGCGCAGAGGCAGACAGCAAATGGCAGATCCAAGATAGCAGGTTAACAGCAACCCCCATTAGGGCTTCCGGCTTTTGCGCGCAGAGGAGATTGAAAGAACATAAAGAATGACATTCTTCTCCATCACCCTACTCGAAAAGACTCTGCCATCCTCTGCGCCTGAAAAAAGTGAAGTAAGCTTTTGAGATGATCAGCTTGGGCTTTGATTAGCCGCTCTGGCAACTTCCTATTGCGATTAGATGGGGAAGCTCATCATGGTAATACTATAGTGTGATTCGTATTCAGGGCGATGCCACACCATCCCGCAACACCTCCCCCGCCCCAAGTTGGCGTACGGCGGAAGGCACTGGTGGTATCTAATTTCCAAAACGGTCAGTAGAACTTCGGAAGAGAACATCAACACGATCTAGGATGTGGCTGCTGCAGGTTGGTGTTCCGTTAATCCCAAGATCATGAAGATGCAGCTACTCGGAAGCTCGTTAGAGCCAGCGTTGCGCGAAACCATCATCGGAGACTTAGCTCTCGGCACATATCTGATACCGCCCAAAGTCATGCGGAAGACAACATGGGTTGAACGAGGATAAGAACGAACGAGCACCATGTGACTATCAACAGCCCTACTGTCGCGTGTGATCGAGATGAACATCGGACTTCTCGGGAAGTACGCTCTCGCCTGAAGTGTGCGATTAAGAGCCCGTCGGCACCTCCTTCTGTCCGCATGCTAGAGTCAACACACGACGATCCCTTCGCCATAGATGTCCCAGCAACAGCATACCAACCAGAGTATGAGCTACTCCTGTACAACTGTAACAGTTGATCCGGCGAGCCTTCCTGGGTGTAGCACCGAATCTTCCTACTGCCAATAGCCATACAGGTCAGGATGCCAGACGCAGATGCACCGAGAGAATCTTGTCTGAATTTTGAAATGGCGAAGTGGGGTCACGAGTCATGCCACAACAAGGCTAAGGCCAGCTTGGATAGAAACACATTCGCTTATGTATTTTTGAGGGCTTGAATATGAGCTTAATAGTCCTACAACATCGAACACATGACTAGCAATGGCTTGGAGGGACTTCGCTGACCCGTCGTTTCTGCAGTCAACTTAGCAGTAGCACCTTGCCACTGTTCCTTGGGCATCGAAGCCGGTCGAGAAAGCCTGGGAGAAGATCTCATCGCTTTGGAGAGCCTCTTTCGAGGATGCTGCTCTTTCTCGGTCGATTCCTTTTGCTGCATCTGCGCAAACAGGTCTCACCTCGAGCAAGAAACAAAGCACAACGTTCTTGTTGCACAAAAGGCAGATTATCCGTTTTCTCAATACCGGTCGGCAATGTGATCTCTCAGAAACCAGCGACTTTATAGTCTTGGCTGTAGGGTTCCTTGCGGTGACTCTCGTATACAGTAGACAGGTTGCGCAGCTTTATTCAATACGATTATTCAATTGGTTTGCGGGGGCTAGTGGGGTCTAGGACCGCTAGCCCGCCCGCGCTATACCAGATCGGGTAATATGGATCGCAACCTAATGATTATCGTATTTGATCGATTTTCGTTCTCTCTCATCAATAATGTGCATCCTTAATTCCTTTCATTCTACCTAGCATGCCTCAATTGACTCAATTGACTCAATTGATCGACGACGACCAAGGCATACGTATAGCTATCGCCCTTGCCCTTGCCATTGTCGTTATTTTAAGTTAACACCTCGTTGACAATTCTCGACATCCATACATTAAATCAATGAAGTATAAAAGATTTGAATTCGATCTAAATCGAATCTTTTTTAAACGTCTTCGTCGTATAATGCGATTTAATAAGAAGAAAATTCGATTGCTTGTTAATTATTTTGTTATCGATATCATCGAATAAAGCAATCGTATTAAATCATTTTTTAAACTCGCTCTTTGCTATCTTTTATACAAATTATTTTATTTTCGTTAGCTATTTGAATTGACAAAACGATTTAATCGTTTCTTCTTCTATCTCTCTCGCGTTCTTAACAATTTTCTTAAACATCTCGAAATTCGATACGACAATATGCTTCGATAGCATTCAACGTTTATTTATACACGCATCAAAAGATACGTCAAAACGATAAAAAGAGTAAAAAAGATTAAAGACAAAAACACTATATAAAAATTTATTAATAAAACTTTTCAAAAGTTTTGCAAGTTAAATGTGAGACAAAAATTCTATTACTTTAGCTACAAAAAATTACACGAAATAATTTAATTAGTCATTACTTGTTCGAACGATTTAATAAAATTTATTTACGATTTTTGTAAAAACAAAATAAACGACGTTACAATGCTACAAAAATTCGAATTGCAAAATTGATTAAAAACTTTTCTTAAAGATTGAAGAAAACTTTAATTGTACAACAATAAAGTCTATATTTATTAATCGTATATTATGTCTCTCTATTTAAATTATATAAACGAAAGATAAATCTTTTTTAATAAGCGAATGTTTGAAGTTCGCATTATTGTCGAAAACTCTTTTGATTTAATTTAAACTTTGTAAATATTTAATGCTTTTAAGACGCAAATGAAAGTCGAATTATAATCGATCGAAAATCTTTATTTAGCGACAATTCTTTTAATTAATTGCTATATGTGTTTACGAAATAATTAAATAAAATCTCGCTTTGCAATGCGATCTTCTAGTCTTTCGAAATATTTATAAGTTAATAGAATTTTTAACGATTTCGAAAGCTCTACATTATAAGAGTACTAAAGTTTTCTTTTTGTATTTATATATATATTTAGCTTTGATGAAGTTTTCTAGTGCTAATTTTTAATGCTTGTTGCTCTAAATTTTGTTGTCGTTGTTTAATTATTAAAATATAGAGAAGAATCTTAAATTAAACTCTTAAAGACGATTTTCGTTTTCTTTCTTTTTTTTCGTCATTTTTTATTATTATCGCATTAAATCGTTGCGATAATATAATTATTTATATATCTTTAATAATTAGAAATCTCTTATTAATTTAACAAAGAGTTGTAATTATAAATGATGTCGTCAATATAAACATTTTTCGACCTAAATTTTATTTGCTTGGCTTAAGAATTTTTTAAAAACATTATTAACGCAAATGCGATTAAACGTTGAATCATTATTTTCTTTGTTTAAAGATAAAATTTCAAATTGTTGATAAAATGAGTGCAATTCACATTCGTTTGTATTGCAATTCGCGCATCACATCTCTTTAATATATATTTAATACTCTTGAAAGAAACAATATTGTACACGAAAGTTTAATAATTAATCATTTCGTTGTTTCTTTTCTTTTCAAATGAAATTTACGAAGCTTCGAAAAAAAAAATGCGATAATAGTGTTTCTCGCTTCAAATTATAGATATTTTCGCAAAAACGTTTTCTTTTCGCATTTAATGTTACGATTTACTTTCTTAGATTTAAGTTATTTGTCGTTTTTCTTTTTCTATTTCTTTTATCGTTTGTTACGATTTTCTTATTGTTCGCATTACTTGTTTTGATTTTTTTGTCGTTCGCATTATTTGTTGCGAGTTTTTTTCTTCTCGCATTACTTGTTACGAATTTCTCTTTACTACTTTTATATAATTGTTTTAGTTTTTTTATATTTTCGCTAAGTCTAATCAAATCTTCAAACAAATTATTTTATCAAAAATAAACATGTTTTTTATAATACTTATGCAACGATTTCTTAAAATAACGTCTAAATTTCGAAACTTTCGCAATATGTTTTATCAAATGTCTTTTAAACGTATTTTTTATCTTCTTTAGCAAAGATTTTTGTCTCGATAAATTTTTTGTTAATAACGTTTAATTTTTGAAGTAATTGATTAATGTGTCTTGCAAAACGTCTAAGTCTTTGTTGTCTATTACGTTAATATGCGTTTGTTTAAATCTCTTTAAGATTGTTTTGCAATTTTGCTTTCTTAACGTTCTATAAACTTTGACGATGTAAATTCATTTAATAAAAATTTAAAAAATATAGACGAATAATTGTCGTCGTCTTTAGATAAGACTTACATTCTTGTATATCAATTATTATTTATATTTTCTTCGTAGTCTAAATTTTCTATCATTATTGCATCGTTATTAGATAGAGAGCTTGTTTCTATTACGAGTTTCGATTTTCTTGCATTTTTCTTTGCGTTAAAGAATATACTAGAGCTATTATTTTCGAAATTACTTTAATTTTTGAAGCTCTTTTCATTGCTAACGAAGACGACAAAGAAAAAAAAAAGAAGAAAAAAAAGACTTCGTAATTCGATTTATTCTTTAGTCGTTAATTAAGTTTGTTTTTTCTCTTTTCGTGTTTTATATTCTTTTTTATTTTTTATTTTCGCAAAAAGCTCTTTTAGTTTTTCGCTTTTTAATATGCTACGAATGTAGACATTTATTTATCGATAGCTTGAATTCAATTGTTGTCTCGTACTACATAACTAGATTTGTGTAAGACTTTAATGTTTGCTTTTCTTTTACTTATTAAGTGCTTTATTCGTTTATTAACGTCGACATATTTACGATCTATTGTTGTTTTAAATTTTTTTCTAATTTTATTTCAAAAACGTTGCATAGTTTTGATGTCGTACTTCGCAAATCTAATCACGCACATATTGACAAAAATAACATCGTTCTTTTTTATAAGTCGTTGATCGTAATTAAGCTTTTAATTTAGTTATTGATCTTTTTTTCGTTTGTAAGAGACAAAAGAAGTAGAGATTTTTAACAACAAAAAAGCACTAGAAGTGCTAGAAACACGACGTCGACTAACGATGTTTTAAGTATAAAAGTTGAGATCAATATTGTTATTTACATTTAATTCGACATTCTTTTTCTTCAATCTTTATGTAATTGTTCTTTGATACTTTTTATTAACTTGTTTTTTTTTTTTTTGACAATCGTTAAACGACTTTGATTTGAATTAGATCGTCTTCTTTCGTTTACGAGACGATCGTTGTGTGTTTTTCGAAGATTGCGAAACTTGCAAAGGTGACAATGATTGCGAGAATCGCAAAGACGACAATGACTACAAAGGCTTCAATTGTCGCGAAGAAGTGCTTAAATCAAGGACGTGAAAATGACTTTTAAGTACATCTCTAGACATAACGACGACGACGACGACGACGACGATAGAGGAGATGATTATAATCTTTACAAGCTACGCCTAGACAAGTAATTGAAGCAATTGAATAAGATGGTGGGTCAATTGAATGGATATTCAATAATTGAATACTAATTCAATTGGGACTGCCAAGTCGCCAGATCTGCTTGCCCTTTTGGGATCACGCTAACTAAATTGGGCAATGTTCAATTGAATAATCGTATTGAATAGAGCTGCGCAACCTGTCTAGTATATTCGAAATAAGTGTATTGGGTCATCTTGCTAAACAGAGATACCTAGAATCTTAGCGGAGATGAGTCGGAGTTATTGGTGCATATGCATGGTTTGAAGAAGATAATGAAGATGAGGGGAGGTATTGATGGCACTGCGATGCAGGAGAGCCCACACACTTTCATCTCCTGGTATGATCCACCTGCCGTTACGTTCTATTGTCTTAATCTTGAACGGGCAAGATTACGGTTGTTCGCGCTTAGCAGCCGCTCGTTTCACACAAGATCATTGTAATGCATTCGCTTATTCTCCTGCTTTCTTCTTCTACCAGTCTTTGACGGAAAGGACCACCAAGGAGAAGCTTGCCATAGCGCCAGTCCCAATGGATCTTTCGACATATACCTTATTGGTGCCCATATTTCGAAATCTTCATAATCAGATATGCTTTGGGGCATTTATATCCGGATTACGAGATACGGACCGAGCTATGGGGCGTTCACTCAATGCTTGTGTTTCGAATTCACTGTGCATTCGATTTTCCGGTGGTTGCGGAGCATGAAGGAATTCATTGCAGCTCTACGCTCGTTGCATACTGCATGGCAACCCTGGCATCCACTCATGACCCTCACAGCTCTTCAATCGACCTGTAAGAATCTTTTAGCATTGTCCCCTTACTGCAAGACTTCAAACATCACCATCGGAGTATCGCTGACTTCGGACACTGTTTGGTGCAGCAGTCCCTAACGGCACAAGGGGTCTCTGTGCTCAGTCCGATCCGATCATTCCGGAATTCTATTTACCACAAGCGGCTTACCACACCATGCTTCAATTCGGGAACTGGGCTGAGATTGAGCGCGGCAATTGCGCTTGACGAGCAAGAACTGGGATGGTATAGAAGTCGCAGCATCAGCCTTACGGATGCTTGGCTATATTAGATTCCATTTCCCAAGAGGTAGAATCCGAACTAGGGAAATACGTTGAAGTCGATCAACAGCGCCACCTTCATCAAAGACCTCTCGCCTAAGTCCGAGAATGTTCCTACGCCCATAGGAGCCTGGGAAACAGCCACATGGGAATTCGTTGGCCGAGTCTCATCGTAGGTAACTTCAAGGTTAAGGCAGGGTAGGTACTCTCAAGGTTAACGCAGGATCGGTGGAAGCAGTGCTGGTGCAGGATTTCATGGGGTTTTCGTGCGCCTCGGGATGTCACTGGCTTCTGATTGATTTTGTGAAAGCATTTGTGATAGCGATCTGTGCTTCATTCCCTTCGAATGATACACACACTGTCCCTCCCCTATCCGAACGATCACTCCAAGCACCGCGGACGGCCATTGCCGTCTCCAGTCAGCTCATGGGGCCAGTTCAGGCCATGAGCCCCTGGCGAGGAGAGTTAGCCATCGATGTGTACGACGATCTCCTTGATATCCCCCATGACTCTTCCCAATTCATAGAATCTCCTTTCTTCCGGGCCTAATGTGGCCATATCTCCTTCTCGGTGCAGTTCATTAGACTTAATGTAATCGAAGTCCACCAACTGCCTGACAGTCTCTGTAACATAACACCCACCCTCTGCGATTCTTGGGTGTCAGGATGTTGCTCAAAAAAGCAAGAGATCAAAAGAAGACACACAGCAATCAGGGTTCGCTGGTGGTCACCCACCCAACTACTAACTGGTCCCTAGATTGTTTGTGTATGCGAGATCGGACGGGATCGCCAATTTTCAGTCTGGTGTGGCCGTGTGTAAAGACTTCCGCGCTATCATTAGTCATATACTAGTAAAATTGACATTGATACGGTTATGAGGTTCTGCGGAATTATGCAGGTCTCGCATCTTTCTATCATGTTCGGATAGAAGATTTGGATATATTGCAGAGATCTTAGTAGTGGCCAGTATTGTCACAATCTGAGAGCCAATAAAGTCCAATGCAAAGAGGCTGCTAGATTGAATTGTGCAAGGGCCGAAAAGACGCTCTCTACATGAAGGGCTCGAATTGTCAGTCAAAAGCAGAGGAAGATCAATTTCCCTTTACCATGTCACGTAGGCGGCGCCTATATGGATCAATAGCTGGGTGTACAGAGCACAACGCTCGCTTGGCAGACGAAAAGGAGCCTGCATCTATCATGTCAATCGTCTAGATTATATCGACTGGGGAATCAGCTGTCTCAATTCCCCTTGTTTCGCATCCACCTCTTAACTTGGATACGCCAAGGTATCTAGACAAGAACCACTTCATATGGTCTGCTTGCAACCGGATCATGTAGCATGTAGTTGCAAGAATCTGGTGATGAGGTGGGTAAGTGCGATTAAACGTTTTTTTTTGCAGGCCAGGGCAGTAGGCAATAAAGACGTAGCAGCTCGTCTATATTTCACGATCTGATATCTGAAGTCTAATACATGCTGATTTCTTAGGCCTTCCGTGACGTGCTATCCCAGTTGAAGGCATGATGTACCCTCCTGAGCTTCATCGACATGTCTTCATGTCCAACCCCCTCTTTGGACCCTGCTGTGGGATGATTAGATCGAGCACAGCAGAACATTGGACGATCTGCCTACTCAATTATAAGCCTCCATTGGTCTATCAGCCCCCTATGAAGCCGTCATGGCGTTTCTTTTACAAGCGCCGATTAACGGTACATTCTTTCTGAAAATCTGGACTTTGTAAAGAAAAATCTTGTGATTATCATGTTCGATCCGATTGTTGATAATTAGGTAGAAGTGGCTTTGAGAAGCAAGACAGCTTTACATACCCCAGTGCCTTCTTCTTCGACTAGGCTCGTACAGTTTGCAGACCGGTACACTATGCATTCCATGCCGCAATAACCCGTTTGTACTTCACGATTTGATCTTCCAACTCCTTGACTCTTGCTGAATGCTGGGTTTTCAGGTCTGTGACTTCCTTGGCATGCTGCTTGTCGAGGTCTTTGAGCTGCGTAACGTTACACTCGGTCTGCTCGCGAAGCTTCGTCCGGAGCCCCTCGTTGTTCGAATTATCTTCGGCCGCCGCGGCCTTTAGCTTCGCAATATCTGTTTCTAACGCACAATTGATGTCTCTGAGCTGTCTAGATTTCTCGGTCGCGTTCAGGACATCAGCTTGCAAGTCGGCTATACGGACTGAAAGAGCCATATGTGCATCTCGATACCCCCCTTCCACTTCATCCTGTGCATCGCCGCCGTCAGCGAAACGACGTCGCTTCCGGGATTCACCGTCCGTTGTCGCGGAGACTGAACGGCTCATAATGACCATCGGTTCTGGTCGTGGCTCTAGAGAAACTGAGCTACGTACATGTTGTCCGTTCGGGCAACTATGAGACGCATCAATGGCTTGATGAGAATTAAACTCCATGCGGTTGGCGCTAGATTTATCGGCCTGAACTTTCTAATTAAATATTAAGAATTTTCGAGACTGCATATACCTTCTGTGCGTGGTCCTCCTCAGCTGCACCTCCCTTACTCACACAAGTCGTGAGGAAACGTGGTTCAGGCTCGTGTTCGCTCTCAGATACGTCTAAATTCTGTTTCACGAAAGAGGTTTTTAGAGTCGTTATCTATAATAGGGATCCGTAGGGACTTATCGTGCGGAGCAGGTTTCTGTGCCGCAGTCGGGAAAGTGAAAAACGATTTGGTCTGCGAAACACATCTAAAATTTCACTTTGCAGGTCTATTATCAACGCAATTGATGGTATTACGATGTCAAAATTCTATTGCTAATACAACTTGATATGCTCTACAACTTGTGCATAATTTTGAGATATATAGATGTGTGTTAATGCAAGTTGTAAAAATGCTTTTGTTTCGTTCGAGACTTTTTCGAATTTTAGAGTTGTTATCGTGTCAAGCAGGTTTCTATGTCGCAAGACAGTTTGAGCGAGATTTTAAGAATTTTTAGACTCTCGATTTTACAACGCACGCTTGAAGTTTATGTCTCAAAATTATGCAAAGGTTGTAGAGCATATCAAGTTGTATTAGCAGTAGAATTTTGACATCGTAATATTATCAATTGCGTTAATGATAGACTTGCAAAGTGAAATTTTAGATGTGTTTCGCAGGCCAAATCGTTTTTCACTTTCCCGGCTGCGGCACAGAAACCTGCTCCGCACGATACCAGACCGTCGCGTTCATCACTGATGGTCTGTGTGATGAGGCGGTCAGAACAATACCATTGTCTATCGACCCAAAGCCTGACCTTGCAATATCGCTGAGTTACGGCGGAAACCAATACACCAAAGTGCTGTAGTGATGTCAATGAAAGGTACAGCTTCGTAATTGCAAGTGATGAGTAGGGTACGAACCGTTGCGAGACCAGAGAAGCCCTGACCTTCGTCCCGCCGCTTGCGCAATTCATTACACTCTGCTATGGACCAAGTCTTCCGTTGATACACAACGCGTTTCTTTGTTGAGAGGCTTAAGGCGCCGCCAGTCTCATCTTTGTATAGCCCAATGTTGACAGACTCTTCTCGCGTAGCGGACACTGCTAGCATGTTGTCAAGCACTAAAGTCTTGTTCCCCAGATGAATTGCCTTGGGCCAGCCCATTGTTATGCTGCGTGTATGCATGTTACTGGTCACCAAATTACAGGCTTCGTGCACAAGGTATAAAGAATGATTAGCGAGAACAAAGTTGCAGAGGTCTGGACGAGAAGAAAGCCCAGCAATTAAGCGAGCCTCCCTGCCCTTTCTGTGCTAGCCTGCTTCATGGGATCAGTCTTTCTATCGCGTATACTATTACATGCCAAGCACACTATTAATTAGTACTCTCGATTCTCACTTGCACATTTAAAACAAGTCGACCTTTTAAATTTCTACGCAACATCACGCACTCAATGTATATATATATTGCATCTCGTCGCGAGTCCTATATAATAGCTAGCGACGAACGTAGAGATAATTTACATAAGTACTTTGTAATGTGGTTGCCTAGTACATCAAAAAAAAGTTGACAAAATTGAGACGTATAGTATTGAATGAATCGAACCTCAACGAATGTTTTGACATCTTAAATAATTAGTGATAATTCTCTATAGTTAGAGGTATAAAGGAAATCTAGGCGAGAACGTACGAATTGTGTAATAATTAACAAAGAGAAGAATAGAGATATCCTCAATCATTTCTAACAAGCTAGTATGGCAACATTAAGAGAAAGTAGCATGTCTCGTCGCCTAAATGTAATATTCTCTCGCGACGAGATATGTTTGCATAGAAATAAAACAATGTTGTTGTCACTGTACAAGCAAGCAAGCAAGCAATTAAACAAGCAAGCAATTAAACAAGCAGGCAATTAAACAAGCAGGCAGTTAAACAAGCAGGCAGTTAAACAAGCAGGCAGTTAAACAAGCAAGCAATTAAACAAGCAAATAGGCAAGCAGACAGACAAGCAAGCAGGCAAGCAGACAAGCAGGCAAGCAGGCAAGCAGGCAAGCAGGCAAGCAGGCAAGCAGGCAAGCAGGCAAGCAGGCAAGTAGACAAGTAGAAGAGAAGTCAATAATCAGGAGATATCTCTTACCTTGCTAACAATATAGAGTGACAACATTGAGAGAAACATACATATCCCAAATCATACGTGATGTAAACAAAGAGGCGATTGCGCTCGTCGCAAGCAAAGTGGGAATTAACAGGGATTAACACGCCTTCCGCGATTAGGTTCGCATTCGCGAATTATCAAAGAACGCTAAAACGTTATGTCCTTGGCATTACCTGCTTGGCACGTTATGTAACAACACTTGTGAGCGATCCTGCGACCTGATCCCATGAAGCAATGTGCTAGCCGAACCCTAGTTGGGCCCAGTCGCATGAGTCTGCGAAAACATGTGACCCTAGAATCGAGCGCCAGCAGAGGGCCAGGGACAGGCTCAACGAGGACCGATTGTATCACACTTTTCACAAAAGTTCCGACGAGAAAGACGATGGACTGGATCACAGCGACCGAATGTCGCCAACACTATAGAGGGCCGTAGTCTCTCACGGTAACCAGAGAAGGACTCCATGAGGATGACTGGCTAAACTAGCACCCACTGGTAGTCGCGCATAAAATCGATAGTGGATCAGATCTGCAAATTGCAGATAATGAACGCGCTGAGGATTCATCCCTTGCAGAAGCAGCTCGATGTAAGCTTCGCGATGGCAAGCAAGGGACGCATTACCCATACCAGCTTGACGACGAGCATATACTGAGCCACCGAAAGAGCACATCTCGCCGCTCGATTGCTCTAAGGGAAAATCGAGTGGCTGGGATAACGAAACCCACGTGAATATACTGCACTCTGCCTTATCTGTCGGATTGGCAATGCTTTCTGCGTGGAGACCAGATTGTGACGATGTTGACCATAGACTTCACGCCCGGACTAGCAGCAAACAGATATCAGACAACATGAGCCCATCGAGTCGGAAAAGAGCCCCCCCCAAGCAGGAGTGGGAGCCGCCACTCATCCTCTTATGCAGATCTGCAGAGTCGATTGCGTGGATCCAGTAAATCTTTTTCAAATGCGTTGCCGCTTGGCAGCAAGGTACAGGCGATCGGACAAGGGCGAGAAGACCCTTTGCAAATCTGTCCCGTCCGCTGACATCGACGGGTCCTTAGTTATATCTTTGAGAGCTCATGAATGCCTTCTATCATTTGTTCCCTTTCGAAACCCTCATGCTATGTGGTTCAACGAAACCGGTAATAACCTGCGATATTTGTGTCTTTATGGCTTTCTACTGGCCTATCAGCTCATTTAGAACACCTCGATACATTATTGAGATGTATGTGAGGGGTTGGTTTCGTTATTCCCTGCAGAACACTCATACCGGCGCATGGGATCCATGCAGGGATTCGAGCGGAAGGAAAGGGAAACTGCTTTTCTTTATTGTGTATTACAGGCGAGACCTGTATGAGCCAAGATTAAGTATACAAGACGTAAGGCTCCTTTAGAGAGAAGCATGGAACCCTGTGAGTACCGTACTTTTGATTCATCCGAATCAGCCACCTTAGCTCTCCATACTATGCTTGATTCCCTTCACTGAAATATCTAGAGCCTGGTATGCCTGGATACACACAGTCTGCATGCGACCGAAGATAGTGAGCCACACACTGTTTTTCTATTAATGGTGTAAGTGGGTGATGGTGTAAGTGGGTAAGTATCTGCTTGTCAATATATCGTGATGCCTGAAGACGTCTGTATATCAACCATCCCAAGCCTCAATCGCTCGTTTGTATCTCTTCACTCGATCTTCAAGCTCGTCGACTTGTGCGGCATGATTTTCTTCCAGGTCTTTAATACGTGCGGCATACTGATTTTCAAGAGTCTTGACGTGCGCAGTGTGGCTATCGAGTTGGTCGCGGCTTTTCAACTGAAGGTCTACGTGAGATTGACGTTCAGATGTCAGGGTCTTCGTCGCATCATCAAGATCCTTTTTTGCGGTTTCGACGACTCGTTTCCACTCTGCTATATGAAGACTCGCCGCCTTCACGTTATCCTCGATCTCGTTGTATTGAGATTCCTTGGCTTCTAGTGGTCTCTATTTTCGGTCAGTGAACCGACACTTCCTCCAACTGTCTTTATGGACTTACTAGTCTGTCTTCAATTTCCGCGTTTTGCTTCTTCAGTGCGTCGCTTTGCTTCTTCAAGGCGTCGTTTTCCTTCACGAGCACTGCGCAACGCTCCTTCAAGGTGCTGTTCTCGTGCTCAAAGTTTCCGACTCGCTCCTCCACGGCGTCTTTCTCCTTCCCAAGCTTTGAGTAGCTGGCTGCGGCCTCCAAAGCGGCTGCCTGGAATTTGTTTGCATGCAGAACCAGAGACATATGTGGATCCTGCGCATCCTCATAACGAGCATCGTCAGTGGAATACCTTCTCTTTTTCCGCTGCGGAACATCCGAGCTCTTAGCCGTTGACGAGCTTGAGCCGAGCAGAGATACGTCGGGACGGGTTGGTTCGCAAGGCACGAGCGTGTCAGATACTGATGCGCCCGCCTCAGAATGCGCGTAGCTCTGTAGTAGTGGAGACAACGCAGAAGCTAGTAGTAATGGACTCACCGCCTGGCCTGGATAAACCCTTGCCTCAAGTAAATTGTCGGGACGACGGAGTGTTAACATTGAACCATTGGTCATGGTAGCGATTATCCCTTTCCGTGGCTGTAGATTTCCCTCTGTACACGATGCACATTGCCACCTTTTCTCATTGTTTTCTCCAAGCAAGGTCGCTACAGGTGGTCGGTGACATCGCTTATGGTACCGAGAGTAGCAAATCGAACACGACACTATTGAATCTGCATCGGACATTTGGGGGCCAAAACAGCGTGAACAGAGCTGGCCTTCGACGACATGCGGTCGGTCACGAGGTGCAGGGATGCTAGATCGACTACACGGTGCGTGCTCCTGTGAGATTGGTTAAAGATGTAGAATAAGGAGCTAGTGACCTACCGCGTTTTGTTCGGTATTGCCACCCAGAAGCGAGTTAACAGAAATCCGAGTGCTGTGATTGACAGTGGTCGCATCAGAGTCGTTGTTTCGAGGAGCCTGATAAGGACTTAGATTTCTCGGATGTTTTAGAGCATATCACAAGGTATGGCTTACAGCAACCTCTCGTATCGGATCACCCGTGCTCTCGACCTCAGAAGGGGTATACGTAGCAGAAAGAGAATCAACATCACTCTCGTTCTCCGAGACATCTTCGGTCTAAAATCGGAAGCAATAAATTTCCTCGTTAGAGCCAAAACCCAATAATCAGCATTCCCTGGATCATACCAGCTCAGGGTTGTCTCTCTTAGCCTGCGGAAGCACCGTCAATAGCAATTCACTGTATCGCGCATGGGATACAACCTTGAGATACTGCAAATAAACGGCTTTCTCCGATACCTTGAAGTGCTAAGATAAAATCAATTGAGACTTGCTCATTGCAATATGGAGGAAATAGACGAACAGTCGAGATTGTAGTCCGCTTTTCGCCTTTGTCATAACGTTCAACCAGTTCTTTAACATCTGCCTTCGTCCATCTCTTCTTCGGATGCAAACTAGGTCTCCGAGACCTTTGAGTTCGAAATTGGGAAGGTGACGGGCAGTCTGGTTCACTGCTGTCGCGCCCGTTATCCTTGACCTTGTGTTGTGCCTTGGGGGCTGTTGATATCTCCTTGGAAACCATATCGGCGTCCTTGTCGGTACTTCGCGTGCCCATGGGCATGATCGCTGAAGTTAGATGAGATAGCCCTGGGGTTCTGGGAGGGAAGATGGTGAAATTGATAAGAAACAAGAATAGAGATTAAGGGGTAGAGGGTAGTTAATGAGACAGCTACTAAAGTGAACCCTAGAGAATCAGGGATGAAGAGTGAGAGTAAATGAGACAGGCGCTGAAGTGGTCAGTTGTTGAGTATGCCAGATCAACGTCCATTAAGGTGCCTTACTTTTCGCTTAGGCTTGCTTGATGTCGACTTGCAAATGACCGTTCATCGATAGCGAATTGACGTCCTTTTCAGAGTATCAATTCAAAGATATCTCGATGTATCTCCTAAGACCAGATGGATTGCTAACGCTCATATTTGATCTGGGCTCTGCCGAGGCTAACTACAAGTGGTGCCGGCCCGGGCCGGGGGCCTGACGGAAAATACCCCGCGCGGACCTGGCACGGCGCCCACAGCCCGCGCATACGCTTGAAAAAAGAGACGAACCACAGAGCTGATTAGGCTGAGCGACGCTTTCTGGAAAACCCATCTGAAGCCAGTGGCTTTTATTCTCTAGATCCTGGAGGCTCAACCACGCAAGAATTCTAGATCAAGTATGGCTACCGTCTACAAGTCCCTCTCCAAATCCACAACTCCTAAAGACCCCTCCGCTCCCTCCTCCATTCCCACGAGAACCAAGCAAAGAGTCCTCATCCTTTCCTCTCGCGGAGTCACCTACCGACAGCGACATCTCCTCAACGACCTCTACTCCCTCCTCCCCCACAGCCGCAAAGATGCGAAGCTCGACACCAAGACCAAGCTCTACCAGCTCAACGAACTGGCCGAGCTCTACAACTGCAACAACGTCCTCTTCTTCGAAGCGCGAAAGGGCAAAGACCTCTACATATGGATCAGCAAAGCGCCCAATGGCCCGACCGTGAAGATGCATCTCCAGAACCGTACTTCTCACCCCGCAACCCCACCATCCAAACCACCCACGCATCCCTTCAATTCCTCCGCGTAACTAGCTGACCCTTCCTCGCAGTACACACCATGTCCGAGCTCCACTTCCCCGGCAACTGCCTCCGCGGCTCGCGCCCCATCCTCTCCTTCGACTCCACCTTCACCACCGCCCCACACCTCCTCCTCATCAAAGAACTCCTCACCCACACCTTCGGCGTCCCCAAAGGCGCCCGCAAGACCAAACCCTTCATCGACCACGTCATGGGCTTCACTCTCGCAGACGGCAAGATCTGGATCCGGTGTTTCCAGATCGCGGAGACCGCTATCAGCAAAAGCGACAAGACCGCAACCGCCACGGACGAGAACGAACCCCCCGGAAAAGTGACGCCGGCCAAGAAAGTCGCGCCAGGGGAGACGAAGATTTCGCTTGTGGAGATTGGCCCGAGATTCGTGCTGACGCCGATTGTGATACTGGAGGGGAGTTTTGGGGGACCGGTGATCTATGAGAATAAGGAGTTTGTGAGCCCGAATCAGATACGGTCGGAGCTGAGGATGGGGAAGGCGGGGCGGTATATGAGGAGGGCGGAGCAGGGGGATGAGAGGAAGGGGAAGAAGGGGGAGTTGGGGCTGAGAACGGGGAAGGGGAAGCCGAGGGGTGAGTTGGATGAGGCGGTTTTGTTCGCTTAGGGGGCGACTGGTGGGAAACGGTAGGATTTCACGAGTTATGGGTTGCTGTGAGTTAGGGAGTACGGACGCTGAGCACTTGTTATGCTCGCTGGCTTCAGGGTACTAAGTCTTTGTCTTCATTGATCGCTGTGGGGCACGGTCGATCAGTTGAAAACTAGTGCGATGGCAGTGCTCTACTAGAGGTTGGTGAACGTCATGCAGCTTCACCCCATAGGGTGTCGCAATTGTGTGTGAATGGAGCGTCCCACCAATGGAACTTCCAATGGTAGACAATTTCAGGCTGCTCCAATGCAAAGCCCAACCAATTCCAGTAACGAGAAGGATTCTGCTTCTCACTTCATACCACCTAGTACATTTCTTTCAATTCATCCCTCGATCAACAAGACTCTTTCACTTAGTTGTACCAGAGGCGAACTCACACCGAATCCAACAACCCTCCTAAAAAACTTCAGACAGCACCTAAGCAAATCCCAACCATGCGTGTCTACTACCACGACAACCACCCGGTAAACCCCCCTCTCCCCACTCAAACCTACCCACCTAACCCTCCCCTCCTCAGGGCGACCCCCGCCTCCCCCACAACTCCACCCACGTCCTCCCCCCCTCCGACCTCACCACCCTCGGCATCCACTACTACACCCTCCCCCCCTCCCCCCCTCCTTCCCCAGCTCCAGCACCTGCGTCTCAATCATCGCCCAAACACGCAACTACGCCCACCGCGACGAAATCACCGTCTCCCCCTCCGCCCTGGGCGCCACCTACGAAGAGAAAATCAGGTCGTTCTTCGACGAGCATATGCACGAGGACGAGGAGATCCGCTGGATCCTGGATGGGAGGGGGTATTTCGATGTGCGCGATAAGGACGATAGGTGGGTGAGGATCGAGGCTGAGGTCGGGGATCTGTTGGTGCTGCCGGCGGGGATTTATCATCGGTTTACGGTCGATGAGGGAAATGTAAGTGGTTCCGTGGGATGGCGTTGGCCGTGTATGGAGATGGTTGCGGTGGCGGTGCTGAGGGTTGGAGGGTTTGCGGTGATGATTTAGGCTAATGGTGCGTCTTTAGTACATTAAGGCGGTGCGCCTGTTCCAGACCAATCCGAAGTGGGCGGCACTCAATCGTGGGGAGGAGACTGATGGGAATTCCCTCCGGAAGGCCTATGTTGAAGCGAGGAACAAGGGCTTTGCTGTCGCTGAAGCTTAGGAGATCAAAGAGGCTGATAAGTAGTCAGCGACAGGGCAGCCTACCGATAGATCTCATCCACGAGATTTTTGGAGGTCCACGGAGCTAGATCGTTCATGACTCGCTACTTCCAATTCCTCATCTGCCTTTGTTTCGACCTTGCTCCTGAATCTCTTCGCCATCTCGCGGTCCAAGCCATAGATTTCAACCTTGCTGACACCTCGAATGCTCAGGATATCTTGCATGGCATCCTCGTACCAATCTTTCGCAAGATTCCAGCAAAAGCAGACCAACGTTAGGCTGATTATTCTAGGAACACTACTCAGCAGCTTTCCCATCCGTTCAAGCATAATCCGTCGTCTTCGTCTTCCTTCTTCGTCCGTGCGCCCCCACCACACGGGCATGTATATCGTGAAATGTCTTATCTGTGAAAGGTTCCTAGATCCAACGCTTTGAGGAAACAGCAATCCCGGCAGTAGCCGACCCTTTGGCAACCAGAAAGGTGTGAAGCGGAAATGATCGTCCCCACATGTCAGCTGGAAGTTGCGGGTGCGGTATAGCAGACTTGAAGATTCTCTATGAATTGCTGAACAGGTGTACATGATGGCCGTATGCCCGTATCTCCAGCGCACGTACTTATGCTGCGTGGGATGTGTGTTGATCATGATCTCTGTATAAGGAAGTAGCAGGTCATATACCCGCTCTCTAAGTTCCAGCGGTAGCCGAAGGAACGAGCTCCTCTCATAGACATCGTTCAAGTGTCTCTCTAGTGTTCGCGCAAAATCCGATGTGACTGAGCCGGTTGCCTCCACAGTGCGCACGTTCTTCAGGCTAAGGAGAGGCTTCAATATTTCTCGATCTACCCCGGCAGTATGACTATCGTTCTGAAAGTGAATTCGCAGCTGAGAGAGCTGGTATACCTCCTGTAATGTTTTACAAAGTTTTTCGACCTGGAGCTTGAGACCCTCCCGAAGGCCAGGCCCCTCAAAGCCGTATTTGATCATGCCCGTATAATTATCCACATGGTGAATACAAGCAATGACATTCCGTACATTAGCCACATTGCGTTCTGCAAGTTTGCCAGGAAAGGCAAGGGTACGCTTTGGAACCAGCCCATTAGCTAGCAGCCATTGATATGCAAAGGTTATGCTGTCCCATGTGACATCAATCACGAATGTACTATCCCCGTACATCATACGAACACCTTCCGAATATAATCTCTTATTGACCATGAGTATAGCAGTATGTCCGCGTAGCCATGCAACACCTTTGCTTCTGGTCTCAATCGTAGCCGGAAGCAAATATCTCAGGATCTCCTTTCGCAGTTCGAATGGTAGTTCCAAAATCATACACGTTCTTGACGAATGGCTCAATGCCTGCAATTCGGACTTCTGAGACACCGTCATCTCTTGCTGGTTTGATACCTCGTTTCCAGACAGCATGGACGTATCGTAGCCGTAGACCGAAATGTAGCTTTCGCTGGCCATAGATGTTGACATTCTGATGCTATACTTTGACACGGTCAATTGAAACACTCGTGACCAGAAAATAGAGATATACGGAAGTGATCGTGGATGTAAAGTAATGCAAGTGTCTCTGGTCAGAGAAAGGCGTCAGTCAAAGTAGGCTAAATCTCGGCTCAGCCTTACCGTAAGGCTGACCCTCAGCGTAACCGCTACTGGACAACGAGACTTGAAGATGGCAGCTACTGCTTTTGGGACTTCAAAAACGAGCTACGTATATGTACATATACACAGGAAACTATTCTAGGCATCCCTCTTCTTGATATATATAATGTTTACCCCCCTTTTCGGTAATTGCACCCATCTGCGAATACACTTACTTTTGCACCAAGAAACAGCCTGAATGTAAGTATTTCCCAAGTCCATAATTCGATTTCATCAACGTCGAATTGGAAATTCACATCGACGGCGAGAAGAGGCCATACTTATCGCGGACTAGTCTTGGATCTAACCTGCGAACGCATCGATTCTTGACCTAAATGTAGGTCTTCCCGAAGTTTCCCCCTTATGTATTGTATACTCAAGTCAACGTCAAACATGTTGTTATATCGACACCAACAGGCTACTGCCTCTCAGCCCCGCTCAATTCATACATCAGGTGCTTGGGCCGCAGACCAGCTCGCTTGCCTCATTCAATAGAGACCCCCAGTGACTGGTCTGACCAAATGGTCAACCAGAAGGGTCACTAGGACCCAAGAAGCCGCCTAATATCCCCCCTACCTAGGCGGCAGGGACAATTGGAGTGGGCCAAAAACAGACGAACGTAATGAGGAGAGAATGCAGCGGGCAATCACTATACTGAATAGTATGGTGGGTAGCCAAGCACTGCTACCTTAATCTCCCTCGTCTCTGGCACTAGCCCCCTTGTCTTGCAGAGCTTTCATCGTTTACAGCCATGATTGCCTTCTGTACAGTTGTCGCGAACGGCTTCTTGGTAATCTTCCGTCTGGTTTTTCTAGGCAGGGGGGTGCAATTACCGAAGGGGGGGGTGAACGTTATCAAAAAGAACGGTGCCCAGAATGGTTCTCCATTTTCACATCGATAGAAAGCAATTGTACTAGTATTTTCGTAACTAGTAGCTTGATACTCTAAGCATAAGTGGCTGACGTCTCTAACGTGCAAGTGTCTTTGACAATCTCGTTGAAGTGGTTTGAGAAGCTATCAAAAGGTATGAAGTGCTGCCCCAGTCTCGAGATTCTCTCTCTGCCATTGGGTGAGCGCTGCAGAGGAAGATACCGTAGAAGGATGATCAGCACCTATGATCTGGCTTCGTAGATGTATACATTGTTCCAACAGGTTGATGGCCTTTGCATTCCGGCCTTGCGCTTTCCAGGTGAAGGCAAGAATGTTCATGCGGACTAGCGTGTGTGGATGCTCCTTGCCCAGCACCCTCTGGCTAGTTTCTAATACTCTCATGATTAGCTCCTCAGCTTCCTTCCAACGTCCTTGTCCATAACATGTTGAGGCCAGATTGCCCATGCTGCTTAACGTGTCTGGATGCTCCTCGCCCAACACCCTCTGCCTTGTTTCTAATGCTCTTATTCCTAGTTTCTTAGCTTCCTTCCAGCGTCCTTGTTCGTAATATGTTGAGGCAAGATTGCCCATGCTGCTTAACGTGTTTGGATGCTCCTCGCCCAACACCCTCTGCCTTGTTTCTAATACTCTCATGGTTAGCTCCTCAGCTTCCTTCCAACGTCCTTGGTTTTGATATGTCGAGGCCAGATTGCCTATGCTGATTAACGTGTTTGGATGCTCCTCGCCCAACACCCTCTGCCTTGTTTCTAATACTCTCATTTCCAGCTTCTCAGCTTCTTCCCAACGTTCTTGATGTTGATATGTCGAGGCCAGATTGCCCATGCTGCTTAACGTGTTTGGATGCTCCTCGCCCAATACCCTCTGCCTTGTTTCTGATACTCTTATTTCTAGTTTCTCAGCTTCGGTCCAGCGCCCTTGGTTTTGATATGTCGAGGCCAGATTGCCTATGCTGATTAACGTTTCTGGATGCTCCTCGCCCAACACCCTCTGCCTTGTTTCTGATACTCTTATTCCTAGTTTCTCAGCTTCGGTCCAGCGCCCTTGGTTTTGATATGTTAACGCCAGGTTGGCCATGCTGGCCAGCGTGTCTGAATGCTCCTCGCCTAAAAGAGCCTTTCTCTGGTCCCATGTTCGTTTGCGCATATTTGCCGCTTTCTCATAGAGCCCACATGCATGGACGTATGCCGCCGCCCGTGTACTCGCATCCAGCAATGTAGCATTGAGAAGCCCGTACTGTGCTGCAAAGCCTTCCATGAATTCAATGTGGCTAATAAACTGATCCCATCGAGCCCAGTTTCGTGGAGATTCGGGATCACCAATCCCTTTGGAAGCCTTGCTAAAAATGCATATAACCATTTCAAGCCAATGCTTTCGTTCTGCAGTGGCGATAAGCTTCGACTGTAGAAGAAGTTGAACCAAATCATGGATCCGTATTATGCGCTCGGACCCCTCCAGCGTGTAGACCGCTAGAGACAGACGCTGGATCTCTTGAATGGCTTTGGCAAGGCGTATCGAGGACCGAAACAAATCAATTATCGCCTTAAGCTCGTTGACCGCTGATGCTACGGGTACGTCACGCATGTTATCCTGGTACAGATCGCAACATCCTTGTTTCAAAATACTAATCGGGATGTTTTCGGGGTCACAGAAGCAAAGAACTCGAAGAAGTGTCAAAGCATCTGGTGCTGTCTGTGAGATCTTATTGAGAGCCGGCATGAACGTAGCTACGACCGATTTCTCTTCGTGACGAGATAGATCATTCTCCCATGAAAGGACCTGGACTCGAGTCAGCCAGCAATCGTTCCGAAATTTATGCTGTGCGTTGCAATTACCTCCATAATTTCTTCACTCTTGTATAAATCGAGAAGCTCCTTCGTGCTGCTCGCGTAGCCCTTCATATAGGATGCAGCTTGGTCGATCGCCAGTGGCAAGTTTCCCACCGCCCGGACAAGACTCTCAAGATCTGCATTGCTAGCTTCCTCAGTACTTCCTCCACCCTTTCCAGCTCCGGCTGCCAGCATCGCGACCGCATCATCATTTCCCGGCGGCTGTAAAGCAATCATAAGTGATCGGTCCGGGATAGTACATGAATCCGCGATAGTGGCAGTCCGCGTGGTAAACAGAAGCCTACCATCGCTGTTTCGTCGAGGAAGAATATCGGCAAGTATCATCGCGATAGTCTCTCGAGTCACATTGTCCAGAACGAGAAGCCATTTCTTCTTGGTTGTCGAATCTTCTAGCCACGCTCGCGCCACAACTAACTTCGTAACTTGATCCAAAGCGTGTTGTGTAGAAAGACGAAGAAGATCCATCACCTTGGAGAAATCTCGAGCCAACTTCTCTACAGATCCTGCAGACACCCAGAATATATATATATCTTGACTTCTTTCAGAGGCAAGCAACGCGTATCGCAACGCCAACTGTGTCTTTCCTACTCCGGGCATGCCATGTATAACGCAACTGGCCGGAAGACCATCGGAGGATGCGCCGAACGCGCGATCGATCTGTTGCAGCTCATCGCTCCGGCCCGTGAAATAAGAAGAGAGGAGAGAGTCAGGCAGCTCACAGACACTCGCAGGGAGGCTGTTGTCTGTATTTCGTCAGGAGCATGTTCAGTAGCATAAGCTTTATGATCTGGACGCACCAGAGCTGGAGCTGAAGTAGATCGGTGCGCCGGCGGTGCTGAAGCTGTTTCCCATGAATTGCGAACCTCCACGGCTGTTGAATTGTCCCCCGTACCCCTGTCTCTGACTGCGTGCTGTCGGTTCGCGTATCCATCTTGGAAGTATTTTCCTCATGATGTTTGTGCTCGTGTTGATGAAGTTATAGTATATAGTCACCGAGCCTCGTCCTGGGAGTTTCTCGATAGAGGCACGCCGTGTGATTGGACGCCTCGGCTCATGGTAATTGGAAGGGCTGATCCTGCATCCTTGGTGGTGCCACCACGCCGCGCAGCTTCTCTATTGTCTGGGCAGTTTTGTCACGGTAAGCCCGTCATGAGAGCCTTCATCCGCCAATTTCGGTCACAGAAAAGCCAAGTGGAGCCTCCAAACACAGTTGAAGGTCCAGCAGAGACTAGTCGGCCCGTGCCTACGTCCGACCTAGGCATCCGAGTAGTGAAACCTTACCTAGTCAATGCGGTGATTGAGTAAGAATGTACCGTCCGCATTCTGCTCTTGAAGAATTGATCACAGGCCCAGCATAGTATTCATCCATGGCCTTACGGGCGATAGAGAGTCAACGTGGACTGCAAAGGGCGCTACAGCCTGCTGGCCGGAATTGTTTCTCCTCAACGACTTACCGGAGGCCAGAATCATCATGTATGGGTACGATGCGGATGTGCTCAATTTTTGGTCCATGGCATCGCAAAACACCGTCGGCGACCACAGTCAGAAGCTCTTGTTGTCGCTCGCCAATCTGAGAGATAGCACAAATACTGTTGGTTCAAGGATCATTAGACGGGCTGCTCGACTGATACTTTTCTGTAGAGCACGAGACCGCTTGTATTCGCTGCGCATAGCATGGGCGGAATTGTCTGTCAAGACGTAAGATCAGGTTCTTTGGATTCCAGGAGTGGCTCTGATATACGATAGGCATTGTTAAAATCGAGGGGTAGTGCCGATCAACATATCCAACATATCTTAGAACATACAAAAGGCATCCTCTTTATGGGAACTCCACACTGTGGCTCAGGTCTTGCAGATATGGCGATTATTGGCAGTAGGTTCCTTCAGTACTTTCGTCGAGTCAACCATGGGACTTTGGAAATCCTGCAGCAGAAATCTGAGGTAATGGCAAGAATACGGCAAGATTTTCATACAATGCTACGAGGCCGGGATAAAAGTGGAGACAAGCAGATCGCAATAATCTGCTTCTATGAAGAGCTGCCAGTTCGGGCTATTGGAGAGGTAATTTACGGCTGCAATGATCAAGAATCGTCTTGTAACTGACCCTCACAAGATTGTACCAAAACATTCGGCTTGCCTCGACAGGTATACGTCCATTGGCATTCACGCGAACCATATGGATATCACCAGATTCTTGAGCGATCAAGATCCCGATTACCGCAACGTACTTTCCGAGCTCCGCAGACTCGTTCCACCTAACGAGCAACAAACGAAAGTAAGGCTGCCCTTAGTGACTTCTGTATCCCCTGAAACCCAAGGAGAATCCCAGTATCATGGGACGGGAAATGAGAGTTCTTCGACGATGGAGCGAGGCCAGGACACCGTGCATCAAAAAGAGAAGCCACATCGGCCAGCGAGGTCAGCCAACACCTTTTCCGGCACTTTCAATACCAATGGAGGCAAAATGATCCAAGGGAGTGAATTCAATTCAGGAGGGGGCCCTATGACCTTTTGATCCAAATAGCAAGAACATCTTGGGAGTCTGTAGTTGATCGATCAGCGCTATCTATCGTAATGAGACTTCACTCCAAGTCCGCGAATGAGATACCGACTGTTCTCTAGAATCTCGGTATTCGAAAATGACTCTACGTTTCCTGATCAGGACTATCTAGAAAGCTCAATAAAGTATCTTTGTTATCCAGTACCAGCACCCAAATGTGCTCACCAGCCAAGCAACGCCCTCCTACCGTAGCTGTTTGGGTCAGGCACGGTAGCAATCGTTCTGCATAGAAATTTCTTCGATTTGGTCTTTCATGTTGTTTTGTACTACCTGCTCTAGGACAGACGCTAAGCTGGACGGGGGCAAGACTGCATGTTCCAGTGGCACAAAAACAGTAACATATCAATAGGTACTCCTGTAGTGTCTCATCCAACAAGTATTAGCTCTCAATAAACACGAGACACCTATCCCCAAAACAATGAGGCTGAGCTAGTCAGAGTGAATATGCTGACAGGGATTCGTACATCATGGCAAGTTCTAAAATGTAGCTTCGTCTTACCTTCTAACACATCCTCGTCGCGCTACTCGTCAAAAGCTAGATGCCTTGGAAGGTAAGCAAAGACGGTACTGCTGAAGATATTCTTGATTCGTAAGGTCGATCCAGACACAAGTATATACCTGATATTATACATAAATTCAAAGTATTAGCTACTCGCTTTGCGACTTACAGACAGATATACGATCGATAGGGATCTATTAGCCTCAATAGTCCGCCCGGAAATTGTTGAGGGGAAAGAGTTCCGGCCAGTAGGCTGCAGCGCTCTTAGCAGTCAACGTTAACAATGTCTGCCCCCCTTTTACTACACTAATTCTCGAATGCAATTCTTTCAAGATCAGGGATGATGGCTTCTCAAAGAACGCAAAATGGATGGACTTTCGCACGAAAAAAGACGTAACACCCTCGCAGTGGCAGCCGCTATTGTATCACCCCAGGACTGGGCAGGTATGTCATCGAATAATGGCGGATCATTGCTGCGTTTTCTCCGACAGCAGATTTGTAGCCTTATAGGGAGCCAACCCCATTCTTGCAAGCATGCAAATGCAACCTGCGGGCGCATGGGATAGTATGATTGCCTAGATATCGCTCAGATCTTCGGTTCCTTTATCATTGACTATTTGCAAAAGTCCGCGGGCCAACAGCAGCTAGATAAAGTATAGATTCAGTCAACAGAGCGTCTAACTCCTCACCCTGGTGCTTCTCTCCCTCTCCCTTCTTACAGCGGCCTAGAACTACACTTGCAGCGACGGGAAGCCGTGCAAACTTGGTTGCTGCTCCAAATACGGCTGTCTGGATTCGGGCTAAGTGTCGGCGGTGACGCCAATTGCACGTCTTCCTGCAACGCTAATTGAGAATGCGAATCAGCTTTTGGATCCGGGGGGCTTCTAAAGCCGAATGTCCTTTGAAGGTATGGCACTCCAAAATTAATTTCTGTGGTATGACAACAGAATTCTGTGGAGATGCCAAGATCGACTCTCCGAGCTGCCGTGGTACATCCTTTAAGAAGGGGGTTCGCAAACCAGGAACTGTAATACTATGGCACCTGAGCAGACCCCAGTTAGCGCCTATACACATCCCAACTTTGCCTTGGAATTCATTGACCCATCGGGCTTCATAATTGCTTCGATGGCTCAAGATCAAGTGGATTTGTATAGGGGGGTCACACGGCTGAATAAACTATCCAGGCATGAAGGTCTGGATTTCTATGGGAGGATGGAGCATGGATGTGAGATCATATTTATCTACTACGTAGTACATTAGCTACTACCTGACTAGTCGACTTGTGCCACATTCTCTGAACTTGCAGCTAGCGAAGCCTCACTAAGCGCATGTAGCCCAAGTTTGGTGTCTTTCATGAAGAACTACGGTTGCGACAGAGCAGACCTCAATGAGAGTACCCGGTCGCTCCTGAGAGGAGCGGAACAGTGGAGAATTTGGAAAAGTATGTGACGTTTCTTACATGCTCAAGAGACATTTGCCGGCATGTGCAAAATTACGGACTGTCCAAAAAATTTATCAAGCTCCTTCGAGGGCTTTGATATGGCGAAACTCTCAGACTTTGTGGATTGGCTTAATATGTTGAGCTATGACCTACATGGGACTATGACCTACATGGGACTTGGACTCCAAGAACAAGTGATCTGGCTCGGTAGTACGAGCCCACACGAACCTAGCGGAGGTTGATCTTGTATTGCAACTCCTTTGCTAACATCGAGTGTGTCGTCAATGCTGGGGCTGAAGTCAAGTTATGAAATATGCAGCCATTAAGAGAGTTCTCTGAGGAGGAGACCAGTGGACCTCGTACGATGACGCAGACACTCTGAGGATGGAGGCTTGCTACGCCAAATAACGCTGCCACGGAGGAACTATGTTTCAGGAAGTCAGCCTCGATGACAGCAAAAGGGCTGCGGCAGATGCGCTCTCCGAAAGCACCAGCCGAATCGCACTGGCTGCAAGTGCTATAAGAAGCGTTCCCTATTCAACTCCAGAGGCTTGCTATATCGCTCAATGTTTCAAGTAGCCGGCTCGCCCTTGTGGCTACGGTACTGTGCAGCAGATTAACAGTAACGAACAAGAATAGAACATTGATCACGGCTACGGCAATGGAAAGAAGAAGCTTTACTGCTGTCCATCGTATGACATGCACAAACGCAACGCTGTGACCGAGATCAGAGACTCCGGGCCATGGTGATTACTATACTAGGGACAACATTGGCCCGTTGAACAAGTACCGAGGCAGCCACCAGGAATATGAATTCAAATGCTAGTAGGCCGCGCATGCTTCGACTCTGAGCGCTATCCCCAGCGTAGTCGCCTTATCTTTATGAGTTCCTGGAATGCCTTTCGTTCAATGCAAGGGTTCAGTAGGAGTCTCTAGCAGCGTTTGGAATGGTCTGCCTTTTCACTTCCGAGCTGCCACCGGGTCGATGTTTTAATTTCTATGTAGTAAGTTCGTCAAGGTCTCAATGGTCGTCGTTCTTGGTGTCAGTACCAGAATTAGAAGATGTTAGGGAGGTCCGTCAGAACCTACCGTCTAGGGTATCTGTAAAACCATGAATTGAGGATGGTGTAAATACTATAACAAGGCAGGAGAACACTATCTCTCATGAATAGCTTAGATACTACGGCTGATAAAGCTTTTGCGGTGTTGCATGATCTCTTCGCTTGGTCACCGCTCGTAGTTGCTTCTCTTACCCCATAACATACTCATATTCGAAATTAGGTGAATTCCGAAACTGCTGTCCCTCGGGGTTTGCCACTGCCGTCAGGATTGAAGCTACGAAGTCTTGTACTATGCAGCCATACCAACTCTTTACCACTGCCCAGGCATGCCCATCTTGATGCTATCAGCGTACCCACTCAATGAGCGAAACATCCTTGCCGCGATGAGAAGCATAACAAAAAAATGCGGTGTTGCCATGGACGTTCTGTTTTCTGACATCTGTCATGTTGCACCTGCATAGACATTGATTCAACGGCCATCTGAGCTTCAAAATAGTTCGTTGTGAATACAGGAGGCGGGTCAAGGGACGAATGTGCACTGTCGAATGTGTCGTAGCCCATATCCTCTTCATCGAGGGCTGCTCTGGCAGCGAGACCATTGTTGGTTTGGGGTCCTTCAAGACGAGGTTTCAAGGTGGCTTTCACCTTAGAAAGATTCCTGAATTCTTGGACGGATCTGCGTGTTGCCACGGAACGCACATTGATGAAGCGCATTCCTTCAGAAGTAAACAGGCGACGTATAGCAATGTATGGCGCAAGAGCGATAATACCCGCGTCATGAGAAGACTCCGTCTCCGCAATGGCCTTCAGCAGAGGCAGTAGGAGCCTAGCGGCGCAAGATGTAAGATATGGACATAGTAAATCGGCGTTCTGATGCGTGACTCCAACCTTGGATGCTCTTGCAATTTGCAAGCCATACTACGTTAGCTCATTCCAAGGATAGATAAACGATTGTCGCCATCGCTGAAGTAAAGCATTTTGTGATGGTTGCCAAGGGCATAGAATTAGGATTAGAGGCGCTTCTGTACAGAAGCTTTAACATTCCGTATCGAGAGACCAGATGGCGCTGTAGAGTGGCGTAGGGAGCGCCAAGCTTGACAGCGTGTTCGGAAGAGGCAATGGAATTTGTTTCGAAGGTTGGAGCGATATGTCGGCACATCAATCAGAAGTTCCACTTCCTCTGATGCACCCGGTCCGCGCCGCGTCCATGACAGCGTGACTGGCATCGGTATAGGAGATATGGGCTAAGCGTCTCAGTATCAGTTCTGTCCAGAACCTACCAATACAGTCTCGGACCTGATCCTAGTTTTGATTCGGGTATAGGGTAGAGATCTATCGTTGGCTAATGGCTACCTTAGTAAACCCGTGCCACCATTGGTACTTTACGGCTATTAAGCGCCGGCTACAGGAGAAGGCTCGAACGATCATTGGATCGAATTCTTAGCATACTGATTTAGATTAGATAAGAGATTCCCACGCGCGACGCGTCAACGCGACACCCTGCGACGAACATTCCATTGTACACTACTTCATACTGTCCTGAGGAGGTAGCTTCACTTTGAAGCGATGGCGACGGTCACACAGCATCGGGTTCGAGGTCGACCGGCTCGTAAGCGATAATCGTAACAAATTTGAGCGTCAAGCCCGCTGACCATCACGTAGATCCTCCAGGACCCACTTGTCTAGCATACAGCCCAAATGGACGGCGCTTGGTGACCGCTGGGTCCAATAGTGTCATTAGGATATATACGACAGGATCCAGTGGAGAACCTGATAATATCGATAATTGTCCCGACAGCAACCTGGCAATCGCTGCTACAGTAAGTAGGTCCCTAGGCCTAGCGACCGCTTCATTGACGAGGGTAGAATGACTACTTCATTGTTGGCTCTGAAGATGGCAGTGTCAGCCAGTATTCGTTGGAGACTTGTACCTTTGAGAAGATGCTTACAAGATGCACGTTACCCATACGAGACGTGGCTCTGTCACCAGATGGACGGTGGGCAGCAGTGGCCAGCGAGTAAGCCGGTCCAATGCAATCTAGATGCAAAGACTGACCTGCATGCAGCGAACTCGAGGTGAAGATAGTCGATACAAGCGATATGACTAACGTACTTTACCTACGCGATATGCCTAAATGTCCGAAACACCTTTCCTTTCACCCAAGTGGATCATACATTGCAATTTCGTGCACCGATGGCATAGTATACGTCTATAGTCTCAGTACAGAAGAGCCTCAATTGGTCAAAAAGGTAGACGGCCTTATCCGGGCATTGGAGGCAGATGTAGAAGCCTGCTCAAGCGCTGTCTGGCATCCTGACGGACGAGCTTTTGCAGCACCAACGGCCACGAGAGATATCGTCGTATTGTCTCGGAACGACTGGGAACGACAGCGGTCTTTTTCCGGCGGTCACATGGGGGATATCACGGCTCTTTCTTGGAGTCCCAATGGAGCCCTTCTAGCGACTGCCGGGGCTGACAGAAAGATTCTACTCTGGGAGACACAGACGCAGAAGATTATCGCGAGGTTTAACAGCAGAAGTCGGTCCTGCTAGGCCAATCGCTGACAGTGATATAGATACGACTACCCCAGCGTTACACGTATCGTGTGGCATCCACACGCGAACATTGTTTCGTTTATTACGTCAGAGGGTGAACTTTTCATCTATGATGACTTCGTCACAGCAGGCAATGCTGCGCTTCTTGAAAAGCCTTTGCAGGCAGCCCCTTTAATTCATGATCCATTGTCAGAGACCTCAGGGAATGTTCGAAAGCCACTCACCAATGGGCTCAGGCATGGGTCCGAGACCCGTGGCAAACGACGAGGAACACCTGATTCTCTGGACGACATTTTGGGGCCGAACGAGGACTCTGACGTGGATGGTTTTGTCAGCGACGATGACGGGGCAGGCTATCTGGAGGGGATCAATCGGAACGGTAAAAGGACCAATGATCATCTCGACGACCTTGATGGTTATAGTGGAAAGCGGAGAGCGACGCACGAAGCGTGGCTACCCAAATTACATAAACCGTTTCAGCTAGGGAGTACACCGTGGAGAGGGAACAGGAGGTATCTTTGTAAGTATTCTGCTGACCGCTAGGCCAAACATTTAGACTGATCCATTTCAGGCTTGAATCTAACGGGCTTTGTATGGACTGTCGACCAAGATACTCACCACACTGTCACCGTTGAATTCTACGATCGAGAGTATCATCGAGACTTCCACTTCACAGATCCATATCTGTACGACAAGGCTTGCCTCAGTAAGTCCACCCATCGTAGCTCATGCTGACTATCACTAATACAATGTAGACGAAAATGGTACCCTGTTCTCTTGCCCTCCAGCGAATGGGACTCCAGCCATGATCTTCTACCGACCCCACGAGACCTGGACGGCCAGAACTGACTGGAGGACACAATTGCCGCCTGGAGAAGACGTCATATGTAGGTCAGACTGTCATCGGCGGCGGGGAACCGGCTGACCAACCTTGCAGCAATATCTCTCAGTGACTCCTTCGTAGTGGTCACAACATCTACTAATTATATTCGTATTTACACATTATACGGCACCCCTTTTCGGGTGTATCGTCAGAAGTCTTCACCAACAGTGACCTGCGCAACCTGGAGAGACTACGTACTAACGATGGGTAACGGTCCAGTTGGTGGAGATGGGTCCGCCCGTTTGCTGTATACCATCGAGAACATTAAACGAGACGAAGTCTGTCAAAGTGAGGATATAGTCGCCTTAACCCAAGGTGCCAAGCTCAGCAGTGTCTTCTTCTCGGACAATGGCGACCCCTGCATATATGACTCTACCGGTGTGCTTCTGATTCTTCAGCACTGGCGCACCCCTGGCCAGGCGCGGTGGGTGCCGTTGCTAGATACCAAGCTTCTTGATCGTTTGGTCAGTGGCCGGAAAGAGGAAACGTACTGGCCAGTTGCTGTTGCGCAGGACAAGTTCCACTGCATCATTCTGAAGGGAGGAGATCAGTACCCATACTTCCCAAGGCCATTGCTCACCGAGTTTGACTTCAAAATCCCATGCTCTATAGCGACAGCGCCAGAGGATGAAGGCGATGCCACCACGAATGAGGGTCCCCGACTCGAGGAGATGTTCGTCCGAAACTCCCTTATGCTTACTCTGCTCGAGGATCTTGTGTCAGCTACGAATGCCTCGCACAGTCAGCGTACGGAACTGAGCAGGCGAGAGGTTGAAGTCGATAAGTCGTTGCTCCAGCTCCTGAACGTGGAGTGTAGAGAGGGCGAAGAAAGAGGCATGAAAGCGCTGGAGGTCGTTGGCTTGATGAGGGATAGGGGAGGCAAGATGATCGAGGCTGCTGGCAAGGTCGCCGATAGATACGGACGGACAGTATTGCAAGAAAAGATTGGAGAGCTGGCGGAGAAAAGGCTGATGGGGGTGGCGAACGGCGACGATTAGGAATTTCAGCCAGCTACACGTCTCGTACCATCGAAGAAAATCAGGCATCACAGTCGCTCAGCCGAGCTCTCGGTTTTAGTGATGATGAAGTCAAATCCGGTCTAGCATAACGATCTACCGCATGAACAAGTCCAAAGTAATCATCGGACCAGCTGTCGACCTGCCTCCTGGGCCTGCAGCCCGAATGCCCCTTTCCACCAGCATGTGGATGAGATATTAGCGAGCTCTCTGAATACAAGAGTAACCTCGCGTCCCATCTCTCCTCAACCCCTCTTGCGACTTTATCCCCACCGTCAAGCACTATACTCTTGCAATTCATTGGTCGCCCTTTTCTGCAGCCCCATTATGGACAACGCATTTAAGCCCACCCGCCCCTTCTTGGCATCGACCAATACCTCTTCCTTTGCTAGCTGGCAGACGAATATGGACCAATCGAACATCAGTCCAGTGCCTAGCTTGCAGCCAGACGCATACTTCATGCATGGCGGCCATGCTGGTGCCGGGTAGGTTTTTTTTTTCGTCTGCTAGATTCGTGCGCCCCGTTTGTAGGTACAGCCAACCGGTCTTCCTCGCCCGTCGTAACGGTAGATCCCCCACCAAAATTCGACTAGCGCCCTAGCTTGCTAATTTAAGGTAGGGCCCGCCTACGGTTACCTAGGCGTTGCCGGATACACATGCGTTCACCCCGGTTGCGAAGTACCTGTCTTCCCAGACGAAGCAGCCCTCGATCAACATATCCAACAACACTTCAACCCGTGTATCCCACCTCACGGTCATGATGCTCGCATCCATAATGCAATCACTTCAAACGCCTACTATGGTGCTGCCATCCCCAAAACACCACATCCTGACCACTTCACTGGCTTCCACCATCAGCCTCCCGCCCCCGCTGCTCCCAACCTCGCCTTCAGCACCTCTACTGGCCCAGTGAGCAATACCCCATCAACGACCAACTATCCCGCCTCGCCCCCTGCCACTAAAAGGTACCACTGCTCCTACCCAGGCTGCGACGTCTCCGTCAAGAACGCGGCCGACCTCACTCGTCACGCGAAGAAACACCAGGATGGTCCCAAAGAGTACGGCTGCCCTATCCGTGGCTGTCCTCGTGAAGGATTGCGGGGTTTTGCTAGGAAGGATAAGTTGAATGATCATTTGAAGGCGAAGCACAAGATGTCGCGCATTGGATAGGCTCTTGTTGTTGCGAGATGGATGTGGCGATGGGTAGGGCAGTGAGGGATGGCTAGGATGGCCACTATAGATGTGGTAGCAGGCAGGGCAGAGAGGGATAGCTTGAATGGAGTGCAATAGAATGGTGACGGAGAATTCATGTCATTAGGTGATCGAGTTTCGCATCATGCTTGGTGTTTTCTCTCGGTGCCCTCTTCACATGGGTCTGTTTCTAAGGCCATGAAGTCCAGCGAACTGTGTTCCCTTACCTGACACGATGATCACCGCTATCCCATAGCGAAACCAAAAATGCAATCTCTCCCGCCAGTGCTCTCCCCAATCTTTTTGGCAAACACAAAATTGACCTCTACTGAGAGACATCCAATACACGCGACAGCCTGATCATCTACATTTCAACAGTGCACCAAAACCAGGAAGCCACTGACATTGACCAGTCACCGGGACTTCCGACTAGTTGAGAGTCCTTAATCTTCCGACATTTCCTTCAAAAGACAGGAAGCATAGCTTGACTGCTTCCCATTCGTGTCTTAGACCAATATCTGTTCAGGTCTGTATACTTCTCGGTTTTTGTTCGGCATGATGAGCTCTTGAGATCGTCCAAATACATATAGTACAGGGAGCCTCAATCGGTAAGCAGTGCGAAGTAAATATCGGACAGGCTATCGAACCAATCAGGCGTCATCGTAGAGGTCCTCGTCGTCCTCCTCGTCGTCCTGAAAAGTCCATGCAATTGCTTCGTTCGCCGCCATCAATGCCGTGGTATCAGGCTCAACAGCATCGTCTATATCTTCGGCGGCCCCCTTGAGTAGATCGTCGTACTCGTGACCCATCTCTTCGACAAAGGCCATCAGCATCGACTTCTTCATGTGTGCACCTCTGGTGCCCCAGCAAGGGACGCGAAACTCAGGCAACAAGGCGTTATTTCGTTGGTGGTTGGTTTTCCGCCAGGAATTCCGAAGTATGGTCTGGCAATACCGCCAATACAGGTACCTAGCTCGGGGTCGATGATCAGACCTAAATTGCAAAGGTGCATCTTCCAGCTGGCGCCAAGTCCTCTGCGATAGTGACATGTTTTCATCATCTTCATGGCATGGGAGGTACTTGTCCAGCTGTCTTGGAGTCAGGTTCACGATCCGTGTTTTGTACCCTTTCGGCTCCGAACGCGTCCACTTGTCAATAGCCTCTTCGCTAGCATCATCGTCAACGTCAGGGACAATCACGATCTTGTTCTCGTTGATATAGTCCTTGGCCATTGCAGATAGTATCAAGCCGTTCTGGATCCCCATCAATGCTGGCTTCTCATGGTCAAAGCCAAAGATCGATGTCATCATTGCCTTGCCCGAATCTGTGGGGGAAGATGTATGCCGTGTGTTCATTGCTCTCATAGAACCATCCACCCAGCACAGGGCACCATTGCATACCCCGGCGGGGCCAATCCGGATGGTGGCTGTTGCATGCTTTTTCGAGGGCAGTTCTGAAGCCTTGCTGTGCTCTGTCGCTTCGGCTGCCTGGAGCAGCTTCGGCAGGGGTTGCACCAAATCCATGCCTCATGGTAGGCCACATCTGTAGGAACCTGCGTCGGGTGGCCTTGGAGTGGTCTTTCTGCGACTTCCTGGTGTCCGCCTGGGCCTGGTATAGCCTAGCCGCTAGATCAAGGTTTCGCTCTCTCTCGTCGAGCTTTCTGGCTTCATCAGAATTGATCCAGTCGTCCCACACGGCATCCTCGTCGCACTCGCCTCGACTCTTGAAGAAGTTGTAGCCGGACTGCTTCTTATTGAGTCGGGTGCGCTCGAGTTCCTTCCTTGTGATTTTGGTGAGTTTTTCGAAGAATTCCGAATCAGAGCAACGCTTCGGCTTGATGGTCACTATTGCGAGATAGATCCCGTTGTTAAGACGTGATCTCTCCTTCGCGTCTTCTGGGGTGATCTCTTCGAACTTTGCACTGAATGGCCGCGTTGGGAGAGCCGCTGCCATCTTGGATGAGGAGGAGTCAGACATGGTAGTATAAAGGGTAATGAGTCAAATAGTCGTGGATGAGATTCCTAATGCACGTTCGAAGCATATGATTAGAGTTTAACTATATCAATTGTAATTGTGCGAACGGTGTTGTGTTACTATAGAAGGAGCTGTGAGAGATGAGTTTTTGGGGGGAACAGGGGATTCTTGTCAATGCACGATAGAAGTAGCCGAAATAGGGAGCCGTTGATTTCCGAGCGGGCGCCACCGAGAGAGAGCAATTATTAAAGTAAACAGTGTTCTTTCGATCCTGATTAGCTTCTTCACTGATAAATCAAGGTGTGACTCACTCTAAAATCCCTCAATCGCGGCAATTCCTTCAGTAACGTGAGACCAAAATCCTTCGGCGATTTTCTCACTCGGACCAACCCAGGGTGAGCTCTGGAGGATAGGAGGTCGTTCAGGAAGACAAATGAGTAGTGTGCGCTAGGGTCGCAATGTCGAGTGAATATGGCTGACAGGAGTACGTAGGATAATGTATTTGGTCGAAAGTGCAGAGTGGTATCTCCCATTCCCCAGCGCCGCAACGCATATATGCCGATCACAAGCGTCGGAATGGTGGCTTCTTCTCCCCGAAATCATGCAGCTCACCCCATAAATCACCTACATATCACCCTAGCCATCAAAATTCCCTCCCGAGCACTTTCTTTAGCCTTACCCCGTCCCTCTCATACCCCTCCACCTTGGCCTGACTCCCCCCTAACTTCCTCAAAAGCCACTCCACCCTCGGCCGCACCTCCCCCGGCCGTCCCGGCAACCCGCCCAACAGCCCCAACTCCGCCTCACACTTCTCAATAGTCTTACTCTCCACCCCAATCAGCTGCGTCAGCACCTCCAGATCCATCCTCGCCGCCAACGCCTCGTCGGCAACCAGTTTTTCAAACGCAGCTTTGTAGACCGGTTTCCCGGGCTTGATGGCGGAGGGGCGGCCGTTGATGGAGACGATGGAGATGAGCTCGGCGGTTTCGAGGGATTGGAGGGTGAAGTCGGGGGAGGTTTTGAGGAGGTCGTGTTGGAGGAGCTCGTTGTAGCGGAGGGAGGGGGTGCGGGCGAGGAGCTTGATGAGGTGCCAGGCTTGGGTGGGGGTCCAAGGGTGGGTTGGGGGGAGGTCGAGGATGTACATCTTGAGGATCTCGGAGGCGGATTGGGAGATTATTTCGCGGACGGCTTCTATAGGAGGTGTGGGTTAGCGAGGATGTAAAACTGGTAGGGAATCATCAAGGCGAGTCACAGATGAGCTGGGCAGCTCCATGCCCTCGCTTGAATATAGGAGAAAGGCGTCGTGAGGAGAACAGCAATACTTGGAAGTTCCAATGATGGTTGTGTATACGAGCGCGGAATTATACCATACTAAGAACCACAGAAGAGAAGAGAAAAGTACGCACTTTTAGGTGTTTCACCGGTCTTAATTCGTCTGGCCAAAAATTCCAGATCAGTAAGCCGGCCACCAAGCACTTCAATGCATTCATCCAATTCATTCAGATCTTCTCGCTTTTGAGAGGGCAAAAGTGGCTTCTCGCCAACCTGCGCTTCGTCCTCGGCGTCTACGTCTAGGTGCTTGATCACGAAGCGTTTGGCGACTTCCGGACTGCAATCGCCTAGAGAGATCTGGCGGAACACCCTGTCTGGTAAGGCCTTGCTGAGCGATTTGGAGAACGATACATCGGTAGTGAGAAAGATGACATGGGCAACATTCGCGGTTGTCAAACGAGCAGCCCATTCGGATATCTTGTCGTAGACCATGCCATCTTCCTGGCTCTTGTGGAGGAAATTGTCGATCACTACCACGGGACGTCGTTCGGGATGAGCTTCCAGGTACTCGTCATCGCTGAGGCCAGCATCTTTGTCGTCTTTACTTCGGTTCTCGAGTGCGATTTGCTTCAGCGCGGTAGCGGTATTTTGCCAAATCTTGGCCAGCTGCGTATCGAGCGTTTCTGAGAACCCAGTTTTTGTCCCAATTGTGCCTTGTGCTGCTAGATCGATCAAGCTGCTTAGGCTGTTCATCCACGAGAAGACAGGTCGATATCCTACCTCTGCGGCAGCCGCCCCAATTGTGCTACTGTCGCCGCGTGCTTCCTGGATTGGCTTACAGTCGATCAACAGTGTGTGCTTTCGACCAGCGAGCGCCTGATCCATAACAAGCTCCTTCTTACCGGAACCTCGCGGTCCCTGAATAACGATGAACGTGTCGGCTGTTTCAATCAGCCAGGTCCGTATCTGTTCAATGGCATCCTTGCGATCTTCCCACAGGGCAGTCAAGCCTGCGTCTTCGGTGCTCTTCCGCCTAAAAGTTAGTAAGTCGTTTGCTCGGGTGAGTTGAGATCGTAACCATTGGTAGACTTTGTTATTCGATATGTGGAAAGTTCGAATGACATGGACCTTGATGAAGAATGTGCGGATGCTAGGAAAAGTTAGAGCGTGCAACAAAAGGTAGTATTCCTGCTGGAAACCAGAGAAACTCTTACGGATCGAAGATCGCCACAGCCAGCGTACCAAACAGCGCAGCAAGAAGAGGTATTACTATTCTTGGGTGATTGAAAAACCAGTCTCTGTACCAATGCGCCTTCTCCTTCCATTGATATGCAATTTTCAACACCGTGCCAGCTTCTCCGCCGCCTTCTGAGCCCGGTACCCTATAACCATGCATGACATTCTTAGCCATTATAGCATGTCTCACTGTGAGGAAATTTAGGGTAGCATATTTGGGTAGGATTTTCGAATCCGGCGGCTGAGGAATGATATCGGCTAGCTTCCCATATCTACGAAACAGCGAGTACAGTGTCTCCTGCGAGAGCTCTGCGGCCTGACCTCCCGAGGCAGCAGGCTCGAACTCCACTTTCAGCTGTGCGCTAGGGAAGCGAACCATATCCTCCACCCATGGCCGTCCTTGTACTAGGAATGTACGTACGCCACTGAATGGATTGAACCATGGCTTGACGGGATTTTCCTTCAAATACTTCCGTAGCTGCTTTTCAACCTCCGAGGCCTGTATATGCGGATCGTGGGAAAACTTGACGAATGCACCACCTTCTTTCAGACGAGGAATGACTTCTTGGATTTCGATCGGAAGTTCCTTTGTCAGTGCTCTTCTTGTAATTGCGGCTGTCTCAGAAGCTTTGATGTTTAGTTTTTGGAAGCGCTTGGTCAGTTGAGGAATCGCTTGATCTACGTGAAAGAACATGTATCCGAAGACCGAGTTGAGCTTGAGAGGGTAAACGTCTAGCGTATCGATCAGTTTCCAGATAGGTTCCATAGACGTGTCTCGGGTTGCAGACTTTCGAGAAAGAAAATGCCTTCATTGGGCCCAGCACTGATGTGGCCCGACTCGTCCTCTGCCTGCGTACTTGCATGTCGCCTGCCAACACTGCAAATGGTACTTCTGTGCTTCCCCAAAGTGGACCAAGTGGCCCTAGACATAGAAGGCGTGCGAGAAATGACTCTAGGTGAGATCAAGGCCTGCTTGGCCAGGCTTTTCAAACCCAGCATCCTCGCGATATTGGTGACAGCTATGCCCACTCGACGGTCATAGCTAAGCCATCTGCTGATCCTCCGAAGATCAAGGTCCCTTGGCCGGAATCAAGACATGCACCGCTGTGAATGTCCACGATCAGTACTTCGACGCAAGAATTACGAAGGTATCTTAAAGTACGTTGTACTAATTCGCGTACGACCGATGTTAGGCGCAACCAACTCTCCCGGTACGCCGTACCGGGAGAGATAGAACACCGCGTCCGCGCGCCTGTGACGTACCTTCCTAGAAGACCCTGCAGGAAGCTAAGCCTGTTTGAGGTTTATGAATCTATGTTGTCGTGGAGCTTCGTCCGATCTATTCTACTTTTCTAGGAATCAGGACATTCCTCCACCATCATTGGTTCCTTGCCACCGAAACTCAAGCATACTACGGGCAACATAAGCACGAAGAGGGTCCCGAACGATTTCAAGCTTAATTGCGTCTGCGACAGTCATGGGCTGGCTATGGAGCTCTGCCCCAGCCTCCGAAGCTCCAAAACAACATCCTCCGCATGATCCATCTACAAACCTTCCTGAACCACCGTCCAGCGTCCCCTCTCCCGCAGCATCAAAGCAACCACTTCCTCAATCGTCTCCTCAACCCACCACTAAAGCCCTCAGCCGCGATGAGCTCGCCGAAGCCGAACTCCGCGCCTTTCTGCAATCCCTTGAACCGCCACCCAATACAGCTACCCAATCGGCATCCGACATCACCAGCGACAATCATATCTCAGATCACGACTCCTCTGCCCCGATCCCCTTAACAAGCGCCCACACCCTTCCCGCCACCGTCTCCTGCCGCACCATTTTCGACAATGCCTTCCACTGCCAATCTCTCGGCGGCCAATGGAACAGTGTCTACCGCCACGGCACGCTCCGTGATTGTTCGCCGCTGTGGTATGATTTCTGGTGGTGTATGCGGACGAATCGCGGGTCTATGACGGAGGAGGAGCGGGCGAGGCAGGTGAGGAAGAGGTATGAGGAGAAGGAGAGGAGGTTGAGGGGGGGGAGTAATAGTGAGGAGATTTGGGAGGAGAGGAAGGTTTTGGTGGGGAGGGTGTGGGAGGAGAGGTATGTAGATGAGGAGGGCGAGGGAGAGGCAGAGGCAGGGGTAAAGCGAAGGGAAGAGGGGAGAGGGGCGATGAGGGCGCTGTATGGTGAATAGGCGTGAGTGAGTTGTGAAAATACAATACAAAATGGATATGCTACTCCAATCTTCTGAAGCATCTATTTCATGCGGACTGTCACATTGCGCAGCCCACAAATCCAGAGTCGAAATGGTGGGAGTCAACGATCTAGCTCAAGTCAAACTATCAACATCTGATGGGATTTATATTATCATGAAGAGCTGGTTTGTAAGCTATGACATGCGCCAGAAGAGAGCGCTTTGCTGGTACGCTCGTTCCTGAACACCCTCAAAAAACGTTTCGACGGAATGGCGATGGACAGGTCGACCAGTGGCAAGCCTTTGCTAAAGAAAGATTGAGGGAAATAACATAATATTCCAACAAATCTTCACGATTTCCCCAAGATAGAATGCGAAGATCTCTTCGATTCTAATCTGTTGTACGCCCTAAGGAAGAATCAGTGCCGACCATCCACGACAACAGCCAAACCTGTAAGCAAAAGCTTCACTCTTCCCTGCTGCCTGAGAATTTACCTACCCAGAATGTTCCCTGTGGCTACATTAGCAGCCTAAGACCAGAAGTGAAGGAGCTTGATTACATGTGCGTAATCTTCGCATTGGAAATCTTGCTCTAGTCGCTCCAAGGTAGCAACCTGCGTGGCTTCATCACCATCCAGGCTAAACCGCTTGTACTCGACGTCCTCGGAGGGCACGGCACGCTTTAGACTCTCCGTTTGCGTATCTTCCGCGGTCAGTCCAGGGTAGTGCTCGAGAGCCCAACGAAGCAACAAATTAGGCTGCATGGCCCGTGTATCCGACTTCTGCGACTGCAGGTACAAAACCGCCCTAGCTTTTCGGTAGAACATTAATCTCCATTCCACTTACACCCAGCGGGTTCGGACGGCCCCTGGGGTTAACATACCGATAGAGGAGCGTAATATCGATTGTAGAGATCCCTGCTGCAAACTTCTTGTCAACGGCCCACTTGGTAGCGAGGGCTTCATGCTCCGCTCTTGACATTGATAGATACTGCTCCCGCTGCTCCTGGCTCCAGTTGAATTTGTGGAAGAAGATGTGACCCCAAGGTAATGTAACTGCTCAGCCGAGGGAGAAAAAACCCATGCCCAATGCGCATGCCGCACGGTTTAGACTCAGAGTGACGAACATTTCGAAACCCATCTCGTCGCAGGCTTCGGCTGAGTCGAAGTAGTCGAATTTACAGCTTAGTGGCTTCTTGGGAGGTATTACCGAGTGATAGGCAGTCATGTATTCTTCCAGCGCCTCTTTATCTCGGCTCTTGCTGATAATAGCTTTTATAGCTGTCTCTGGTAGATAGAAGTCGTTCAAAGACTCCATAGGTGGCGTTGTGCTATGCATTTCGGGCTTGTGGCAACCGCACTGAGACTCCGGCTCGCTTCCAAGCGATGACTTGCCGAGAGTGGCGTTTTCGAATGCCATGTTCCTTGGTCGCTACGGTTTCTGATTTTTGTGCGACGTGGCCTATGGACGGTGTACGATCCGAGGAATGGGAAGAACAAACCTTAGTTGGCCACTGGTGAGGACAAGCGATCATACGGATGGAAGGTCTCCCCTCGGAGCGATGAGCTATAAATCGTTTAAGCCGTCAGTAGGGAAAGTGACAAATTTGTGTGGACAAAGGCATTGTTTGGATGCAATCGTTGGACTTGCGGAGAGACAAAGCGTGGATTGCGAGCAGAGATGTCTTTGCTAAAGTACGACTAGACCACTGCTTGGACAAAGAGAACTCAGCTGACTAGGAGCTTTGTGCATTGCAACGGTGAACTTCCCAGGTGGTGACTTCTGACTATGATACAAGGAATGGTCGGTTGAGAGCAGCTGAGAAATGTCGTTGTGCTATCGGTGTAATGTCGATTCATCGGGAATCCAGATGTGGCAGGTCTTCACCCTTAAGAGCATAGAAATGATGTGGAAACCACTTACCATGAGAAGCAGCAAGTCTCTGGGACTTCAACAGCCACGTACTTTAGTAGAACCTAGAGCAATCATAGCACAATGAAGATAGGAGATCTAAACAAACTATCATTGCATTCATACTATCTATCATTCGCTAATCGTGCGACTTTTGAACATGCATGCCCGCCATAGCGACCCGATCGCTAGCCAACAACGCCACTGTGCAAGGTATCGTCTAAGAAGCGAGAAGCCGCAGTTCAGCAATCTAGTCAACCTCTGTCGAATCGTTAGTATATGTTCGAGGTCTTGTAGAGAAGAGTTCATATTTTGGAAAAGGCTTACCTTCGACAGTTGGGCCGTCATCATGGCCAGCAGCGCCACCAGTACCACCAGCACCAGGGAAGCCGCCAGGTCCACCACCGGGCATACCACCGGGCATACCACCCATGCCACCCATACCGGGCATGCCACCCATACCACCATCGCCACCAGCACCGTACATCTTCATCATGATCGGGTTGGCAACACCTTCCAGACGCTTCTGTTCGCTCTCGTACTCCTCGGTTGTAGCGGTCTGGTTGTCGTCGAGCCAGGCAACGGTGGTGTCGATCTCCTTCTTCAGGGTCTCCTTGTCGCTAGCATCAAGCTTCTCGTCAACCTTGGAATCGGAGATAGTGTTGCGTAGAGAATAGGCATAGGACTCGAGTCCGTTCTTGGCAGAGATACGCGAAGCTTCAGCCTCATCCTCAGCCTTGTACTTCTCAGCCTCCGACAACATGCGCTCGATCTCCTCCTTGGACAGACGGCCCTTGTCGTTGGTGATGACAATCTTGTTGGTCTTGCCGGTACCCTTCTCCAAGGCGGAGACGTTGATGATACCGTTGGCGTCAACATCGAAGGTAACTTCAATCTGCGGAACACCACGGGGCGCAGGGGGGATGCCGGAAAGCTCGAACTTGCCAAGCAGGTTGTTATCCTTGGTACGAGCACGCTCACCCTCGAAGACTTGGATAAGCACACCGGGTTGGTTGTCGGAGAAAGTTGAGAAAACTTCGGATTTCTTAGTGGGTATAGTGGTGTTGCGCTTGATGAGGGCAGTCATGACGCCTCCAGCAGTCTCGATACCGATAGACAATGGAGCGACATCGAGCAGGAGGATTTCGCTCGTGGATTTGGAAGAGGTGTCTCCAGAGAGGATAGCAGCCTGGACTGCGGCACCGTAGGCAACGGCTTCGTCGGGGTTGATGGATTTGTTGGGTTCCTTGCCGTTGAAGAAGTCGGAGACAAGCTTCTGAATGCGAGGAATACGAGTGGAGCCGCCAACCAACACGATTTCGTGCACGGTAGACTTGTCAATCTTGGCATCTCGGAGGACGCGCTCGACGGGCTCCATAGTGGAGCGGAAGAGGTCCTGGCAGAGCTCCTCAAAGCGAGCACGGGTGATGGAGGTGTAAAAGTCGATGCCTTCGTAAAGGGAGTCGATCTCGATAGAGGTCTGAGCAGAGGAGGAGAGAGTGCGCTTGGCACGCTCGCAAGCGGTACGGAGGCGACGAAGAGCGCGGGCGTTGGAAGAGAGATCCTTCTTGTGCTTGCGCTTGAATTCGTTGACGAAGTGGTTGACCAAGCGGTTGTCGAAGTCCTCACCACCCAAATGAGTGTCACCAGCAGTTGACTTGACTTCGAAGATGCCCTCTTCGATGGTCAGAAGCGAGACATCGAAAGTTCCACCACCCAAATCGAAGATCAGCACGTTACGCTCGCCCTCGGTCTTCTTGTCCAAACCGTAGGCGATAGCTGCGGCGGTGGGTTCGTTGATGATACGAAGAACGTTCAGGCCGGCAATGAGACCTGCATCTTTGGTGGCTTGACGCTGAGAGTCGTTGAAGTATGCTGGCACAGTAACCACTGCGTTGTTGACAGTACCGCCAAGATACGACTCGGCAGTCTCTCGCATCTTGACCAAGATCATCGCAGAGATTTCTTCTGGTGTAAAGGTCTTGCTCTCGCCCTTGAACTCGACAGTGACGACAGGCTTTCCGGCCTTCTCAACGACCTTGAAGGGGAAGTGCTTCATATCGGCCTGCACCTCGGCATCCGCGAATTTGCGGCCGATAAGGCGCTTCGCATCGAAGACGGTGTTCGTAGGGTTCATGGCAACCTGATTCTTCGCCGAGTCGCCAATAAGGCGCTCGGTATCGGTGAAGGCCACAAAGGAGGGGGTGGTACGGTTGCCTTGGTCATTCTAGACGAGTTTTCGCGTCAGTAGGGCTCTTCTTTGGACAGGAATGGAGCGTTTCTCACAGCTATGATCTCGATACGATCATCTAATCGAGTCCTCAGTTAGTATACAAAGGTATAAAGCGATAAGGGAGAATGTGGGAGGGTGTGGGAGGACTGGAGGGCAAAAGGGGGGGACTGTGGATCGGATATGTACCTCGAAAGATGCCTAGTAGTCAGTTAGCAGGAGCCCATGGTAAGATAAGATCGAGAGACTTACCAACGCAAGAGTACGTCGTTCCCAGATCAATGCCTATTGCTGGCGCCACTGTGTAGGAGTTAGTACTGGTTGGAGCGCAGGTGTGAGCTGCAGGCGAGACTTACTGGTTGGAAGTTTCTGCGTACAGAGTACGGTGTCGATGAGAGAGAATATCCGAGTGGTTGAAGTTGTGGTGTTCGAAGTGTGAGAGTGTCTGTGGGAATGATGTATGGTGATGGCGTAAGGTGAGGAGGTTGTGGGAGCCAAATTCTTTGAGGATCATCAGCAACGAGCGAAGCTTCTGGAATAGCCGAGTTTTTTCGGACGAACTTTTGACCGTCAAACACTCACTCCACAACACTCTAGGCAACACTAGAGCGTTCTAGCATGCACCACTGGTGCCACTTCCATCCACCATTCAGTCATTGCGTTCTTTGAGATCAGAGAGTATCATGGTAGATTTATGATAGGACGTCGACGCTTGATCGCAGGACACCCTGGAGATCACCACCGAGCTTCGCACTCTCAATCCCAGAGGGTATGTGACTGGGCGGTCCAACCATCACATACACGTCAAACCGTTATTGTACTGAAACCTACTCATATTGTTGGCTAAAGCAATGGATCAGAATCAATATTTCCAGGTTGGACCAGCAATAGAGCGTCTCCCCAGTGAAGTGATTATCGATAGGTGAACACCAAACCGATATCTAGATTGACCTTCAACTGGGAAGACCTAAGTAGTGATCTCCGGTGGGACATATCTTGGAAAACTTCCTAAAGCTCTGTCTCAGCACCCAGAGAGAGCTCGAAATTGGGTCCGCCGACCATCGTAAACACGTCAAAACGTTATTACATGCAACTTACTTCCGCTCATAGCTTAAGATAGACCAAGATCCAGAGGTCAGACCCCACAAACTGGAGCAGCGGAAGCTTTTTGGTAGGTCTTCAGCTATATTCCTTTCATCAGGGGCTTGTCAACGAGTGTACGCCCAATAAACTATGTAAGCAATCTGCAAGTGAGAGGTGTCAAGCATTGGTCTCTATATCAAGTTTATGGGGTTTGAAATGCCAATTTCCAATCCAGCACAGACCAATAGCTATATCCCTTGCAATGCAATGATGGTTTGACGTGTTTACGATGGTCGGCGTGCTCGATCCCATCCCCTCTTTCCATTACCTGAGACGTGATTTCAGAATACCTTTGTCCACGAAATGCCCTGCGGGAGATCAATACTTGAGTCATTCTAGCTGAATGTTGCGTCCGTGACGGGTTTGGTGTACGCTTGCATAAATACCTGATTGGAGAAACGCCGTTGGAACTATAACGGAGAGGTTCCACTGATTTCAGCCTCTGTATATTGATTCTGGGCCATTTGTGAGCCGACAAAATGAGCAGAGTCTAGTACAATAACGCTTTGACGTGTACACGATGGTTGGGCTGCCCAGTCGAGCCATTCATACGCCCTCTTCCTGGACGCTGAGAAACGCTTTCAAATAGAAAACGCGTTGCCAACGAGAGCCCTCACGACCGCAATCATCCACATACCCATCGAGATTTGAAAACGTGCGTACAGCACTCAAACATAAGAATCTCATGAATGCTTCACATATCTGAGGTTTCTGCCTAGTTTAAGATATTGATACATACCCTGTTAGAGACTCAAAGATTGGGTCGCTTCTGTCGTAAAAAATCGATATTCGCGATGTCAATGTACCTAGGTCGCTAAACCAGGTGAGGCGAGGTAGGGACCTTTTGCGCCCTAAACATATCAACTGTCATCTCATTAGCATGATTTTTAGGATCTCCATCTTTGTTTATCTTTCTGTTGAAATATTCTTCTCCTACAAAGACCTTAAGAAGTGATGGCCGAACAGCATGCACAATCCAGGGGCATGCGTGAAAGTTACACAATCCACTCGCCGGAGAGGCCCCCCCCACCACCAAAATATAACCATACCCTCCGCAGTCACCCCACTCATGCCACTACCACCTCGATCAGCTCGCTAGATAGATTCCTGTCATGCACTTTACTGACTCACTCATCCCTATCACTCTCATGCGCTATCTTGAGACTTCAATCTGCTTATCTATTCATGAACTCTTTCTGATAGTAGTTAGGGAGATTATTGTATGCAGGATTAGCTAACTGGGTGGGTGTATCATGGCATAAAGACTGGCATTGGTCCTTTGTTGCGGGTGTTGGTGGTGGGAAGGAAAGGAAAGGAGGGCGGGTGGGGGTTGTGCAGGTGGAGTTGGTTTTGGAGAGGTCTTTAGGGCGGGGGTTGCGTGTAGAGAGAGTTGGAAGCTGGTTCAGTACTGCTTCAATTGTCGACCGGACTGAAGGAAGAGCAGTAAGAAAAGGTCTAACCTGAATCGATACAGCCGAACAAAACCCTCCACGCTGTAAAGATCCCAGTAGCAAGGCTATGAGAGACCCTATGCCTTGCCAGCCAGGTACGACGGCACAGCAACGTACTTGCCCATCTCGGCCATCGTTTCATTGTACAGCTTCTTCTGGACTTCCTGTCCTGCCAAGGATGCAATAAACCCATCACGCCTGTCCACGCCAGCTGACACAATCTCACACCCAAGAAAGGAGCAAGAAAAGGGAGTCATTACGGCTGGATAGTCTTGTCCGATATAAACTCCCCGTGGCTCTCTGGCCCTGCAACCAGCATCGCGTTCAAGATCAGCCACGCCCCGTGCTCGACCGGCCTGGCGCGAATCGTCTTCATAATGTTGACGGGGATGCGGAGGTAGATGGGCAGGACATCGCTCATGGCCGTGTCCACCATGCCAGGACAGAGCATGTTGAAGATGATTTTGTTCTTCTCCAAGCGTGGCGCGAGCTCGTACATAAACATCGCGCACAGCAGTTTCGTATCGTTGTAATTCTGGATTGGAAAGAAATTCTTCGGATCATCCATGTGGCCAATGACCGTCTCGCCAGGCTGTACAGGGGGCTTTGTTCGATAACGTGGATTGGGAATGCCTTCGACTCCCGACCCAGGTGATGCGGGAAGGCGCGCCAGTTGTGGCGGCGCTGGCTTCAAGTTGCGGGAGGAGTTCGAAGATGAGGAGGACATTGGAAAGGTAGTTTACTTGCATCACGTGTTCGTGGCCGCTGGGACTTGTCTCATGCTTCAAAATCCCGATGCCGGCATTCAAGAGCAGGTGGTCGACAACGGGCAGCTCTGCTTTGACGGCTTTGGCAAAACTTCGGATAGATCCAAAGTCGACCATGTCAAGCTTCATGACCTTGACCGTGGGGTCTTTGTTGTGCTCCTTTGCGGCTGGGTCAGACAGTAGAGACGTTTTGCAACCTTCGCCTTTAGAAGTGTTGCGTACGGCAAGGACCACAGTAGATGCATTACAGGCGAGGAGTTGGCGAGCAGATTCTAGGCCCATGCCCGCGCTGGCACCGGTGATAATGACGGTTTTCCCTTGAAGGTCGATGCCCGTGGGCAAAGGGGTGACTTTGACCTGGGAGAATATACCCATGGTGCGAAGAAGAAAGGGTGATCACAATGGGACATGATATCAGGGAGGTCGTGCACATTTATTAAATTAGATCCTTACAGAATTGTTGGTAATCAGTCCTGAGTGCGTGGACTGGTTACCTACAAATATCAGAGAGAGATCAGGAGATACATATATACAGAAGAAGAAGAATGTAAAGAAATCTGTACACAACTTGGAGTCCTTCATTCTTTTTCGAGAATTTAAAACAACAACAAATTGTGCAATGAATAAGGTAGACGTTGAAATTGCCGGATCTAATAGAGATAGCTTATCTCCGAAATCCGAAGGTTTACCACATTAGGCCGAGGCACCTCCACCTTCCTCAACCCCCCATTACAATTCACCATGGCACGTATCGAAGAACTTTCCGACCAATTATCCTCCTCCTTGAACCTCTTCCCTCCAGATTCATCCTCGCAGCCACCTCCACATCCCCCCTTCGCGACTGCGGCGTCAGCATCCACGCCATTTCCCATCCCGCCCAAAGCGCTCAACAATGACTCCGTTCCTCTTCCCACAATGCCCCCACTGATGGACTCCGTCCGCTCCCATACCACCGATGAGATCATGCAGCTGATGAATCGGACACCACTTTTCATGACCTCTCTCGAGGACACTGACGATGGTACTCCTTCCCCCCTTCCCTATCGTCTACCACCAAGAGGAAAGGGTTCATCTGAAACTACAGACCAGACACCGAGAACGTCGAGCTTGAAGCCATGCGTGCTCTGCAGTACGAAGGCACTCGAGCCGAGATCGCGCAAGGGTTTCGAGAGCGTGGAAACGAGTTGGCGAGGGAGAAGCGGTGGAAAGATGGGAAGGAGTTTTACACCAAGGGCCTGGCCGCTTTGAAGCAACCACAGCAGAGCCCACCAGCTACGAACGATGACAGCAAAGAGACCGCGGAGGTGGATCCCGAAGTAGAAGCCAAGAAAGAGAAAGAAATCGAAGAGGCATGCTACATCAACCGCGCCCTCTGCAACCTCGAACTTCGTCCGTCCCCCCTAGTCACTAACCATCTCGAAACCTCCTTGACTGAATCCAACTCTCCAGAAAACTACCGCTCCTGCACCACCGACTGCGCATCCACCCTCCGCCTCAACCCCCTCAACATCAAAGCCTACTACCGCTCCACCCTCGCCCTCCTCTCCCTCTCCCACCTCCCCTCCGCCCACGACGCCCTCTCGCACGGCCTCGCCATCTCCCCCACCAACCCCTCCCTACTCTCCCTCCAACCCCGCCTCGCCACCGCAGAAGCCACCGCCGCCACCGCCCTAGCACGCAAAACCGAAGCCGAAAACCTCCTCAAAAAGGAGAAACTCGTACTCGCGACGGCGCTGAAAGCGCGGGGTATCAGCATCCGCAAGACTGCCCAGCCGCCAGAACTCGAAGACGCGACGATCCATCTAGCGCCTGACCCGCTGTCGCCGACAAGTCACGTTGTGTATCCTGTGCTGCTTCTCTATCCGCTAGCGGCGCAGAGCGATTTCATCAAGGCGTTTGCGGAGACGGACACGTTGCAGCAGCATCTGGGGTATATCTTCCCGCTGCCGTGGGATGGGAAGGGGGACTATACGACGGGCGGGGTGGAGTGTTTTATGGAGACGAGTATGGGGGGGATGGTGAAGGTGGGGAGGAAGGTGGGGTTGGGGGCGTGTCTGGGGAGTGGGAAGGGGAGGGGGGAGGTGGTGGATGGGGTGGTGAGGGTGATGGTTGTGCCGAAGGGGGAGGTGGGGGCGTGGGTTGAGGGGGTGAAGAGGAGGAAGGGGGTGAAATAGGGAAGTTACCAAGACATAGAACTGTTAGGATCAAATGATACTGCAAAGGGAGTGCTGTATGTGGACCTGTTCTCAATACGCTCATAGCCTCTTTTACCATGAAGTCCGTTATCAGACATCAGTCCATTGCCGCCAGTGACACTCCTCTATTATCATAGATGCGAAGAAGGTACGCGTGCGAATCTGCAACATGGACATGTTGGTATTGCCATAGAAATCGACACAAGGAAGGGATAGCGAGGTAGGAGAGTCGCGAAAGGGGTATACTAATTACGATGCTCTTATTCAGCAAGATAATCCTCCATCTCAAACCCCACACTCCTCGCCAACCCCCTCACAACCTCCCACCCCACCCCCACCCTCCACTTCCCACTCCCCAGCTCCCCATCCCCCACCCCACTCCTCACCACCAGCCCCAATCTCTGCAACGTCGCCACCTGCGCCATCGCATCCGCCCCTCCGCCCCTGACTACCGTCCTGGAATTCGTGTCCGGCACAATGGCGTGGAAGATCGCCAGCCAGCGTTCGAGGGGGAAGGCTTGTGGGCCGAGGAGTTTGCGGTTTATTTTTCGGTGTTTGGTAGTGCGGTGGTTGGGCGTGTGGGCGGGGTTGCGCCGCTTTTTGCGGCGGAGGGAGGATTTGGTGAAGGTGGTGAGGTCGAGGCGGGGGGGGTTGTGCGAGGCGAGGTAGGCGGCGAGGAGGAGGTGGGTGGGTGTTGAGGGGAGGGTGAGTGGGGCTGAGTGAGCGAGATTTAGCGTTAGCCTTTGTTGTAGACAGGAGCAAGGCATGGAGACAAGTGGACATACCTTTGGGAGGCTTCGATTTGCCGGTCTCGGAGGTGGTGGAGACGGGGATGATGCTTTCCGTCAATGCGGCTTCGCTCTGGAAAAGACTTCGATTCCTGACCATCATCTTGGAGAAGTCTCGCGGTCCGTAGTGACCGTCAAGGATTGGTTGGATGAACGGGCGCCAGAGTCTCGTGCAGACGGTGCGGAAGCTGATGATGTCGCGGGCGGCGCCTTGACCTAGAGAGTCCCATACAGCGCCGCAGAGACGGGACCAAAGCCGTGTTTTATCCTCATCTTGTTCTGAGGCGCCCATGTCGGAGGATGCAGGAGAGGCTCTTGTGGATTTGGCGTGGAGAGGTAATGGGAATGCAGAAACTATCGACAGGACTTGCGCGCGGGTGTAGGGTGGGAAATGGATATAGGGGATGTCGGCATGGTGGAGCGACCGAGGTTGAGGGACGGTGACGATGAGGACCACGGTGAGGTTGGGGATCTAGGGGAATCAACCGGGCGCACAGACGTTGTTCGGGGTCCGCTCACCATTTCCCCCAACCGTGCGAGAGCGGGCAGTAGCGTCGGCGCAGCTTCCCTCTGACGGTCAATACCATCAAAGACCAACACGAATCTGGCAGTCCCCTCCAGCAGTCGCTGCAAATTGACCACGAAAGCGCTGATGCTCTCACACTTACCATCCACAGTCTGGATATCGCCATTCACGCCATCGTCCTCTAGTGCAATTTGCACCGCGGAAATTGTCCGCTCGAGGAGATGCCGTGTGGTGATGCATTCTTGGGAGCGTACAACGGCAGACGGTAGTTGGAGAGCGTCAAGAACGGTTGTGATAGCTAGGCTCTTCCCTGTGGCTTCGACGCCATGGATGCAGATTGTGGCTGGACTTGGATATTCGGGCTTTCTCGGGTCAGAGCTGGCTAATTTGGGGGCTGGAGTTGCTCACATTTAGCAGGCAGATCAATTGTTGGAGCTGGATCTCCCTGCAGAAGACCGATTGGTTCAAGGATAGTGAGAGCTCATCGGGCAACAACAAATTCATAGCGGACAGAACTTCAAAGTTGTGAGCCAGACTTAACTTTCATTGATTTTACTCGTATCTGGAGATCGGCGTCGGGACTTCTCCAACTTGCATCTGCCGCGCGTGAAATCTGCTAAGCGACTCGCAAGGTATGATAAGCGCGTACTCTAAAGATAGATCAGGCTGGCAAGGCTGCAATCGTTCAACGTCTTCTGTATAAGTCGTTTCCAATTACTTATATTGTAATTTCTAGGACTTCGTAGGACTGTACTTCTTTTGATTCGATGGATCCCCTTAGTGTCACCGCAAGTGTGATCGCGATCCTTCAATTAAGCAATACGGTGTACAAAGCTGCCCGGGAGTATTACACGGGCGTCAAGGATGCTCCAAAGGAAATCAAGCGCCTTTTTGAAGAGCTCGAGGCTTTCAATGATATCTTGATCCATCTCATTGACATTGCTGCAAAGGCGGACAAGAATGACAAAGGTAGCGCCATGCATGAAAACTCCCAGAAACGTACTTCTCTGCCGAGTGTAACGAAGTTGCTCGAACCAGATGCGGCTCTACATCTGTGTTTCGCCGAGATGCAGCAATTCATGGAATGTGTGACAGCCCAAAAATCAAGCATGAAGAAGGCTCTGAAATGGCCGTTTCAGAAGGAAGAAGTTTACCATATGATACGTCGGTTGAACAAGTTGCAGACTCTTCTAGAAATTGCCATTGCGACCGATAACGTGTGAGTCCATCTCGTTAGTCACTAAATCTATAAGCCTGTCCTCTTGAAGGGAAATTTGATCGACCTCGAGATGTTATTCCTTATTGGTAACTCTGTTCGTTGATATACTAACGTCAATTAAGGAGCCTTGTGCTGCAAACCAAGGGCAGCGTTGAGAGCATTAAGCAGGCGCAGGAGAGAACGACACTCGATGATCTCGACAGGAACATCATGCAGTGGTTAGACGCCCCAGACCCATCCGGCAACTACAACGCCGCAGGTGTAAAACGACAACAAGAGACTGGTACCTGGCTTCTACAAGACCCCTCATTCATAGTATGGAAGTCCGCCAACAACTCGTTTTTATGGATTCATGGTAAGCCCGGTTGTGGCAAGTCGGTGCTGAGTTTCACAATCATCAGTCATCTTGTGGATTCTTCACATGAAGATGCTCTTGTTGCCTACTTTTATTTTGATTTCCAACGCCAAGAGCAACAAACAGTCGAAGGTTTCCTACGGTCACTGATCAGGCAAATTGCATCGCGCGGGTCTGGTCTTCATAAGTCCCTGAGGGGTGTATACGAGTCCTGCTCCCATGGCCGGACCAAACCTACTACACAGAACTTGGTAACAGTATTGCATACGCTTCTCCAAGCGTCAAGAACCGTGGACATCGTCATTGACGCAGCTGACGAATGCAATGAACGTCAAAACCTTCTACAACTGCTAGAAGAGATGAATAAGTGGAACATCAACGGTCTTCATCTTCTGGTAACCAGCAGACGCGAGAAGGACATCGAAGATGCGTTCAATCCTCTCCTCTCAGGCCGAATATCCTTAGAGAAGAGCGCCATCGAGTCTGATATACGTGACTTCATTCACCACAAGGTACACTCTGATGGATCGAAGCTACTAAAATGGCCGATAGACATTCGCTTGGATATCGAATCGACGCTCCTGGAAGGGGCCGACGGCATGTAAGTTTTCATGACCCCAAATCTTATGATCGTCAATACTGAGTACATCTTAAGGTTCCGTTGGGTGGTATGTCAGCTAGACGCGCTTCAGGGTTGCCTGAAACCAAGACAGATACGAAACGCTCTGAAATTCTTACCTAAGACTCTCGATGAGACGTACGCACGAATTCTGGCCAGCATACCAGAAGAGCATAGCGAAGACGCTCGCAGAATACTGCAGTGTTTGATAACCGCCTTCTATCCGCTTGACGTGAAAGAGGTCGCGGAGATCGTAGCAATTAACCCTTCTGAAGATCCCATTATTGACTTCGACAACAAACTTTGCGACCCTCAAGATGTATTGACTATATGCTCAAGCTTGGTGTCCGTCATACCATCGACTAGAATCAAATTAAAAGAAAATTTTGCCGGAGCGGAGACCTTTTCGTTCCAAGAGTTAAGGCTCGCACACTACTCAGTAAAAGAGTACTTGATATCGAATCGAGTTGAAAGTGCGCTAGCGCCTATGTATTCGATAGATGAGAGACTCGCGCATGACGCTATGGCTGGGTTTTGCATACGTTATCTTCTTCAATTTGATCAAGACGATCTTAGACGAGGTCTCCCTGGATCTCAATATGAACTGCTGGAGAGCGCCCTGTTTGCCCCTTACGCGACTAGGTGCTGGGGTCGTCATTTCCGCGCCGCCGCTCCGGATATGTCATCTTTGATTCACAAGCATGCGCTCGCTCTTCTGGAAGAACCAAAGATCGTTCGGAACGCCTTGAAGTTGCAGAAACCTTGGTGGGACCGGCGAGGTTACTTTAAAACAAGTGGATTCCTTGCAATGGGTTTCGTAAACCCACTTTACTACGCAAGCATGCAAGGGTTGACAAGTCTCGTGACGACACTACTCGACTTAAATTATGACGTTGACTCCCCAGGGCCTAGTGGAACAGCCCTAGCTGCCGCCTGTTCCGGAGGTTATGTGGATGTAATTCAGATCTTGTTGCGGGCTGGAGCGAACATCGATCTTGAACCAATCGACTTTGAAGATCGTTCTAACGCACGCTCTACTCCTTTGAGCCACGCTGTGTTAACGGGCCTCAAGAACACCGAGACCGCCAACAATCATTACCTTGTGTCTTCAGCAAAATTTTCAGAATTTAGCTCGTGAACGATGAATCTTTCAATGGGTCGCTAGTATGGTCGAACGAAGAAGCTCAGGTTACGGCAAAGTGTTGGTCTTTGTTTCGAAGTTGTTTTGCTTTGATAACATAGAATTGATTCGCGGCTCTCGTTGTAGGTAGTTACAGCCTTGGTGATAATGGGACTATATCTAGGAGAGTGAAGAAAGATAGGAAATCGTACCTTGGCGGCTATGTCGCTGCAACAAACTGACGGATATATTTTCTATCTCTCAACGAATATGCTAGCAAGTTACTGATGTCAATTCTCATGACCATTCTGGGAGAACACCTCTGATAATAGCAGCTGGGCTCACCACCAGTGGCAGTCTATCCTTTATAGGGCTTCTCTTACAGCATGGGGCTGACGTCAACAAAGTAACCGAGAATATTGGTAGCGCTCTGCATGAAGGAGTAGCGAGAGGCAACGCAGATGCCGTGGAACCTATAATACAAAACGGTGCCGATGTCAACTGTGTGTCAGCGCAGGGATCCCCATTGACCTTTGCTACCAAAATCTTGGATCCCAGGTTCACAGACATCAGAGGAAGAGCGCGATACCAAGCCATTATCGATACACTGCTGGCACATGGAGCACAAGATATTCCTCCTCCGCCGGAGCCATGACTCGATCTGTCCATGCCAAGTGGGCTCACAGGTTTTTCAATGTCGAATTGAACCGATCTCGACTGTCACTTCTGGATTGGATAATACAGGAGCAGTATAAACCTGCATTGTCATAAAGCAACATATACCTTTGTCTGTATCGAACCGCGACTCATTGAGTCATCCACGATATCACGAAGAAAGTCACGGGACCCAGAGGGATCTTACGATTACTTCGGAATCCAGCAAAATCTAATGGGAGCGCGTTATACACGATGATTCGTACGCGTTACAAGGATGATCGATGGAGAGTCAAGGTCAGGGCTTGACAAGGGAACTCGTTCACGAAAGAGCGCGATGATAGGGGAAGGGCTCACTCAAGTAGCGGACCTGAAAGACGCGGGAACAGCGTCTCACCCTCGTTGTTGGGAAGCGGGGGCTTCCGGATTAGCACGAGGACGATAGTCATTTAGGCTTGAACCTCTGGCAGGCGTCCCATAACTCGAGGCTTGCGAGGATCGAGGTGGGCGTGATGGTGGACTCGGGGTGGGGTGGGGGGAGTGCTGAGTAGACGCTGGGGCGTATGGGAAAGAGAGAGAGGAGGGAGGATAGACGACAGAAAGAAAGAGGTTGAAGGCGTGGACTTGAGGTGGTATGAGTAGATGGATCAACGTATGCTACTTGCATGCGAGGTCATAACGATGACATTAGTCTTGAGGTTACACTTCGTTCCCTTCTGTTCGGTTCTCGACTAGACAGTAACATCAGTACATTCCACACCATCGAATCCATAGCTTACTCATTCCTCGTTTCTGAATCAGTGCACTTCTAACATCCTGATCTGCTGCTCTGCTCGTGTTTTCACGTCCACCTACCACCACATCCGACTCCCATAGTGCGCTCCATGGGAATACAGAACCCCCTTCCCATCCCTTCCCATCCTCATCCCCTTATCTCAGTTCCTGCTCTTCTCATTCCCACCCCAATATCTGAACGACCGTCAATTTCCTCCTGATATCCTGAAGATTCAAACACCAAGCATCCGTAGCCCGCGTATCGGACCCTATCTCCCACGCCATTTCGCCGTGTCAAAACAACGCTTTACCCAACTCCGGAACGGAGCTGTTCAGGATGGATATTAAAGGTCATTTTCCGGCATCATTCCGGAGCTAAGTCGGGAAGGCGAGGGGTGGTAGATCAACTTGAAAACACGATTTCTTTTCTCGAGAAATTGGGACCATCCAAGAGATTTGGGCCAAGATTTGCGCGGCGTGGACATTAGCCCTTCGCTCACTTACCTCTCTTCTTTGGCCTCGCGAAGGCGTGAGTTGAGATGTGTGTATTGACCTTGCGGGATTAGGTGGGGCAAAGGGGTCGTAGGTTGGATGGGGCGTTACTGAGATGTATGTATTGATTTTGGGGGATTGGTTTGGGTAAAGTGGGTGTAGGTTGAATGGGGCGTTACAGATAGGAGTCGAATCAGCGCACAGCAACGTGAAGCCTTAAACGATAGCAGCCAAAAAGGATATCTACTAAGGGGATAATGGTCCTACACTAATACTAACAAATCGCGTCGCTAGCACAACCCCTACCCGATTTGCCTATAATGGAAATTTCACAGCATCCAATCTAGAAGCCAATCCGGTTTCGTGTCCGGCGCAGGCTGTGTGATCTCACACTTGTTCTTCGGGGTCAGGTATGCTCCCGCGTTGCTATTTAAAAACTCGGATTAGCGATTCCACAGTCCGGTGAGCGTGCAGACGTACCTATACTGCAGGTAGCGACCATAGTTTTTCGCCTGCTTGAGCGCGTCTTCTGAAATACCAGCCGGATCTTGCGGTATCCATATCACGGGCGCCGGCTCTCTGGTGACGGGATCCTGAAAAGCAGCCTCAAGCCGTGCCTTGCGCTCCTCCGGGCTGAGATCCGTCAATTCGTCCGGATAGCTGGCAATAGCTGCCGCTAGCTGGTCGGCAACCTCACGCCGTCTCGACCTGTCGATTTGCTCCGGGAGGTGAGCCTGGAGATGGGCGACTTTTGCTGCGGTCTCCTTCTTCAATTTTGATAAGGCTATTGATGATCATGGAGTCAGCATTTCCAGTTCCTAGTAAACATTGAGCTGGTAGACGTGTTGCACGGCTCGACAGATCATGGAGGCGGCTAAAGGGGCTCGAAATCACATACCTCCCCTTGCGCCATCTGCCGTTGCAGACATGCTTTTCGGCTGTGAATGACTTGCGAGACCACCGTCTAGCGTTCCTACTGGAGTCCTTTCCGAACTCGGGATGTCGTTGCCGGTACCGCTGTCTTCTCCATGCCAAGATTCGCTGTCACGTGTGAGGAAAAGCCGTCGTTCGGCGTCGACGGCTGAATCTTCCTGTCAATGGATCGGAATTAGCATTTTCTATCTCGGGCAATCTTTGAGCTCTAGGATAACATCTCGTAATTCAGCGAGCTAGGACTCCGAATTTACGTACCAAAGTGACCGGTAAAAATTCGTAAAGAGGCCGCAGGTGCTGCTCCATTACAAAGTGAAATATAGCGGTCAGGATTAAGACGACGATCATGATGATGGCCTGAGCTTTACACGCCACTTTGTCCTCATTGTCTCGGACCAAAAAGAATAAGCCGATGAGTGCGATTTCCATGACGTAGATGCCTGCGAAAAGCTGCGAGATGGCGTTATTGAATAGCAATCCATGGGTATCGACTTTGTTCCTCTGAACGTAGTAGTAATTGTGTCTGTAAGCCACCCAGAACAGAGAGAACGTGACCGATACGAAGATTAGCATCAACGGAGATACAACGCTGAATATCATCCCTGATTATTACGTCAGCTTTGCACAATGAGATAATGACATAAATATTGGCGGCTCATGAAGCTCGGTCTGTAAAGTGTTAGAAAAGATGTTGTTGAGATGACATACCGATAACTGCAAAGTTCGTGAACAGTGAATAAACGTTACCCCACATCTGTTAAGGTCAGCTTTGTAAAAGGAGAGCGTCTTATTGGACCAGACCTACTTGATGCGGGATGGTTGTTTGCAGCCACGCTTCTTCTCGAGGCGTCTGCGTGAACCACTATCGATGATATCAAATTTAGTAATTCCAATGTCGGGTAACGCTGAGCGAGAACTCGTACCGGCCAAATGGTTGTTATGTACAGGATGCGCAGGTATTGGAAGAGAACACTCCCACTGAAGCCTAGGGACTGAATAATGAGGTAATTGAAAAAGTAGTTCGCTGATGTGGGAATATTGGTGGCTAGGATGGTGGGAATGCTAATGGGATTGTTGAGGATCTTGGGTATGATATTGATGATGCTCGAAGCAGCGGCCGTGAGCAGTACAAGCTCGATGAAGAGGAAGGTGAAATAGAAGTGTTGCGTGATGACTTCACGCTTGCTACGCGTAGGTGCGCCTGTTGACAATCTTGGAGTCAGTACGTCCAATGTCGGGTAAGGGTTCAATTGATAGACATGACCTCTCGAGAGCGGCACGAAAGGGTCGGGAAATACTTGCCCACTAGTACTGCCAACTTTCTTGACAATGCGGGTACGAGGAGCTGGATCAACAGAGCAAGCAAGATAGATACGAGAGGACCTAGTAAGGTTTAGCTGAGTGAAAAGGAGCCGACTTGGACCGCAGAGCCTGGTGCAGATTTGTGCTCCATTGACCAAGCGGCTTACCTGATATTAATGATATGATCCACTCTGGCCAATTATGTAGCCAATGAAGCCAGGCAACGGAATAGCTGAGACTAGCAAGCTGAGACAGGAACCCAAGGATTGTTACTAATATACCTGTAATTAAAAGTCAGTATTTCGTAGTTCGGTCAAGCGTTGAATTCTTAGACAAAGTCTCATTCACGGTGGACCTAAGGTATCAGGGATATCATGAAGAAGGGCATCAGAACGTCGAAGATACATACCCCAGATTAGCAGCATGGCTGCGAACAAGACGAGGGCGATGCAAGTCTGTAGATGATCTCGGAGTTAGCATATTTTTTCAAGAGTCGGCTAAGTGTTGAGCTACAAGACATGCTTCTCGAGCAAGAAACCGATATGACATACCCTGATGAAACGCCCAAGAGACGTGACGCCCATGTTAGGCCAGATGATCTCATGTGGGGCGACTTCAAGAAAACGAGGAGACATTCGACCGGCCTTGTTGTGACTGACTAGACTGCAAGCCATATGTGCGGCCATCTGTCTGTCGAATTGTATGAAAGCTGAATTCTGTTTTTTGAAAAGCTCCTCATCATCCAGCCTTGGAAGGAGTTCATCGATCTGAATGGTCAAGCGAGCTATTCCTGTTCGCAGCCAGGCAATCTTCGGTACCTTCCTCTTCTCGCCAGAGACCCAGAACTTGAAGTTAGAAGCAGGCTTCCAATCGCCACCTTTTCCCTGGACAAGAGAGATCTGCGAGGCAGTCGAAGGCTTTAGATACTTGTGCTGTCGACGAATTTGGTGTTAGCATTTCCCACGTCGGGCGAGCGATAAGCTGTAAGACAAACTCTCGTGCAAAGCTTAAGGTATGTTTCGTGACCCTGAGGACATTGCAAGGGAGGAAATCGAGAATTAGAAGAGACATACCCATAGCTGCGTGTCCTCATGGCAGTCCACTTCAAAGGCACTAAAGATTTTCCGCTCCTCCTGCGCAAAGTCTGAATCCTTTTCGCCGTCATGAAGCGAGTCTCGAACAGTCTTCTCCGCAGGTTTTTTTGAAGCCGTGGCCTCTCCGCTTTTCCAATAATCCTTGTTGACTAGTCGCAAAATCCTCAACTCTTCTTTCTCCAAAGCATGACGTAGACTTCGACGCCGAGCTACCAAGGCTCTCAGTGACTTGTAATCTAATCCGGAATCAGCATATCGAAGCTAGGTGAGCGCTGAACAGTGAGACTTGAGCAGATCGCGCCCAAGGCGTGGCGCATAGCTCACGTACCTCGATTAACCCAGACAGTCAGCTTGCTCCGATCGTCGTTATCTACGAAGACATCGTAGAGTGCTTCCAATGCCTCTTTGCTTCGATACTCGCTCGGTATGTTAGTGATAAGGACCGTCCTCGCTGAGGCCTTGAGCCTATGCTCTGGCGACGTAAGAAATCGCTGTCTGACATCGATAAAGTTAACCTTCTCGCGGTACATTCTATAAAGCGCCCAAGAGATAACCATGATCGCGCAGACTAGGTGTGCCCAGTATCGGTTTGTCCTGGCGGGATCAACATTCTGCCATGACAAAGTATCGAGGCCGGTAACATTCCATCGTATAAGACTACCATCAGTAGTACTACGGACTTTGTTGCCCTTTCCGCCCAAGTAGTCAATGGGGAGTAGTATCGTCACAAGAATGGCCATTAAAGGCACGAAGATTAGGATTATCGCCCGAAGAAATCGAATGAAGAAGTACCTGTCAACAAATTCGGAGTCAGCAGTTCTTTCCAACGTCGGGTAAGCGTCGAACTGCAGTCCAGAGTCTCGTGCATGGTAAATAGCAGAAAGCAGGAATCAGGACACCGGAAATACATACCCATCCAATCCGCACTTCAACATGAGTTCATCATCTCGAATGCTAAAGATTCTGCGGATCCAGTTGATTGCCTTCGTAGGTACCGCTTCCACCCGCAGTCTGTCTTGTACAAGGTATGTTTTGGGTTGATAGATTCTTCGTCCCAGCTCCGAGCTTTTAAGCAAGAAGAACGCTGTAACTTGGAATCCGAACAGAGCTAAGCTGACCGCGATGTTAAGTACAAATGCCTAGCGAAAATCATAGTCAACATTTCCAATCTTGGGTAAGCGTTGAGCGGTAAAAGATTGTTCCGGTACCAAGAAGCAATGTGAAAATGGCGATAAGAATCTAAGTCAGTATGTCGAGTGTTGGACAAGCGTGAAGCTATTGGAGTGGGGCTATAAGGCATGTCTGTCCAGCAGGGATCTCCAAATACATGATTTCGATCTCAAGAAGTACCAAAGCGGCAGAAAGGGATCCGAGACAACGTACCTTCCACTGGATCCCGGCTTGGGCCTTGGCATCGGGCGGTGGGGCGTTAAAGATCGTATTAATGAAAGTACTGTTCCCACTCGAGGTACCGTTGGTGGTGTTGGTGGCCATGTCGATTGCTATCGGGAGTCAAGGGGTTTTCCCATCAAGAGGAGGCGTGGAGAACCGCAACGTCGTATCTGGATATTAACTTCGAGAAGGAAGTTACAAGTTACGATCTAGCCAAGCCCGCCCATTTAGGAAAACAGCTAGCCCGATCAAGTACCCGCTTCCATCGTGCAGGACACGATTGGTGGGTACATCCGCTGCCACGACCTTAAATCGCTCTAGGATTATAATCATTGGGCGAAGACTATTCCGACGTACTATACTATTATAAAAACTTTCGAACATGCTCAAATCCAATTTTTGAAAATCACTTATTAACGCAATATGCAATTGTGTCAATTGATGCGTTATTCGAATCGTCTAATTGCTGCGCATCGATTAATGCTCAATAATTATAATAAAAAGAGATAATTGATCTTCAATAAGTCAATATTCTCTCGAAGACATTTACGAGCACAATATTATTTTGCATGTTAATGTTAAAGATCTGCTTGTTCGTATTCAAAAGAAGAAAATTATATCTATATTTATCGTAAAACAATTGTTCGACAAGATAGCTTGCTATTTAAAACTATTAAAGAATTAATTTACGTAGACAAACGTAATAAACGTTATTGACAAGCTAATTATTAAAATTAATTGCAATTATAAAAAAATAAAGAAAGACATTACAATTATACGCAAGATCATAACAAATTTCTCTTTATTTGTCTTCTTGTTCTTCTTTATATATTTTAAAAACAACTTTTAAAACTAGTTATTTATAGTCTTCTTTAAGAACGTCTCGAGAACGTTTACAATTATTAAATCGAAGTTAATTATTAACAAGAACGCAAAGATTGTTATATATTTAAATAATAGCAAACAAAAACAAATATTACAAAAGATATTTTTTCAAAATATAATTAAGAATATTAACGCGCGTATTATGCAACTTAAGATAGCAATCAAAGATATTAGAGCAATAAAGAAGCTCTTTAGTAAAGATATTGTAACTTACACAATTAATAAAGAAGAATTTATTAAGCTAAGAATTAACAATGCTTGAATTGCTATATTAAAAAGAAAAGTAAAAACAATTATCTTAATATACGCAATAATAATCAACGAAATAAAGATTAAAAAATAAAATCTTAAGAGCATAAAATTGCGCGCAACGATTATTTAAAAGATATAAAATCAAAATGTAAACATAAAGAAGCTTAGAAATATAAAAATAATATAAATTGATTAAAAACAATAACAATTTGCTTAAAATCAAAAATACCCATTTATAATTGTAAAGATCTTAATATCGAAAATAATTAATATTGTTTTTAATTTTAGCTTAATAATAAATAAGTAAGTTAAGTTAATATTAATATATAACTAGATTGATCGTCGATTCGATATTTGATCTCAACTTTAAAATCGAATTGAATTGACGATTTAACTTTAGAAATCGAATCGAAAATAGATTCGATTTTAACTATTTTGAAATCGACTTAAATCGAATCGAGTCAATTTTCGATTTCAAAAATTAAAATCGAATCAAATTGTCAAAAAATCGAAAATTATGTCATTATGTCAAAAATTATTATTTTTAGACTTATGTCATTATAATTATGAAATTTTAACTAAAGTATAGTTTAATATATTTCGAAATTACAATCAAACTTGTTTATATTATTACATAATAATTTACTTGAATTAATTGTTGCTTGCATTATCATTTTGCATTACTCTTTTATTTTAAAGAAATTTTCTTAACATTCTCGAGTTTACAATTACATTTTATTTTATAATAATTTGCTTAACTTAATTGTTACTTGCATTATTATTTTGCATTATTTTTTTATTTCGAAGAGATTCTTTATACATTATTTAAAGACATTGTTTTTATTATTTTTATTTGCAACATGTCTAATTCTTTAAAAGCTTCAAATCAATTATTATCTTTAATTGAAAATAATTTTCGCGAATCTATTTTGCGTAATTCGTTATTTAGTAGTTTACGTTCTAATTAATTTGCGAGTCAATTTGATTAAAATTTTCTCAATTTTATTTTCGACAATAGAAAAAGAATTCTTTACGAAGCATTAAACAAAATTAGAAACAATTTTTCGTTGCTTATATTAAAAAAGAAAAACGAATATATCGAATAAATTTCAAATACTAACATTGAATTTCAAAAATAATAATTACAAATTGCGATTAACGAAAGTATTTTAAACAAAATTTAATCAAGACTTGTTGATTCACGTTAAGCAAAAAAGATTAATACAAAAGTATAGTTTAAGCTTTGAAATAAATTTGTTCAAGTAATTTCGATTGTAAAGAGTTTTTCTAAGATTATTTATAAAAGTTGTTATAAACTTTTGAATTATTCTATTATTTACGATTATTTAAGCATAACAAATATAAAGAAACATCTTTAATTTATCTTTTGCTTAAAATAAAAAAAGTTTAAATCGCAAATTGCGATTAATCTAATCTTTGATTGCGTAAGTCATAATTAATAATGCAAATAAATAATGCAAAACTAACATATTATTAGGAAAAAAATTATATCGATTTATCGTTCTTCTTTGTTTAAAATAATTGAGAAAATTAATTATGCAAAACTTTTGTTAATTTAAATCTATTCTTTTGAGTTATTAATAATTTTTATTTTCGAAAGTTATTAGAAATGCTTCGATCAAAGCTAGTGCTTTTAGATCGCACGAAATTATTAAAAATAATTCTTTCGAATTTCGATCAAATTCGTAAAAAAATTAAGATAACTCTTAGAAATATTTAGCGTATCTCTATTGCTTTAAATGCATAATCTAATTCTCAAAAAACTGTTTACTTAGAAATGTTAATATATTGAGTTAACATCGCATTTCAATTTCGCAGATATTTTATTAAATTTACTTCTTTTAATATCGAATATATAAATTGTTAATTAATGTTAAAGCTTATAAAGATTTTGAAATTTTTTAAGATTAAAAACAAATTTCTTGATGTCATTATCAATAATGCGAACAATAATGACACTTTAAAAGACGAACTTGAAAGAGCTTTAAATTGACAAGAATTTTAATAAAACAAATAGTAGAACTTTATTTCTTGTTTAACTTATATTATTAATTTAATAACTTAAGATTTTATTGCAACTTTAGAATTAAAAGCAATAATTAACAATGTTGTTATACAATTGAAAAATGCACAAATTTAGAATATTGCAAGAAGTATAAACTTGTTTATTGTAATTAAAAAGATTTTTTTTTGTAATAATGCAAAAAGATAATGCATTTGCTAAATTTTATTTAAATTCGCACTTTTATAATTGTTATTAATAACTTAGCTTAACGTTTGTTTCGCTTTAAAGTCTTTCAAAAACAAATTAAAAAAAATCACGAAAACTAGTACAAAATATTCGTATTCGTTAAAACTCTATTTATTTAATGCTTCGTTATACGTATTAATTACGCAATTTTATTAATCTTTGAATAAAAAAATACTCTTAAAATTAAAAAATACAACAAATTAAACTAGACGAAAGCGAGTAACAATTAATTTTATTTGTTAACAACATGTTAAATTCTTTTTGAAATGCATTTTTATAGTTTCACAAACAACTAATACAAGCATTTATTTAAAATTTCGAATATTTGATGCGATGTTTAATTATCTCGAACATCTAAAGAAAATAATTGAAATTAATATTTGTTTTTTAATAGAGATCGTAACAAGAGTTTGCAATAAAATTTTGACAAAACTTGTAAAATATTATTCAAAGATAAAAAAAATTGATAACACATTATACAATCTTGTTAACATTTTGAATTCTACGCAAAAATTAAGTCTTTACAAGATGTAAGATAAAAATAATAATAATAATGCTATCAATTACGAAACAAAATACAAAATTAAATTCAAAATCTATTTTCGACGTTATTACATTTTAATTGCTAGTTTAAAAGTAAAAGCATAAAGAGCAAATATCGTTAAAAAAATAATACAATATAACAATTTATATAATTTTTTGTTAATACTTTTGTAGTTTGTTGCGATTGTTGCAAGATTCTTATTTTAATAATTTTAACGCTTTCGTTCGATTTAAGATAAAGATAATCGATATCTTCGAACTAATATTATAAAGAATAAATATTTAACTTGAAAGTATTAAAGAGACAATGCTTCGAATTTTCTTAAGCTAACGCAAATAATTCGAGATGTGCTTTTATACTTAATATTATTAATAAATATTAAACGAACTTTTAGTTTTGTTCGAAAAATGTGTTAATAAAATCGATTTTAAATAAGTTCGCAAATAATTAAGCAAATTATAATGATTAAGTATTATAATTGTACTATAAATTTAAATTTAAAGAAAATTGTTATCGAATTGTAAAACATATATCGCAAAGAAAAAAATAATAATTAAGCAATAAATAAAGAAAAGAATTCTTTTCGAATAAAGTTCGAAATCGTTTTAAATCAAATTTATTAATAGACGTATTGTATTATTGAAGACATCGCATTTACAATTACAATATAAATAAACAAGTTTTATTCGTAATAATGTAAAAAAATAATGCATTTAATAATTTCGATTGCTAGAAAAAAGTTATTAATAATTGAATTTCGAAGATATCAAAGAAAGTAGTTAAATATTTAGAGATTATATTAGACAATAAACTTAATTAAAAAGCTCAAATTAACAACAACAAAACAAAGATACTTAAAATTATAAAGATTTTAATAAGTCTCGCAGAATCGACATAAAAAATTAAGTTAATTAGAATAAGATAAATAATGCACGCAATATTTCTATCTTAATTAATTTATAATTGCTCGATATAATATATATCCTACGAGAAAAAAAATTATTTAAAAAATGTTAAAAATGTTGTTAACAATTTATTAAGTATTCAATACAAAGTACAAAGAGTTATTATCGAAATTTATAAAGTTATCTTACGTTCGATTTTACAAATCGAGACATATTTTTTATTAACGTATATATATTTGAATCGAATAACAAGTTTAACAACGTTTAAAATAGTTATTAGTTCAATATACAATATTATAATAAGAGACAAATCTAAGAAGAAGAGTCTAATTATAAATTCGCTAAAAAAGTTAACAAAGAGACTAAAAAGAAAGACAAACACTAGTATCGACAATTTAGAAATTATTATATTATTTGTAGCGTTATTATACTAAATTTTATCAATTATCGTTATTAGTTTAAGCAAGAAAACAGCAAAAGAAACGCACAAAAAACTACTAAAAAAACAGATGCTCTAATAGTATATATAAACAAGAGCGAAATTAACAAGAAGATAGAAGCGACAATTGTTTTATTATATAAAACAATTAAAATTTATCTAAAATTAAACACAATATTTATTGTGTATTTGACAAAATTGTATAAAATTATTTTAATCTTAATACTAGCATATATATCTAAATAAAACAAGACTTACGTAATTAAATATATAGACAATTAAGCAACAATTAGAGTAATCGAGAATTTAGACAACAACTCAAATTAACATTTAGTCAAAAGCATAATTAAATTTATCGATATTCTTCGTAAAAAAGATATAAAGATTAAACTACATTAAATATCGACTATTATAATATTCCTAGCATGAAAGAAATTCCTCTCTGCGAAAGTCTTTTGTAGACGCTTCTTTCTTACGCGCTATTGCGCTAGTAATGTATATAGTTATCGTATATAGCTCTAATACAACTTATCTTTCTACATACTTATAATCTTAACATTTTGATAGCTTCAACAATTTAGTATTGCTGTAGTATTATTTCTTGTTACAACTAATTATTAGAAAGCTCTTTGCTTTTATTAACAATCTTAATTAGTTCTTTTGTACAAGTATTTCGCTTTATATTGTTTTGTCTCGTTCGATTTTTATACTTAAATTTCGAAGTTTTAAGACAACAACTACTTTACGAGATTTCTTAGAATTGCTTAATAAAAAATTAAATATTTAATAATAAATAATTTCTCGACATTCGAATGCAAGCGATAATACTCTTGTTAGCACAAATAATATTAGTAGAAATCGTCTTATTAGTAAGCAATTTCGACAAAGTAATTGTTAGAACAAATACTTTTAGTTATTGTTTGTCAATTATTTTGTCTTTTAGTTTTAGTTTTAGTTTTATAATAATTTTTAGTACTTTTAAAATTCTACTTATTAATTATATTAAAATTATTAGTATTGATAATTTATAGAAGACTTTTAGCAACAATTATCGCGATTTGCTCAAGTTATCTTATTAAATAATAGACAATTTTTGTTTCTTAAAAAAAACGCGTTCGATTTAAAGAATTAAAGTTAATAATTATATTTTTCGCGTTCGAGATCTTAAGCAAACGAAGAAAGATTTATTGACAATAATATTAATAAAGACAAATTTAAGAATTGCGATACTTCTAATAATAGAATTGCGCAAGCATATATTATCGAGAAATATAAAGAGAATCATGAAAATTACGATTTTAAAAAAGTCTTTTACAATAATATTGACAATAAGAATAATTATTATGTTTTAGAAGATCTAGATTACTATAAGTTGTATAACAAGCTCGCAAATAATAACAATAAGACATTTGACTTTTTTACTTTATCGAAAATTCTATTCGATTTCGAATATTATATTTGCGAGAATTTTTTTTCTTTTAACAACAAGTTGTATTTGTACATCAAAAAAACTTACTCTTATATTAAGAAATTAGAAAAGCTTGATGTTTTGTTTATTACAATAGACATGCAAAAGACTTCTATTATTAGACTAATCGTTGAGTCAAGTTTCGATATCAACATTTTAACTTAACCTAAATACTTGATATTAATCTCTTGACTTGACTTGGAATTGATCTTGGGTTAACGATTTTTTAACTCGACTCGATCGACTCGCCAAGCAATCGAAAATGACGTCAAAATGCCAAGATTTTCTATTTTTAAAAAAATTCGCATTATTTGAATTACTAAAAATAGTTTAAAAATAATAACGCACAAATA
>JAABUZ0100000468.1_pt1 | contig 99392 bp, 88 predicted proteins | sample 5562091 | NCBI WGS metagenome assembly JAABUZ01 (sample SAMN12813069, study PRJNA571459) | rock metagenome | isolation source: Antarctica rocks | place: Antarctica: Victoria Land, Linnaeus Terrace sud | collected 2015-12-21
TCCTGGTGCGCTACGATAAACTGGCGGAGCGGTACCTGGCGCTGATGAAGTTAGCCTCCGCCTTGCTCTGGTTCCGCCGCTGGCACGAACTTGACCCAACACTTACGTTTTGAGATACATTCTAAGGATGGACATCTCGAAATGATGCCGAAGCATGCAATCAATGCTAAATGGCATCCCGCCCAAAAGATGAGCATGATCCACCATCGCGACATTGCCACTGCCATGAACCTCGCCCTGACCGGCGCGATGGACGGGCGCATTGTCAATATCGTCGATGAAGCGCCGACCTCGATCTATGAGCTGGTCGAGGAAACGATGGAACCGTCGTCCGAGCCATTAGCGAATCCCTGGCACCTCCACATTGATGGTTCGCTTGCTCGTCGTCTCGGCTTCCAGCCGACGGTTCGCACGGTATACCAAGCCGCTCAAGAAGGCGTGCTGTGATCATTCGGGTGCCTGGGTCTCGCTGGTTTGGCGAGGCCCCTTAAAGAAAGGGGGACCGCTCCATGAATGAGCCGATTAACAGAGCCGAAAACATACCCGTCAGCGCGCCTATCCCGGTCGTCTCGGTCAGCCCCGTGGTGTTGCCGGCTCCGGGGCGTGCCGTGGACTTGCAGATGCGAGTTTCCGCGCCGACGACCGGGCGCGAGCTGCCCCTCATCCTCTTGTCGCACGGCCAGGGGAGGTCGAACCATCTTTCCTCCCTGAACGGCTACGGCCCGCTCGCTAATTTCTGGGCGGCTCACGGCTTTGTCGTGATCCAGCCTACCCATCTCAGTTCAAGAACACTGAGCCTTGATCCAACGACTCCCGGAGCGCCCCTGTTCTGGCGGTCCCGCGCCCAGGACATGAAGCGCATCCTCGACGGGCTTGACGTCATCGAGGCTTCCGTTCCTGAGATCACGGGGCGCTTGGACCGAAGCCGGATCGCTGTCGTCGGGCATTCCATGGGCGGGCATACGGCTGGCATGCTGCTGGGGGCACGGCTGACCGATGAAGATGGAACGGAAGTGGATCTGGCCGAACCCCGGATCAAAGCGGGTGTGCTGCTTACCCCGCCTGGCAATGGCGGCGCTGATCTCAACGCGTTCGCGGCTGGGTTTCCATTCTTCCGGCACCCCAGCTTTGCCGAGATGACGACGCCAACCCTCGTAGTCGTGGGCGACCAAGACGTCTCCCCCCATCTGACGGTTCGGGGGGCGGACTGGCATGCTGATCCGTACTTTCTGAGTACCGGCCCCAAGTGCTTGCTGACGTTGTTTGGCGCAGAACACGGGCTTGGCGGGGTGTCTGGGTATGACGTGGCGGAAACGACGGACGAGAACCCGGAGCGAGTGGCTGCGGTTCAGCGGTTGACCTGGGCCTACCTCCGCACCGCGCTCTACCCCGAAGACCCCGCTTGGCCCGCAGCGCAAGCCGCGTTGATGGACAGCCCCAACCCGCTGGGTCGGGTTGACTGCAAATGAGCGCTTGGAAAGCCTGGGCAGCTGTCTTGAACGCCGCGCAAGGAAGCCACGAAAGTAAACTATCACATCGTTCTAGAAGGAGCCGACAGCGGAAATACTTGCCGCAGTTTTGGTTCTTCACTGATCAGGTGCGTGCCGCGACAAGCAGGTTAATGAGAGAGGATAAGACAAGCACGAGTTATAAACCGCCAGTATTATAGAACCAGTATCATAGAAGAGGGAACTCGGCCATGTCACAGAATTCAAGTACCAATGCAGCCAAGAAAATGGAGACCAAGAAAATGGAGACCAAGAAGATGAAGGCAATGATGCTGCCCCGGTTTGGAGGAGCCGATCAGTTTCGCTTGGAAGAGATCGAACGGCCATCACCGGGAGCCGGGGAAGTCCTTGTTCGGATTGCAGGAACCAGCGTGAACCCTGTTGATGTCAAAGCCCGCGCCGGCCAACTGCCACACCTGTTCCCGGCAGAGCGCCTGCCACTGCTGCTCGGCTTTGATGCAAGCGGTCGCGTGGCAGAGGTAGGCGTGGGTGTTACGGACTGGAAACCCGGAGATGCGGTTTATGGCTTTCCTGGAGCAGACCCGGGCACCTTCGCGGAGTACGTCTGCCTTCGTACGGACGAAGTTGCCGCCCCTCCCCAATCCATTCCGCTCGCCGATGCCGGGGCGGTTCCACTGGCAGCAATGACAGCCTGGCATGGCCTGATGACTCAGGGCGGAATGCAGCGCGGCCAGCGCGTGCTGGTTCAGGGAGGATCCGGCGGGGTCGGCCACTTTGCCGTTCAGCTCGCGCACCAGCTCGGCGCAACCGTATACGCAACAGCATCCGGCAGAAACACAGAGTTTCTCCGGGAGCTGGGCGCAGATGTAGCCATCGACTACAACACGGATCAGCTTCAAGAGCTTGCGGGCCAGATGGATTTGGTGTTTGATCTGGCAGGGGGCAAGACTGAGGAGAGTTCTTGGGCCGCCTTGAAGCCGGACGGCATGCTTGTTCTAGCCGCGGGGCAGCCGAACCTCGCTTTGGCACATTCACCTGGGCAGCGAGCCTGCTTTGCGCTGGCGCAATCAACCCGCGACGACTTGGGGCGCGTCGCGAGAATGCTGGACGAGCATCAGCTTCGCCTCACCATCTCCGGGCGCTTTGCGTTGGAGCAGGTTGGCGAGGCGCAAGCTCAACTGGAGCGTGGTGGTTCTAGAGGCAAGTTGCTGGTGACCGTTTCTCAGGAAGCATAAGGAGCGCCATGGTGGTGGGCTTGCGCGTATGCAGCAGGTTGAGTCTTAGTCCGGCTAGGCGAGTCTGAAGTGGGGCAAGGGACGCGGCTGTTCCACTACCAAATCCGCTTGTATTGCATCCGAAAGCGTCTTCTACTGCTGTCCAACAAACGGGCGGTACTGTTGGCAAATTGCCGAGGAGCTCTTCCGGCCATTGTTTCAACTTCAACCATTGAGATATTGTTTCAACCATTGAGATAGCGATAGAAACTGGTGCGGGAGCTCCCCAGCATCTTGCACACTTCCGTCACCGAGCGGCTCTTGTCCTGGCTCAGTGACCGTACTGCCGCCTGCTTGGTCACGTCACGCCCTTTGGGCCTGCCCCCTTGTCTCCCGCGCGCCCGCGCCGCAGACAGTCCTACCTGGGTACGCTCGCGGATGATGTCGCGCTCAAACTCTGCCAAATCCGCAAAGAAGTGAAACACCAGTTTGCCCCCGCTGCTGGTCGTGTCCAGGTTTTCCTGCAAGCTGCGAAAGCCGATGCCAGCCTCCTGCAAGACCTGCACCGTTTCCACGAGGTGCCTCAGGCTTCTGCCCAGGCGATCGAGTTTCCAGACTACGAGCGTATCTCCCTCACGCAGCACGGCGAGCGCCTTCTGCAAACCCTCACGCTGAGCCATGGCGCCGCTGGCCTTCTCCTCAAATATCTTCTGGCATCCTGCCTGACGCAAGGCATCCTGCTGGAGGTGCAGGCTTTGGTCCTGGGTGGAGACGCGGGCATAGCCGACGAGCATAGCGTTTTCGCTCATTCTCAGTGCTAAAGTGGCTGATTGTAACTGAAAGTCACGAGATTGTCAACGCTTGTGACATAGATTTCGGTGACGCCTTGATGTGACACTCAGGAGGATCAAAGTGGCAGCAGGCGGCTCAGCGATGCAGTGCAACCGGAAACGAACGTTTCCGGTTGCAAGAAATATGGCAGGCGAGCGAGGGTTGAAAGGAACAACTGGGGCTCTCGTGACCAAGCCCATTTGTGGATCAAACAGGGTACTCCCCTTAAACCGCCCTGATTTGGCATCTTTGGTGTTCCTGTTCTCATTCTACAATCTACATACTTCCTGCTAGCTTCTTCTACGATTTGTGGTGCAACAACCGCATGAATAATGGAATTAGCATTGGCTACGCCCGTGTTTCTACCCAGGACCAGAACCTTGTCCTTCAGTAGGACGCTCTTGCCAAGGCAAACTGCGACCGCGTCTTCACCGATACCGCCTCCGCTGCCAAAGCCGACCGCGCGGGTCTAAAGGATGCTCTGAGCCACCTGCGCAAAGGCGACACGCTCGTAGTTTGGAAGCTGGACCGGCTGGGCCGCAGCCTCAAGAACTTGATTGAAGTAACTCAGGATCTGGAAAAGCGGGGGATTGGCCTGAGGAGCATGCAGGAGCAGATCGACACGACTACGCCCGGCGGCAAGCTGGTATTTCATGTGTTCGGGGCGCTGGCAGAGTTCGAGCGGGATTTAGTGCGGGAGAGAACCAACGCTGGCCTTGTAGCGGCGCGGGCACGCGGCAGGGTAGGGGGCAGGAAGCCTGTGCTGACGGGGAAGAAGGCGGAAACGGCACTGGCGCTCTACCACAGCAAGAAAGTGCCAGTAGCCGAAATCTGCAAAACGCTGGGGGTCAGCCGTACTTCCCTGTACAGACTTGTGAACGCCGCAGAGGTAGGTTTATAAAGCGGGACAAATAGGCCTGATTAGGCAGAACAGAAAAATAAATGCCAACGCCTTGCCCCTTCAAGGAGCAAGGCGTTGACTCATAAGTGGCGGTGCTTAATGTTCGTAGGCTCCCCGGTCGATCACGCTTTGGATGCGTGAGTTGCCAGCGTAGTCAAGAGTGCCGACGATCGATCCAAGGTTGACACCTGTATTTCGTGCTGGTGAGCCGGAACTTGTATCGAGGATAAATTGGCTAGTACTCACGAACAGCGGATCGGCATAGGACGAATGGGCATCCTGACCAGTACTAGATTGCCAGATGGAGAACCCATTCATCCAGGTGGTTTGGTTGATCCACTGCCATTTCGATCCTGTTGCGCCGCCGGTGGAGAAGTACTCATTGTAGTCGAACGAGCCGACCAACGAGCCGTCGGTGCCTATATCCTTGACAAATACATCCTGCGAGCCGGCGTAGATGATATTGTTTTCGAACAGGTTGTTCGTAACGGTCCAGCCGATGTGTATCTCACCGATCCACCAGTTGTTCGTATCATTGCTATAGAGCGTGTTGTTTACGAACGTACAGTGGTCAGTTCCCCCGACACCACTGGATTGATAGCCGCCGATACCGATCCCGGAAGCCGCGTTCTGGTAAATCAGATTGCTACGCACGGTCACGTAGCTGCTGACCTGCCCCGGGGTTTCACTCGATATTTGGATTCCATAGTCGCAATTGTGAACGGTATTACGCTCCATGGTAATATTTGTCCCGCCATCTACGTACAACCCAGCACACGAGTAAGAGTTATAGTACGAATTGTGCAGGGTACTGCAATTGTAAACGGTGTTGCTGCTCACCGTACCATCACGGGCCTGGCCAGGCGTTCCGCTGTACAGACCCGTACAATCGATACCGATATTGTTGTTGTCGTGAACCGAATTGTTAGCTACGGTAAAGTACTGCGTATTGCCGGCTACGGTGAGCGACTCGCTCCAGCCGGTTGCACATCTGTTGATTTCGTTGCCGCTGATCAGAATATTGTTCATGATGTTGCTGGCATCTTCACCACGGACCAGCAACCCATGACCATTTCCATTACTGCTGGCAGTTTGCTGAATGTCATGGATATGGCAATTTAGCACCTGAATGTAGCTTCCGGCTCCCTTGATGACCACACCCGCTGGGCCGAATGAGCTTGTGCTGGAGCTTGCATTACGGATCTCGAACCCAATAATCTTGATGTAGTTACGGTACTCGATATCAATCAGGCCATGATCGTACGATCCTACGTAACCGGTGCCGTCGATGATCGCGTTCTCGTTAGGATAATTTGTGAAAGTGATGTAACCTCCTGCGGCCGATCCTGAAACATTGACGTCAAACTGAGAATATGTGCCTGCCCGGAAATAGACCGTGGAACCCGGTCCTACCGTGTTGGCGGCTTTCTGGCCCGTTTTCCAGGGGGATGAAATCGATCCTGCGTTGGAATCGTTGCCTGATGGTGAAACGTAGTAGCTGGATCCCGAAGCCGGCGTGTAGGTGACCAAGACCGCTTCATAGTCGATATTCGCATCGTCGGCAGTGTTGTTGGAAACGGTCCGCAACTGAATTAGCCCATCGCTCGCCCGCACGTAATTTGCAATCGTTCCGGTCGGTTGGAGGGAGAAGATCGTCCAACCAGCCCATCCCTGAACGCCAGCATTTGTGCCGATGGAAACCCAAGAGTTTGTGGACCAATTATAGATTGACCAAGTCAACGTCTGCACCGATGTTAGCGGCCCCAGGTAATTCACTTTGACCTGGATGTTCGTGATGCTGCCGGGCGCAATGCTCGTGGGCAGGTTGTAATTGCGCGTGCCAGCGTACGCGATTCCCGATGTCCTCGATTGGAACTGTACATACTTGCTCCAGGTGTTTGTCGTCCCTGATTCATCCAGCACGTCGATGGATGACCCAACTGGTTGGGCATTACTGCTGCCGCTTGTTGTACTGTATGATACTGGGACCAATGTAGTGGTAGTCTGCGCGTGTGCTGCAAACCCTACAACCATCAAGTACGCCACTGCGCATAGTAGCGCCAGCATGTTTGGTATCCTAAACACCGATCCTGGCCTTCTCTTTGATAGTCCCAAAGTTAAAAATTTCTTTTTCAATGTATCCTCCATTGTGATGCTGACTACACATTCATAACACTGGTCACTCGGGTAGTCTGGGAACTTGAAGCTAGTTTCAAATTGCACACCGCATACTTGCATTGCGTGTTCCCTTGCCGCCAATGTTGCTTTGTATAGCTAAAATTGCAACTAAACTAAGCTTTTCTAAAACATGAGAAATATATCCTTCACCCCCTTACAAAGGTGTTTACGTAGTTAACCAACTTACTCGCTACACTAACAACCTACGCGTGAAGGTATACTAACACAAGGCTTTGTTTTTGTCAACTAGTTGCGAGACAAATGAAACGGCGGCTGGGTTACGTCGCACCTAACGCTCTGCCGTCTTCCTTGGACATACTGGACGGGGTGCACTGGACTAGTTGATACGTGGTGCTGGGCAGCCACTGAGTATAATAACCTAAGTTGCGGTTTCTTTCATGCCGTGATGGTGTAAGCCAGCACGGTAAGAAAGACTTTCAGCTCAAGACCGCGTGGCGTGACCGCGTGCAGAGTGCGCCCAAAAGCTGCCGCGATCTGGCTGAACACCGTCTCGATGCGCTTGCGCTCATGCCGAGCAATGGAACTGACCCACGGCGCAAGCGGCGTTTTGCTGTTGCTGCGACGCTGGGCCACCAGATGCAGATCAACCTCTTTCAGCAAGGCTTCTTCGTGCTGATCAAGGTAGCCTGCGTCAGCGAAGATGCGCGCTTGCGGCGGCAGGGCAAGCGGCAAGCGCTTGAAGGCCGCAATGTCCGCCTCAGAGCCAGCCGCCAACATCACTTCCACAGGCAGGCCGCTGGTGGTCATCAGCAGATGCACCCGCAGCCCGTAGAAGTAGCGCTTCTTACTGGCAACATAGCCTCGGAAGGCGTCGCCCCGCTTCTTGTGTGGATACAAGCGGCAACGGCGGATGCGGATGTTATATGCCCCGGAGGGCATTACTTCGTATCGCAGACAGGGACGGGCAGGCTGTCTACGGCGTACTGCTGAGTTGGGTTCGCCTGCTTATGCACATCTGCCAGCAGTCCGAACAGCGCTTGTCAAAGTGCTTCGGGAACGTCATGCAAGCGATGGTTGAAGCGTCCTTTGGAGAGCATGGGCCGAATATAGCCGTGTTCTTCAAGAAAGCAGCGGCTTCGTTCCTGATTGCCGCCAAACAAAGCTGCCGCCACGAGAGCGACGGTCATCACTTGGGCGGTTGTCATGCGCGCTTGCGGGGCATCCTTGTGGCCCCAAGCACAAAGAAAGTCGTCGCACAGACAGTAGATTGTGGTGATGCGTTTGGTAAAATGATCCTGCATGGCTGGCCTCGGCAAGTGATAGGTGGTACTCCACTTTACCAGAGGTTCAGCCGTGCGCTCACACCAACCCAAGCAAACCGCAACTTAGGTTATAATACTTCAGAAGGATGAGCACATGACTTGATCCCTCTACCTTGTCAGAACACTTCGTGCAACACGAATCGACGGTAAATTATATGGGTTATCACCTTGCATTGAACTTTTTTCAAATTCTTGACAAATACTCTTCGAATTTCTTGACAAATACGTTGTCACCTGTTAAGATAAGCTTATAACCAACGCGCGTAGGCGACACGTGTAGCCTGCTGCTAAGTAATTGTGCATATGTAATCCAGGATTTTGCCTTGTGGTAAACTGCTGGCATGAAGTTCATCCCTGCCTTGGGCGAGAGGTTATTATGAAACGCCCTACAAGAGATGATGTCGCAAGAGCCGCCGGAGTATCCGGGTGGACCGTCTCGAACGTGATGAACGGTCATACTGGTTCGGCGATCCGTGAGGAGACGAAGATGCGCGTGTTGGCTGCTGCAGAACAGCTTGGCTATCGCCTCAACCAGAATGCACGTGCCCTTGTGACGGGCCGATTTAGCACCATTGGGTTTTGGATGTGCTTCGACTACTCACAGCACCGCGCCCAGGTCTTGCACTTGATGCAGCAGCAGATGAAAAGCTCGGGATATGAGATCGTCATTCGTGACATCGAGCGAGAGGTAGATTCCGACCCAAACTTCTCTAAAACGTTTCATCTCCCTGTCGATGGGATTATTGCCTTGGATTCTCCAACAGCAGCCACTGCCTTTTCAAGGATTAATCCTTCCTTGTCACTCCCGTTCGTTAGCATGGGCGGATACTGGGCTGCAGACCGAGATTTTGTGGGGGTAGATCTCTACGCAGGTACCGTAGACGCAATTGAACACTTGATCAGCACAGGACGGCGTCATGTAGTTTATGTTGTGCCAACGACCGATAAAAACTGGCCGGGTGATGCTCGTATGGCAGCCTACGAGAAAACGATACGGGAAGCTGGTCTGGAGCCGCAGTATTTGTGGCTTCCTGATCTGGCGCTTTCCACGGTTCGCCGAACGGTGCGTAACTACCTGGAATCCATGCCCCAGAAAGTAGATGCGCTATTTTGTCATAATGATGATGTAGCGCTTGGAGCGCATCGCGCTCTGTGCGACCTTGGCGTCACCGTAGGACACGATGTCGCACTGGTCGGGTGTGATGGGATTGAGGAAACGGATTATCTCGCATGCCCACTGACAACAATAGTCCAGCCGATTGCGGAGATGTGTGCGCTCGCTTGGGAGTTCCTAAACCGACGTATGCAGGACCCCACATGCCCTTTGCAACAGCGTATCCTTAGACCGGAACTTATAATCCGTGCCTCAACGCAATTGTAGGCCATTACCTGCGAGAAAGGAAGGTGATCTAGTAAGTGCAGGCCTTTGCTAACTGTGTAAAAACAAAAAGAGTTGTGCTTCGCGAAGATGAAGTGTTTTTATATTCTGTTTCAGGCGAGATAATACAGCTATCGGTGAGATGTTACAATCATTGGAGGTAGAAAATGTCAGGTCAACTTTCCAACAAGGGCAAGCAGCGGTCTGCAAAATTCGGTTTTACATTAATCGAGTTGCTCGTAGTAATAGCCATTATTGCTATATTGGCTGCTATTCTGTTCCCAGTGTTCGCCAAAGCCCGCGAAAAGGCGCGGCAAACAGCCTGCCTGTCCAACATGAAGCAACTGGGACTGAGCTTTGCCCAATACACGCAGGACTACGACGAGAAAAGCCCCAATGGGGTCAATGTCTATGCACCCGGCGGTAATGGCTGGGCTGGCGAAGTTTACGCTTATGTCAAGAGCGTCAAAGTGTTCCAGTGCCCCGATGACAGCACAAACACGTTGTCGAACGTTTCCTACGCGTATAACAGCAACAATACAATTCCATCCTATGATGCGGCCAAGGGCATTGACAGCTATGCCATCGCGCAGTACAATGCGCCCGCGAAGACCGTTCTGCTTGCCGAAGTGGAAGGTAATAAATTCGGAAGTGGGGATAGCTGGAGCGTCGCTCTTTCGCCGGATAACTCGGTGTCCGACGCCTACTATGGTAACGGAAGCAACGGCAGATCACCCGCCGGATTTGGAGTGGAAGCTTTCGGTTCCTCGACCACAAACTTGGGCGGGGCGGGCGGCTACGCTACACCTGTTAATCTAAAGTGGAGTACCGGTTATATGCGCAACACGCAGGCGGCAGATCAAACGGTCTATGCGTCGGTGACGGGTCGGCATACCGATGGGTCGAACTTTCTGATGGCGGACGATCACGCCAAGTGGTTCCGTCCGAATGCTGTTTCGGCTGGCGTTACCAACCCTACCCCTGCTGACTGCAATACGGCCCTCGCCTCGAGCGGAGTGGGGACGATGGCTGCCGGTACGGATTGCAGCGACTCGACGCTCGCAGCGACCTTCAGCTTGAAATAAGTTCGCGGAATGCAGGCTCGGTGATCAATTTTTCGTATTGAGCGCCGGGCCGTGCTGTTACCACGTAGAGATCAATGTATGACCGGATAAAGGGATAAACGTTGATAAAAATTCGTCGTCAAACAGTCTTATTTCTGTTGTGCATAGCACTCATTTTCATAGGTTGGACAAATGCAAGCTGGGGACAGAACAATCAAAACCACAAAAGCGAGCAGGTGGTCAATTTTATGCCCGCTCCTGGCCCATTGGACAACCCGCTCAAGGGATGGTGCACATACATAGACGCGGGAGTTATCCATCAGCCTTACTCCCTCGTGTATCAGTATGTGTCTTGGAAAGAATTGGAACCGCGCGAAGGCGACTACCAGATTAGCGCCTGGGAAAGTCGGGCCTGGAGCCGTCCGTTGGCCCGTGGCAAGCACGTGGTCTTCCGTGTCTATCTAGATATGCCGGGAAAACCTTCGGGCGTACCAGACTGGCTACTCGCGAAAGGGCTGAAGACACGTTCGTACACCGACTACGGGGGCGGCCAGTCACCCGACTACGATAATCCCGCCTTGGTGGCCGGGCTCGAGCGCCTTATCGCCGCCCTTGGGAGGCGCTACGACCGAGATCCGCGCGTAGCCTTTGTTGCGCTTGGTATGCTTGGGTTTTGGGGGGAGTGGCATACCTATCCGCACACAGATTGGTTCGCGAGCGAAGCCACACAGCAACGCATCGTCACTGCGTACCACCGGGCCTTTCCAGATAAAATATTGATGGGCCGTTATCCCTTCGGGGTGCTGGGACAGCAAGCCTGGCTGGGCTTTCACGACGACATGTTCCCGCCAGACACAGACGGAACCGAAGACTGGAAATTTCTGCCAAAGATGCGCCGGTCAGGACGGACGAACAATTGGAAGGTGGCTGCCGTTGGTGGCGAGATGGAACCTGGAGCTGCCGACCGCTGGCTAGGAACTGGCTATTCTACGACAGTGGCGACTCTTGATGCCGCGCACATGACCTGGATCGGCCCGTACAGCCCGGCGCTTGCCTCGGACACCTCCCCACAGTTTCTGGCCCGCAGTCAGGCGCTCGTGCGGCGGATGGGGTATCAATTTTTCCTGCACGATCTTCATTACTCATCTGGACATGTCCCAGGAAATGAGAATCGCCTGAACATCACTATTCATGGAGAGAATCAAGGGGTTGCGCCCTTCTACTATCCCTGGCCCGTGCGTTTGGTCCTGATGAGCACAGACCACCGAGTGATGGAAGTGATGCCCGCAAACGTGGACATCCGGTCCTGGCTTCCAGGCCGTTTTTCTTTCCACACAGTGCTTACCACTCATGTTCGCCCTGGACGCTATCTGCTGGCCCTCGGAGTTGTTGACCCACTGACTGGACGACCGAGTCTGAGGTTTGCCAACAACTTGCCGTATATCCAAGGATGGACCATCCTGACGGACATCCGTGTGCCGCATCCATAAACGAAGACCGAATGAAACGAATGAGGAAGAATGACATCATTACACATGAGCAAGGGCTCAGAGTTTGTTAGCGCTGTGGGCACCCATCGTATCCCGTTGCTGCCGGACGAGTACTGGTGGGGCGGAGCCGTCGATGATGGTTATCAGATGCCGTTTCGGCAGCGGTTTTACCACTGTGACCTGCATCAGGACTTCCACGGAAATCAGGCGACGCCCCTGCTTCTCTCCAGTCGCGGCCGTTTTGTTTGGAGCAATCAACCCCTCACGTTTGCATTCGGCAGCGGCGATTACCTCAGCGTCGAAACCGAAGGAGTTGAACTTGTCTATGCGGATGGGTATGAAGATCTCTCTGGGGCTTATCTTGCCGCCTGCCAGCGCTTTTTCCCGCCCGCTGGACTAATGCCCGATCCGCTTAACTTCACGTCCCCGCAATATAATTCTTGGATCGAGATGCAGTATGAGCCCACGCAGGACAAGATCCTGAGCTACGTCCGGCAGATTCGCGACAATGGGCTGCCCCCCGGGGTTTTGATGATTGACGACAACTGGTTCGAAGATCATGGTGATTGGCGGTTTCATGAAGGCCGCTTCCGGGATCCTGGAGCGATGATTCGGCAGTTGCATAATGAGGGCTTCCGGGTCATGCTGTGGGTGAGTCCCTTCATAAGTCCGGACAGCAATGTCTATCGGGACTTAGAACACCGAGACTTCCTGGTTCGGGATGCACAATCCGTGCCGGTTATCCGCCGCTGGTGGAATGGGCAAAGCGCGTTGCTGGACATCACGCATCCGGACGCACTCGTCTGGCTGGACCAACGGCTTGGCGATCTGATGGCTGAATTTGGGGTTGATGGATTTAAGTTCGACGCTGGTGACCCCGAATTTTTTCATGCTAGCGATGTCACACATGTGCCGACAAGCTGTGCCGGCTATTGCGAGGCGTGGGCACGTGTAGGACTGAGGTACCGCTTCAACGAATACCGTGCCTGTTGGAAGATGGCAGGCCAGCCACTCGTCCAACGTTTGCGTGATAAGGTCCACGCCTGGGGACGCGGCGGGTTAGCCGACATCGTGCCGAACGGTTTAGCTCAGGGACTCGCCGGTTACAGCTTTACTTGTCCGGATATGGTCGGTGGGGGGGATATCGGGTCGTTCACGGGGCTTGGGTTTCGGTTGGACCAGGAACTGTTCGTCAGGACGATCCAGGCGTCTGTCTTATTCCCGATCATGCAGTTTTCTCTGGCCCCGTGGAACGTGTTGGACGCTGAACATTGGGGCTATTGTCAGGAAGCCGTTCGACTGCGGCAGAGCTTGGTCCCATCTATTCTGCGTCTCGCAGAGCAGGCGGCCCGAACCGGCGAACCGATCATGCGCCACCTGAGTTATGTCTTTCCCAACAGCGGCTTGGAGCAAATTATGGATCAATTTATGCTGGGTGATGACATCTTAGTCGCCCCGGTGACGCAGCCGGGAGCACGGCAGCGCAAAGTTATCTTTCCTGCTGGGCAGTGGCGTGATTCAGATGGTGCATCGGTAAAAGGGCCCTGTGTCCAAGACGTCGAAGCCCCGCTCGCCCGCTTGCCTTGGTACTGTCGTCTGTCATAGCGGGCGCAAAGGTGCTTGATGGCATACTCCGCGCTGTCAAGCATAGCCCGGCTCAGCGTGAAAAAACTATGAAAAAGAATTTGATCGGCTATGCGTTTATCTGCCCATGGCTTTTCGGCTTCCTAGTGTTCACGACTTACCCGTTCCTGACCAGCATCTATCTGTCTTTTACGCGCTATGACATCGTAAGACCGCCAGTCTGGGTCGGTGCGGCGAACTACCATACGCTCCTGACCGGCGACGCCCTGTTCTGGAAGTCGCTCGGGGTCACGTTTCAGTTTGCCTTGATTGCTGTACCGCTAGGCGTCGTGCTAGGCGTCGCGCTCGCGTTGCTGCTCAACCTCGACCTGCGTGGCATGGGCCTCTATCGGACGATCTTTTTTCTACCGTCGATTCTGCCTACGGTCGCGACTTCGGTCGTGTTCTTGTGGCTTTTCAACCCGGAGATAGGCCTCATAAACCGTCTGCTTCGGGCCGTGGGTGTGATAGGGCCTGAGTGGCTGCAAAGCCCCACCTGGGCTCTGCCTAGCCTAGTCCTACTGTCCCTATGGGCTGTCGGGGGCAGCATGGTTATCTATCTTGCCGGATTAAAGGACATTCCCACCCATCTCTATGAAGCGGCCACGATCGATGGCGCGAATGCCTGGCAGCAACTGCGATATGTAACGTTGCCGATGCTCTCGCCAGTGATCTTCTTCAACCTGGTCATGGGGTTGATTGGCGTGTTCCAGTACTTCACCGAAGCCTACATCATGACGCAGGGCGGGCCAGAGGACAGCACCCATTTTTACGCGCTCTACCTGTTTGAGCGGGCGTGGCGTTACCTCGATATGGGATACGCAAGTGCAATGGCCTGGGTGCTGTTCCTGGTGATCATGGTGATCACCGGGTTGCTATTCTGGACGCAACGTCGATGGGTCCATTACGGAGGGTAATCGAAAGATGACCATGAAAGAAAATAATGCAGGACGGTTTACGCTGCTGTTTCGGGGATTGGTGATTCTAGCCATGATCGCGGTGATAGCACTGGTATTCGTCTCTCGGGCGCGGCTGATCGTTGCCGCGCAACCGTCAGGCCGCCATGCTCGAATTCCGGTCTATTACTGGCATATGTGGAGCGGTGAGTGGCAGCCGGTCATGGAGCGGGTTGTAGCTGACTTCAACACAAGTCAGGACAAGTACGAGGTCATCCCGTTGCAGGTTCCCTACGCCCAAGCCGATTCCAAGTTTTTGATGTCGGTCGCGGGCGGCTCCCCGCCGGACGTGATGGCCCAATGGACCAATGCGATCAGCACCTGGTCGCAAGATGGAGTTCTGCAGCCCCTAGATACACGCATGACGCCGGACGAGCGGCGCTTCTTTCTGCACGACACCTACCCTGTGTTCCATCAGAACGGGTGGTACAAGGGAAAACTCTACGGGATGGTCCTAGCTGTGGACGTGTATGCCTGTTACTACCGGCCAGACCAGTTCCGCCGGGCGGGCCTAGATCCGAACCATTTTCCTAAAACACTAGAGGGTCTGACGGCAGCAGGCCGCAAACTCGACCAGACGGACGGCACAGGCCGCTACACGCGCTTGGGTTTTCTGCCGCAGGGCTTCACGCGCTATGCCCCGTCCTTTGGCGGTGGCTTTTACGATCCGGCCACAGACCGGGCTCTGCTGGACACGCCTCCAAACCTCCGCTCGCTCTCATACATCGTGGATACGAGCCGGCAGCGAGGCCTGGATCGTGTGCGACGCTTCAGCTCCGGCCTGAAATCGCAGAACGGTGCCGATTGGCCATTTATTGATGGCTCGTTCTCCGTTGCCCTAGACGGTGAATGGCGGGTGAAACAACTCGCGAAGTACGCACCGGGGATGGATTACCGCGTGGCCCCGCTTCCTCCTCCAGCAGGCGGAAAGCCGTTGGCAAGCTTCGCTATGACCGACTATTTGACCATTCCTACCGGAGCGAAGCACCCCGAGGGTGCCTGGAAGTTCATCAAGTTCTGGGCGGGCCTGGAGCACCCCGAGGCCGCCGCCAAATACAACACATGGTTCGGCTGGCTGCCGTCTTCGCCGCGCATGGCCCAATCCGCCGATTACCAAGCGTTCCTGCGCCGCTACCCGAAGTACCAGACGTTTGTGGTGCTGGCCGCCAGCCCCAATCTGGTCACGACGCCTCCCGTGCCGTATCAATTATACTTAATGGACCGCATCAGTACGGTGGATGATCTGGCGACGCGCGGTGCACTTTCGCCCAATCAGGCGCTCACCAAACTCGAACGCGATGTGGCACGAGAGCGGGCGCGTCGAAAGGAGCTAGGCTATGATCAGTGAGCCAACTGGGCAAGGAACATCCTTGAACACGACCGCGGACGCTGCCCTGGGTGTGGCAACCCTCACGGGTGGTCGCCAAGCCCCAGGCGCCGCGCGTCGTGGTCGCCGCTTAGCTGGGCTGTCGTCGGGACAGCGGCTAGCTGCCCATTTGGTGCTGCTGCTGCTATGTCTACCCGCCTTGCTGCCGCTCGCCTGGATGGTGTCCACGTCGCTGAAGCCAGACTCGCAGATCTTCGCAAAAACAGGAACTCTCACGCTGGCAAGCTTGCTCCCTCATCCCATCCAGTGGCACAACTATCCCGTTGCGTTCCGCGCCGTCCCATTTGCCCTGTACCTGGACAACACACTGCTGCTATGTATGTTCACTGTAATAGGGTCGGTTCTATCAAGCTCCCTCGTTGCATACGGCTTTGGGCGCCTGGATTTTCGAGGAAAAACACCCTTGTTTCTGCTGATGATCTCGACCATTGCCCTGCCCGCGCAGGTGACGATGGTGCCCGTGTTCGCGCTGTTCCGATGGCTGCATTGGTACGGTACTTATCTACCGCTGATCGTGCCATCGTTCTGTGGCGCACCATTTTACATCTTCTTGCTAACCCAGTTTTTCCGTAAGCTGCCGGATGAGCTGGCGGAAGCGGCCCGCATAGATGGGGCGAGTGAGTGGCGCATCTTCTGGCAGATCATGCTGCCGCTGTCCAAGCCGGCGCTCGCGACATGCGCCCTGTTTCAATTCCTGGCGACGTGGAACGACTTTTTGGGCCCGTTGCTGTATATCAACGATCCAAAGCGCTACACGCTGGCTTATGGTTTGCAGCAACTCCTGTCCACTCATGGCGGAGAGTGGGCATCGCTGATGGCCGACTCAACTATTTTCATCCTGCCGATCGTGGTGCTGTTCTTCTTCACCCAGAAGACCTTTGTCAACGGCATTGCCACTACCGGCAGCAAGAACTGAGAAACATATTGACCCAAGTCACCCTGCAAAACGTTTCCAAGCGCTACGATGGCGGAGTGATCGCCGTCAATGATCTTACCCTGGACATCCGCGACAAAGAGTTTATGGTCTTTGTCGGCCCGTCCGGCTGTGGCAAGACTACGACGATGCGTATGATTGCTGGCCTGGAAGAAATCACCGGTGGCCAAATTCGTATCGGCGAGCGCGTCGTCAATAATGTCTCTCCTAAAGATCGCGACATCGCCATGGTTTTCCAAAACTACGCTCTTTACCCCCATATGACCGTCTACGAGAACATGGCATTTGGACTCAAACTCCGCAAGGTTCCCCGCGCCGACATCGAACGCCGTGTCCAGGATGCCGCCAATCTCCTGGGCATCACCGATTATCTTCAGCGCAAGCCTCAAGCCCTTTCGGGCGGTCAACGGCAGCGCGTTGCCCTGGGGCGGGCCATTGTGCGCGAGCCGCAGGTTTTCCTCATGGACGAGCCGCTTTCCAATCTCGATGCCAAGCTGCGCGTGCAAACACGGGCTGAATTGATCAAGCTGCACCGGCGTCTGGGCATCACCACGGTTTATGTCACGCATGACCAGGTTGAAGCGATGACGATGGGGGACCGCATTGCCGTTATGAAAGATGGGCTGCTGCTGCAATGCGATACGCCCATGACCGTCTATGCCCACCCCGTCAACATGTTCGTCGCCGGCTTTATCGGCAGCCCTTCGATGAACTTCCTGCCGGCTACGCTGAGAAAAAACGGCGGTGATTATGTGATTGACACCGGCGCATTTGCTGTTGGCGTTCCGCCGGTTCACGCTGGAAAACTAGAAGCTTATGCCGGCAAAGAAGTTGTTTTCGGTGTGCGCCCTGCCGACATCTTCGACAAGAACCTCAAAAACCCAATCGATGCCGTTCCTCAAAACACGGTGCGCACGACTGTCGATGTGTCGGAGCCGATGGGCGACATCGTCACGCTGTACCTGACGGCAGGGCGGCATCAGATCGTGGCCGCCGTTGATGCAGACACGCGGGCAAAGGACGGAAACGCTTTTGATGTCGTTCTCGACCTCGACAAGACGCACCTTTTCGATGCACACACGGAGAAAGCGATTTATTGATGATCTTTCAATCAGCCCTGCGCGCGCTGTTTTAGGCTTTGCCGATGTCGCGCAGGACTACCAGAGGCTCTGCGAACTCGTAGCGGATCGGATCACCGCCCTTGTCCAGTCCAAGCCCGATGCTGTTCTAGGGCTGGCGACGGGTTCCACCCCACTGGGCGTTTATGACCTGCTGGCCCAGCGGCACCAAAGTGCCGGGCTGGACTTCTCGCGTGTGACGTGCTTCAATCTGGATGAGTATTATCCAATGCCCGCTGAGTCGCCCCAATCTTACCACCAGTTTATGTGGAAAAACCTGTTCCATCGGATCAACTGCTGCTGCTGGGCCGTGCCAGATGGGTGCCCTCGCAGCGAAGAGGAGATTGCGCACGACTGCCGCGATTACGAGGCACAGATTGTGGAGGCGGGTGGCATCGATTTGCAGCTTTTGGGGATCGGACGCTCGGGACACATCGGCTTTAACGAGCCGGGCAGCCCGCCCGCCTCGCGCACACGCCTGGTCACGCTCCACCCGATCACGAGGCAGGATGCCGCCGACTCGTTCGGCGGCCTCGGAAACGTTCCCCACCAAGCCGTGTCCATGGGGATCGGGACGATCTTGGAAGCCCGCGAGATCGTGATGATGGCGCGCGGCACCGCCAAGGCTGGCGTCGTGCAGGCCAGTTGGACACAAAAAGTAAGCAGGCACGTCCCGGCCTCCTGGATCCGCACCCATCAGAATGCGCGGCTCTATCTGGACAAGAATGCCGCCTCTTTTTCCTTGGACGAATGTCTCTAACGCAAAGGAAGCTCGCTACGGTAGGGGAACCACGGCCGCTCGGTTCTGACAACTCCCTCGTCGGGACGTTCAAGGTGTCGTCAACGCCCTGCGCAATGTCCGGCAAGCTTCAAAAGGATGGGTCATGTTACTGAAATCACTTAACTATTGGTCGCTGCCGGGCGGCCTCGACGGCACACTACCCGTTGAGAACTGTCTAGAGACCGCCCGCCGGCACAGATTCGACGCCGTCGAGCTGTGTATCGGCGAGACAGGTGCGCTAGGGTTGGAAACTGATGAGGCACGATGCCGGACCATCCTGGCATATGCCGAGAAGAACGGCGTCCGAGTCGCTAGCGTCGCTTCAGGCCTGTACTGGAACTACGCGCTGGGTAGCGAGGCACCAGAGGACCGCGAGCGGGCCGCGCGGGCACTGGAGCGGATGATCCGCATTACCTCCTGGCTCGGCGCGCGGACGTTGCTGACGATCCCCGGCGCGGTGGACATCTTCTTCCAGCCTGGTGGTGCCCCTATTGCGTATGACACAGTCTGGGGACGATCCGTGGAAGGACTGGCGCGGGTGCTGCCGCTCGCGCAGGACAGCGGCGTGACGCTGGGGATTGAGAACGTGTGGAACAAGTTCCTGCTCAGCCCGATGGAGATGGCCCGGTTCATTGATCAGTTCGGCAGTCCGGCAATCGGGGCTTACGTCGATGTTGCGAACGTTCTGCCCTACGGCTACCCCGAGCAGTGGCTGCGCGTTCTCGGCCCCCGTGTCACGGGGGTTCACTTCAAGGACTTCCGGCGTGCGGTGGGGACGGTCGAGGGTTTCGTGGATCTGCTGGAAGGCGACGTGGATTGGCCCGCCGTGATCCAATCCATCACCGAGATCGGCTACAGCGGGCCGGTCGTCGCCGAGATGATCCCACTGTACCGCCACTACCCTGAGGTGCGGATCGCCAACACCTCCCTCGCGATGGACGTTATCCTGGGGCGTACCGCCGCGTCTCGTCAGTAAATTGTAGGCTTTAGGATTCAATGACTAGTCGCCAGCAATTGCTCGGAACTGACTCAAAGACACGCATGAAGGAGCGAATAGTGAAAGGGATGAACGAATGACTTACCGTGTGGCATTGATCGGAGCGGGGACCATGGGCAACGTCCACGCCCGTCATTGGAACGCCGTGCCGGGGGCCGAGCTTGTCGGCGTCCTGGATCCTCGAAGCGAAGCGGCCCACGCCATAGGGCCGGGGTTCAGCAACTGGGACACATTGCTGTCCCAAGCCAAGCCAGATATTATCGATATCTGCACGCCAACGCCGTTCCACCGCGAGTACGTGGAACAGGCGGCGGCGGCGGGCAAGGCCATCTTCGTCGAGAAGCCGATGGCCCGTACCCTGACTGACTGTGACGCCATGCTTGCCGCAGTAGAGCGGGCGGGGGTGCCAGCTATGTCCGGCCACGTTCTGCGTTACTTCCCGGAGTACATCGCTGCCAAGCGACTGGTAGACACGGGCGGCATCGGCAAGCCCGCCGCCGTTCGCACGACCCGCATGGCAGGCTTCCCGGACTTGGGAGGCCGCCGGAACTGGTACGCCGACCCCGCACAGAGCGGTGGATTAGTGCTGGACATGATCCTACACGACTTCGACTGGCTGCGCTGGACGTTTGGCCCGATCACGCGCGTCTTCGCCAAGGGTCTATACGGTCAGGCGAAGCATATCGGCCGGCTCGACTACGCCCTGGTGACGCTACGCTTCGCTTCAGGCGCGGTCGGTCACGTCACGGGGTCGTGGGCGCACCCTGGCGGCTTCCGCACGACGCTGGAGATCGCTGGGGACGGTGGGCTGATCGAGCACGATTCGGCTCTGAGCGCGCCGCTGACGGCGTCGCTGCGCACGGCGAACGGCAGTGGGGGCGTAGCGGTGCCGGAAAGCCCAATGGCCGCCAATGAGGATCCCTATTATCAGGAGATTGCCGCCTTCGTCCATGCCTTGCAGAACAACAGGCCGACGCCGGTAACACTCCAAGACGCCCGCGAGGCGACCCGAATCGCCTTGGGCGCACTTGAGTCCATCGAGACGGAAAGGCCAGTAACACTCTCATGACTCTAAAGATCGGAATTGTTTCCTTTGCCCACATACACGCAGATTCCTACGCCCAGGTGCTGACCGCCCACCCCGGCGCCACCCTCATCGGCATCGCTGACCCCGACCCCGACCGAGGCCACGCCATGGCCAAGCGCTTCGCCACGACCTACCTACCCTCTGAGGATGCCTTGCTCGCCCTGGGTCTGGACGGCTTGATCGTCACGAGTGAGAACATTCACCACCGCGCCTCGGTCGAGCGGGCCGCCGTAGCGGGCGTCCGGGCCATCCTCTGCGAGAAGCCGCTAGCAACGACCGCCGAAGACGCCCGCGCCATGATCAACACCTGCACGGCCCATGGCGTCAGTCTCGCTACTGCCTTTCCCTGCCGCTATTCCCCCGCCTTCCAGAGTCTCCGCCGGCAGGTGCGGGCAGGTGCTATCGGCGAGGTCCTGGCGATCCGAGGTACCAACCGGGGCAAGTCGCCCGGTGGCTGGTTCGTCGAAAAGGTACTGTCCGGCGGCGGGGCCGTTATTGATCACAGTGTCCACGTTGCCGACCTAAACCGGGTGCTACTTGGGCGTGAAGCGACAGAGGTCTACGCCGAGATCGGCCATGGGTTCTGCCATCAGGGCTGGGACGATACCGGCTTCCTAACTATCCGCTACGAAGGTGGGGTGTTTGCGACCCTGGACACGAGTTGGTCGCGTCCGAAGACGTACCCGACCTGGGGAGACGTGACACTGCAGGTAGTCGGAACGGGCGGCGTACTGGACCTAAATATGTTCGCCCAGAGCCTGATGCATAACGATGACCGCGTGGGTCAAGCCGCCTGGGTACCTTGGGGTACTGACCCGAATGCCGGGCTGATCGTCGATTTCCTACGGCTGACAGCGGGTGAGGACGCGCCAGATCTAGCGACAGGCGAGGATGGCTTGCGCGCTCTCCAAGTTGCCCTCGTCGCCTACCAATCCGCAGAGCAAGGGTACCCAGTCCCTGTCCAAGACTGTTAGAGCCTGTTATGCACTTTTGAGCCTCAATTGGGCATTTGAGTGCTTTAAAGCACAAGATATAGCTCGATATACCAGTGGAATACGGTAACCCACTCACCATATAAGCAAGCAGACTGCTACTAATTGGTATCTTCTGGCGACTATTGTTGATGCAAAGTGCATAACAGGCCCTAGAGGTAGTTTCAAAAGTAGGTATTAACTCTGAGGTGAACTTACTGCGTGAGCAGAATATCTTTACCTATCTCTTTGACCGATGTCCAATGGGCTCTCATCAGCCTGCACTTGCCCCCGCCCAAGAAGATGGGCCGCCCCCGTGCCGATGATCGGCGCACCCGCGAAGGCATCCTGTACGTCCTGCGCACAGGATGTCGGTGGCAAGACCTGCCGCGCGAGTACGGCGCGGCGGTGACCGTCTGGCGACGCCTGCGGGCGTGGGAAGCGGCAGGCGTGTGGGAGCTAGGTGTGGCGGGCGGTGCTGTCGTCGCTGGACGCACAAGGCAAACTCAAGTGGGCGCAGGCGTTTCTGGACGGATCGTTTGTCCCCGCAAAAATACAAGATACTAAAAAGGGGGAGCTGGGGTCGGCTTGACGCGCAAGGGCAAAGGCACCAAGTGGATGCTGGTGACTGACGGCAACGGCCTGCCCCTCGGCTTTGTGGTAGACAGCGCGCAGAAGGCGGAAGTGACGCTGGCTGTGCCTACTCTGGCGACGGTGCGTGTGGCAGGCAAAGCGGGCAGGCCCAAGACGTGGCCTGGGGTGCTGATGGCGGATCGTGCCTACGACAGCGGGGCATTTCGGCAGGCCACACCCAGTGCTGGGTCCAGCATTGCGGGCGCGGGGGATCGGCGTGTGCATTCCGCCTCGGCAGCGGCCAAAGAAGTGGAAGCCGAAGCGGGGTCGGCCTGTGAGTTGCGACAAAGCTGCTTATGGGCAGCGGTACAAGGTGGAGCGTACCTTCGCATGGCTGGGCAACTTCCGCAGGTTGTTGATCCGCTGGGAGCATCCTCTGGACGTGTACCGAGGCTTCTTCACCTTCGCCATTATGCTTGTCTGCATCAATAAACTTCTGAAATAGCCTCTAGTCTTTTAATAGAACCAGGGTGGAATTGAAACACGATATGCCTAGACACGCTATAATGAACCGAAGGCATAGCAGTAGAAGTGAGGCTGATAGCTTTGGGCCGCTGGAAGCCGAAACAATATCTCGGTCACAGAGCCTGAGTGAGCAAACTCAGCATTTTTACACAGGTAGGACTTGGCACCCGTACTGTACAACCGCTCGGCGTGAGGTCTCCTGTTGCAGGATCAATCCTGAAGGTCGTGATCGTATCCGTGTCCTGATGGGCGACCACAAGATATGCCCCCGTGGGATCAATGGCAAAGCCGCGTGGAGTCCGTCCGCCCGAGGGGACAATGTTTCGAAGAGACATTGTCCCCGTTTCAGCATTGATCGTGAAGAGTGCAATGCTGTCATGCCCGCGATTAGAGCCATAGACAAATGACCCAGAAGGATGCACGTGAACATCTGCGGGATAGTTTGGGCCAGTAAAACCAACTGGCAAGGTTGAAAGGGTCTGGATTTCGGAGAGACGGCCCTGCGCCGTATCGTACTGCCATGCCGTAAGCGTAGAATCGAGTTCATTGATCACGTAAGCGTAGCGTCCTGTAGGATGAAACGCGAGGTGCCTCGGTCCCACTCCCGCTTTCACAGCGGTTCGCGAAAGTGGCCGGGACATGAGCCTGCCCCGGACGACATCGATCTCGTACACTTCAATGGCATCCGTGCCCAGATCAACGGCCAGCGCATATCGGCCCGCCGGATCCATGGTGATAAAGTGGACATGCGGGCTGTTTTGACGCATTGTGTTTACGCTGGAACCTTCATGGGACACAACAGTAACTGTCTGTGCCAAACTGCCGTCTTCAAGGAGCGGCAGCAAGGCGACACTCCCTCCGCCGTAGTTGGCAACGAGAATGAAGCGGCCCACTGGGTCTATGCTCAAGTGACACGGGCCTTCTCCCCCTGATGAGCAGCTGTTCAACAGGGTGGGGGTTCCGGTGTTGGGATCTAGGGCGAAGGCGCTGACGGCGCCGCCATGCTGCTCGCCGAACTGACTGACCTCGCTTAAAACATATAAGCGAAAGCGCTGCGGATCGACTGCCAGGTAAGATGGGTGCTCTAGTTGAACCGTCGTGGAAGTCACGGTCAGGCTGCCCGTGGCAAGGTCAAGATTGCCGACATAAAGCCCGTGGCTCTTGCCACTCGTGTAAGTGCCGATATAAATGACCACGTGCTTGATCTCCTATCGTAAGCAGACGAGCCACAGCAAGGACGCACACGATGCCCAAAGGCATCGTAGTACCCGAAAGCCTGACTGCTGCCACTGAATGCCCTACAGGACGCGTCCTGCTGCCAGAAGTGCTGCCCCGCGTGCTGTCCTGCTCAATAAGGGCCGGCATGTACAAGGAGTATTACTGCCCCGGTGTTCCTGCGTCCTGGTACAACACAAACGCGGAAAGTGGCGCGAGGGGCAGCGTGGAGACGGGCCAGACATCGCCCTGGGTCTGCGCCTGATCCCCGTTCACGGCAAGCCGCCACCGGCCGGGCGGCAGTGTCACCACGCTGTTATCGGTCGCTCCGTGGAAGATGACAAGGGTCTTGCGCCAGGCATCCCCGCTGGGTGCTCCGTCCAGGGTAAATGCCACTGTTTTAGCCGGCAGGGCGGTGGTGGGCAGGAACGTCAATGTCGCACGGACGCGGGCGGCTGTAGAGCAGCGAAAGGCCGCATGCGCGTGGCGGACAGCGATCAGCCCTCGATAGTAGTCTGAAACATCCGCGAACTCCAGTCCTCGCTTCCAGTCGAAGCGGTTAATCGGATCTCCAAGATTATAAGAGTTGCTTTGTCCCTGCTTGGTACGCCCTAGCTCCGCGCCGCCCTCCAGAATGGGTACGCCCTGGCTCAGAATTACCATTGCCCCCGCCAGCCTCAGCGCCCGACGATCCATTTTCTCATTGCCCGGCAGGGTCTGGCTGATCTTGTCCCACAGAGTCATGTCGTCGTGGATGGAGACATAATTCATGGTTTCCGTGGGAGACTGCGTGAAATCCGGCGAGCCGCTGATGGCCGATTGCAGGGCTGCGGTGTCGGCCCCGCCGCCCAGTGCGAAGCCCGGCTTGGTTCCGTTCAGGTCGCCTCGGATGAGGTTGCGGATGTTGTCGTTGAAGACGGCCACGCCCAGCCCGCGCTGGGCGCCCTTGCCAAACCGTATTGGGCCGCCGCCCGTCCAGGGCTCACCGTAAAGCAGGATGTCGGGACGGACGCGGTGCAGCGTCTGGGAGATCGCGCTCACAGTCTGCGGTGTGAACATGCCCAGCAGGTCGAAGCGGAAGCCGTCCACATGGTACTCAGTCGCCCAGTAGGCCAGGCTGTCGCACACGTACTTGCGCACCATCGGGTGGTCGTCGTCCATAGCGTTGCCCACCCCGGACTCGTCCAACAACTCGCCCTTGGGCCCGGTGCGGAAGTAGTAGTAGGGAACCGTCGCCCAGAATGGCGAGGCGTTGCCGGAGACAGGTACGGTGTGGTTATAAACAACGTCCATGACCAGGCCGAGATGCGCGTGGTGGAGCCCGGCGACCATGGTCTTAACCTCGCGGATCACTCCGGCCGGGTCGTTGGGATGCGTAGCGTAGCGCGGCTCCGGGACGTTGAACAGGTCGGTTTCGTAGCCCCAGTTGTAGCCGGGAGTACGCTCCGAGGCGATGCTCTGGAAGGGCAGCACGTGAACATGGGTGATGCCTAACTGGTGCAGGTAATCCAGTCCGGTCGGGTGGTCGGTGCCGGGCACGTGCGTACCCGGAGTGACCAACCCGAGATATGTGCTGCGCAGGGCCGGTGGCACGCCGCTGCTGGGATCAATTGTAAAGTCTCGTGTGTGGATTTCATAAACAACAGCATCAGTGGGCTGGGCTAGCTGGGGGGCAGGGACGGTGTGCCAGTCGGCAGGATCGGTGCGGGACAGGTCAATGACCATCGACCGCTGCAGATCCGCGCTGGCGGCGCGTCCGTAGATATCGGGAGCCGTGCGCTGTATGCCGTAAGAAGTGAAACGATACTGATAGTACGTGCCGTTTAAGTCACCGGGAACCGTTGCAGACCAGACCCCGGCGGCGCTACGATGCAGGGGCACATTGCGGGAGGGGGCCGAGGTGGCATCCCGGTAGAGGAGCAGTTCAGCCGCCGAGGAAACCGGGCTCCAGACTTTGAACGTCGTTTTGGTTGGGGAAGGGTAAGCCCCAAGGTCGCTGCCGCCGTAGAAATACTCGGGGCTCGACAGAACGTCACGGGCGAAGAGGGGCCGGGACGTTCCGTCTGCAAACCGCACCGACAGCGGGCGTACGATCTCCGTTGGCTCCATGCGGCGGGGCAGGGTCAGGCGGAAGGCCTGGCTGGCACCAGGCAATGGCAAGCTGGGGGGGGGCGTCAAGCCGGGCGTGTCCAGGGACGTACGGATCGTCTTCTGCCCGAAGTCTACCTGGAACAAAACCGGCGTGTCGCCGGCGGGCACGGCCAGCGTAAGGTCGGGGCCGCCGGGCTGAAAGCCCGCACCGTAGTTTTCCGTCCAGGTGCCGCCACGGACGATCTTATACTGATAGCGGCCTTGGGGCAAACGCCCCTGAAACTCAAAGACGCCGGGCTGGACTTCGCGCATCCGGGTTTGGCTGCTATCAGTCTGCCAGTTCGTGCCGCCGAGGGCTGATTGGAACGTGCCCGCAAGCACGACCTCACTTTGGCCCGTTTGTACTGCGCCCCCAACGGCTTCCACGCGGGATACAGGGATAATGCTCTGCCCGCAGCGGATGGAAACACGGCCTTCCAGTAAGGCCGCAGTTGTTGGTCGATCCATCCACAGGGTGATCTGGTCGGCGGCGTCTAGAAATGCAGGGTTGACCGCTGCGGGGGGGGCGCTGGGGGCGGCCAGCACGGATGGGCTGGCGACGAGGCTTCCAGCAATGAGCAACCCGGCGACGAGAACGTCTGTGAGAGCCTGGTAAGCGATTCGTTTCATACTAACCTTTGTCATTCTCTTGCCTCTTGCGGTTCAATGCTTTTGCCCTCTTGCTGCTGTCCCGCACTCCCGCCGCCCCCGCGTTTCGTGCCGGTGGCGCTTAAAGGCATTGGGGGATCGTGTTCATCCCTCGGCAATGACGTCCGCCGGAAGCAGTTGGTTCCGGCAGCCGTGATGGGAAAGGGCCGCTTCGCTTCTTCAAAGCGGGCGGCCCTTTTCTGTGGCTGGCACCGGAAGTTTCTGTCTAGTGTCAGCGTTGCCGAAGTCCGCCAGGACGTCATACCCCTACGGCTTGTTGGCGGGTGCTGCCTGCATGGGGCTGCCGTTTGGCAGTTGGTGACTCTGCTGCTGTATGTTCTCGATTTGCTGGGCCTTAAGGGTTGGCGGCATGTTGGAGTTCTGGATCGCCTGGATCTGCTGATCCGGGGTGCCTACCGGCGCTTGAGGGGTGGGCGTGGACACGACGGAGGGAGGTGTGTCATGGTGACTGCATCCGGTCAGCGGAAGAGCACCCGTGAGCAGGCATAGCGCGGCGCTCAGAGAAGTTTTTTTTGTCATCGTTTGTTCCGTCTCTGCACTGAAGCCGGTAGTCACCAAGGCTTTTGGGCTTGGTGACTGACCGCTGGCGCGAGGCATATAAGCGGCCTACTAGCAACCCGTTACGTTGGTGTAATCGTCCGTAGTCGGGCTTGGCATGCGTCCGCCATCCCCGACATAACCCCACCAGAAGCCCCAACTACTCCAAGCGTTAGGCTCGCCACGGTCATCGCCCTCTGGGAATATCCGCGAATATGGGAACCACTTGGCATGGCCGTCCGCAAACAGCACATTGTCACCGTCGGAGTGACGCCCATTCGGCTGCGCGCCCCCGGCGGCCCAGAACGTCGCTCCCGGCGAAGGGTTGACAGTGGTGTTGGGCGCTGGCGGGAAGTCGATAAACATGCCGACGTTGGCCGCCGAGCAGATGTCCTTGTCGTCCAGGTTGCGCATCAGCTCACGGTGGCCGCCAGTGTTATAGAACGAAGCGTTCATGTGGTAGTCCATCGGTGGGTAAATATCGGCGTAAAGACCACTATAGCCGACATCGCCGCTAGCGCCGTCAGGAAGCCCAACAGTATGGGGTGGGGGAATGTAATTGTAGAAGTGCTGCTTCGCCTGAACCGTCCCGATGGCAAACCCGGAGTCTGGACACTTGAAGACGGCGAACGATTTGGCGTAGGTGTTGAGCTTGGCGGCGACCTCGAAGTCTTCAGCGTCATCCATGTGGGGCGGATTTCCAGGATACACGTTCTGCGAGGGGACATAGCCATCGTTGTCTTGGCAATATTGTATCATCGCCAGCCCGATCTGCTTCTCGTTGGAGGCGCACGAGGTCTGACGGGCCTTTTCACGGGCTTTGGCGAAGACCGGGAACAGAATGGCCGCGAGGATCGCGATGATCGCGATCACAACGAGCAGCTCGATGAGCGTGAAGCCCCGTGATGTCCGCCGCCGATGGAAATATCCGTCCGCCGGCATCAGTTGCTGAAGATTATTCATATTGACTTTCTTCCCCCCAAACGTTTGGGTTAATTTGAAGTATGGTGACATGGAATTCGCTCTCTGTCAAGCTAATCCTGGATAATTTTTCGTTTTTCTCCCAAAATCAGGTACATAGTAACCAAAATATCGCCAGCCCCAAATACGCAGGCGGCCCTGCAAAAGGTTTTGTATGGAAAAGAGCGAACTCGCGGAAGATCGCAGAATATCGAAAAATCCTCAGCCGTCTCCCGCGCGCTTGGAAGACATTGCCGCGCATGTGGGAGTCTCCTGTTCCGAAGTTTCCCGCGTGCTGAACGGCCGGGTGCGCGCCGGCAAAAGCGTTGCGGCTGCGACACGGGAACGCATCCTGGAAGCGGCACGGGACATGAACTACAGCCCGCACCGGGCGGCGCAAAACCTGGTCCTTGGCCGGACAAACATCGCCGCCCTGATGATGGTTACAGGGCGGGCGGAGGAACCTTCCCCGTTCCTCGGCGCGCAGGAGGCCCCGTTCCTACGGGCGGAAGACGCCCCCGGTGAGCTGTCCCCGCATTACCACGAGATCATCGGCGGCTTGACGCATGCGCTGCACCAGTACGGCGTCCATCTGATGCTCACCCGGTGCGGCGGGCCGGACCTTGATCCTCTCGCTGCCATGGAACAAATCGCCCGCTCACGCATGTGCGACGGCATGGTCATCACGGACATGTTTGTGGATGACCCCCGCCCGCAAATCCTTGAACGAACCGGTTTGCCTTATATCATCCGAGGCACGTCGCCCAACGCAGGCACCGTCGCTGTCGGGATGGACAACGTGGCCGTGGGGTATCAGGCGATCCGGTACCTTTACGGGCTTGGGCACCGCCGCATTTTGTTTTATAACATCGGACATGACTTGATGGTCGGGCGGGGGCGTTTCGAGGGGGTTTGCCAGGCGCGCGATGAGTTCGGGCTGCACGACACGCTCGAATACCGGTCCGATGTCGAGTGCAAGGACGCGGTCTACCAGGCCCTGCTTCGACGCCTCCAGGAGCCTAACATCCCGACAGCCGTCTTCGCCAAAGACGAAATCAGCGCGCTGGGAGCCAGGCGCGCCCTTGTTGAGCTTGGGCTGCGTGTCCCAGAAGATGTCAGCTTGATGGCCTGCCTGAACGCGCCTTTTATGCGCCTTGTGGCCCCCGACCTGACAGTGCTCAATGTTCGCCAAAACGAGTCGGCGGCCCAAGCCGGAATGCTGCTCGTCAGGCTGATGCGGGGACAACCCGTGGAAAAGCGGCAAATCCTGCTTGCCCCGCTTTTGGAAGAGCACGGGAGCACTGCCCCGCCGCCCCGATAATCCCCTGCACTTTCCCAGGACGACCCGGCTTCAAAGGCCCGCGCGCTGCCAGTTTCTTTCCCCATTCACCCTGCACGCCGAGAACATCCCCGCGAGCTCATGCGGGCGCGTCAAGCTGGTCTCGCCAGCACTTACAGCCCGCAGCGCGCTCTCGCCTGCCAAAACCCCGATGCCGCTTCCCAGTGTCGCCTGCCCGCGCCGGTGCGCGGTAGGGGCGAACAAGCCTGTTTCCTGTTGTATTGCCCCGGCTGATCCCCAATATATCCAGCCTGTATCGACGACGGAAGAAATCGTTCCGTCGTCGCAGCGCGCGGGGACAGCCGGGGAAACGCCCCAGGAATGAGAAAGGCAAGGCAGGAATTGCGCCGCCCGCGCCGCTGCACGCCAAAGCCGCTCAAGAGCGTGATTGTTTGGGCATTGCGGGGCTTCTCGGTGACAGAAACCAGAGCTTTTCGAGAGGAGCATCTGGCGATTATCGAAGGCCAAGCACTTGCCAGGGGGCGCATCATTGCCAAAACAGGGTACGACAACACTGTCAGGCCCGCGTTTGCTGCCAAAAGCACACCTGCCGCGTCCAACAAAAACCGGCAGCGTCCGCCTGGTTTAACCCCGGAAACGGCAAAAACAAACGCGGCGCTCGAAAAACGAAACGGGATTAACACCATGAAGATTGCGTATTTTGACTGCTTTTCCGGCATCAGCGGCGACATGACACTCGGGGCGCTCCTGGACTGCGGGGCGGACGAAGCGCGGTTCCGGGAGCAGATAGCGTCGCTCCAGGTTCCCGGCTACGCGCTGACGGTGCGAAAAGTGACGCGGCAAGGCATCACGGCTACCGATGTCGATGTACGGCTGGCGGAAGCGGAACAGGGACATGGCCGGCACTTAGCGGACATCGCGGCCATTTTGAAGTCAAGCGGGCTTTCCAGCCGCGTGCAGCAGAAAGCCCTTGCCGTCTTTACGCGGCTGGCGGATGCCGAAGCCGAGATCCACGGCACAAGCCGCGAAGAAATCCATTTCCATGAAGTCGGTGCGGTAGATGCCATCGTGGACATTGTCGGCGCCTGCGTTCTGCTGGACATGCTGGACGTGGATTGTGTTGCGGTTTCATCCCTGCCCTGCGGGTACGGCACGATCACCTGCCGGCATGGGATCATGCCGGTGCCCGCTCCGGCAACCCTAAAATTGCTCAGCGGCTTTCCTGTCCACGCGGTGAATATCAAAGGAGAAGTGGTGACACCGACCGGGGCGGCCTTGGTGACGACACTGGCAGACCCGAAAGACGCGGGGCACATGCCCGCCATGCGCGTTTTGTTCAGCGGCTTTGGGGCAGGCAAAAAGCAGTTTGTCCCCGACATGCCGAACCTGCTGCGCGTCGTGATCGGCGAAACCGTGGACAGCCCCGACCCTACTTTGCAAACAATAACGGTGATGGAAACCAACCTGGACGACCAAAACCCGGAAACGTTTGAACTGCTGATGGAGCGCTGTTTTGCGGCGGGGGCATTGGACGTCTTTTACACGCCCATCCAGATGAAGAAAAACCGGCCTGCGACTTTGGTCACGCTGCTTTGCCCGACCGACAAAGCGGGCCGGCTTGCCGACGTGCTTTTCCGTGAGGGCGGCACGTTCGGTATCCGAACACGAGAGCAGGCGCGGCTGACATTGGAGCGTTCCTGGCAGACCGTGACCACATCGTTTGGAGATATTCGGGTGAAAATAGGACAGCGGCGCGGCGAGGTGATAACAGCCGCGCCCGAGTATGAAGACTGCAAAGCGGCCGCCGTCGCCCATGCCGTTCCCGTCCAGGCCGTCTACCGAGCGGCCCTGTGCGCATACGACCGCGTTCCGCGCCCGCCCTGCTTGTAGAACTTTGCCGGCATGCCTGCCTAAAGGCCGCTGTTGATCCGGTGGGCGTAGCAGGCTGCGCCGAAGCCGTTGTCGATATTGACCACGGCGACACCGCCCGCGCACGAGTTCAGCATAGTCAGCAAGGCCGCCACGCCGCCAAAGGCGGTTCCGTACCCGATGCTGGTGGGAACCGCGACCACGGGGCGGGCGACAAGCCCGGCAACCACGCTTGTCAAAGCCCCTTCCATGCCCGCACAGACCACCAAAGCATGGGCGTTCTGAAGCATATCTATGTGGGCCAGCAGTCGGTGCAGACCTGCCACGCCGACATCGTAAAGCCGCTCGACCCGGCTGCCCTGCCATTCCAAAGTCAGGGCGGCTTCTTCGCCAACAGGGGTGTCGGCAGTCCCCGCTGTCAGTACGGCCACGTAACGCTCGGGATGTGCGGGGGCTGGCGGCGCGCCGACTGTGATTAACCGGGGAAGGGGATGGTAGACAGCCAGGGGCAGGGCCGTCTGCACCGCGGCAAATTGCGCCGGTGTCGCCCGTGTTGCCAGCACCCGATCAGACTGCGCGGCCAGCCTGACCATGATCTGTGCGACTTGCTCTTCCAGCTTGCCGGGGCAGTAGACCACTTCGGACATCCCCGTACGGACAGCGCGATGCGTGTCCAGGCGAGCAAACTCGCCAATGCTGTCGAATGGCAGCGACCGCAAGCGCTCCAGCGCATCCGCAACACTGACTTCACCTGTCTGCACACTGCCAAGAAGGGACGCAAGCCGATCAGTGTCCATGGGCGTTTTCCAGGGCGGCGTTCAGGCTGCCGCTCTTATACCCGCCCAGCTCAACCGCAACATAATGATACCCCAGAAACTTAAGTCGTTGGCTGATTTGTTCGCGCAAAGCAGGGGCGAGCAGGCGCTCCATTTCCCCTGCATCCACTTCCAAACGCGCGATGCTGTCATGGTGGCGAACACGCACCTGCCGAAATCCCAAGTCGTGACGCAGGTAATCTTCCGCGGCGTCAAGCCGTGCCAGCAGCTCCGCCGTGATGCGCGTTCCATAGGGAAAGCGTGACGACAGGCAGGCCAGGGCGGGCTTGTCCCAAGTTGCCAGGCCCAATGCCTTGGACAGATGGCGGATCTCGGGTTTGGTCAGGCCCACTTCCAGCAGCGGAGCGCGCGCTCCAAACTCGCGCGCCGCTTCCTGACCCGGACGGTAGTCGCCCAGATCGTCGTGGTTGGCTCCGTAGGCAATCCAGCGGATGCCGCGCTGTTTGGCTGCCCCCGCCAGGTGCGTGAATAATTCCGCTTTGCAATAGTAACAGCGGTTGGCCGGGTTGGAAGCGTAGTTTTCGTCGTCCAGCTCGCGCGCTTCTACTGTCAATACGGGCAGGCCGATGGCCGCTGCCAGGGCCAGGGCATCGTCTCGTTCGCGCCTGGGATAGGACTCGGACAGGGCAATCACGGCCAGCGCCCTTTCGCCCAGCACGTCGTGCGCGACTTTTGCCAGGAGGGCGCTGTCCGCCCCGCCGGAAAAACCGATCACGACAGACCCCAGGGCGCGCAGCGTTTCCTGTAAAGACGCGTATTTTTCTTCCAGGGTGGGGTTTGGTTCGGGCCCGGCCCCAGAGTTGACCGGCAGAAAAAGGGGAAGTGTTTGCATGAAGTTAACTAATTTCGAGAAAGCGCAAAAGGGGTGTTTGGAATATACCCCCACGGGACTATGCGGAAACGCAGCCGGGGAAAGTCCTGCCGCCCGGCGGTCAATCGGAAGGTTCGGCGACGGGATGCATTGGGTAAAACCAGGCCAAGAGAAATAAAAGCGAGGAAGAAATATGGACTCGACACGACGGGCTTTTTTGAAAAGCGGGACGGCTTTGGCCGGGACTGCGGCAGCTCTTGCGCTCGCTGGCGGCGCGCTGGCGCAAAATCCAATCACGGATGTGGCACCGGAAACGGCTGCCATGCCGCCCACCCCGCCCAGCATCCGCAAGGGCGACATGCCCTACCGGATGTTGGGACGCACGGGGGAGCAGGTGTCGCTTGTCGGCATGGGCGGCTTTCACATCGGCAAACCGGACAGCGATGCCGAGGGCATCAAGCTGATTCATAGCGGCGTCGACAGGGGCATCAACTTTCTGGACAACTCGTGGGACTACAACAACGGCAACAGCGAAGTCCGCATGGGCAAGGCGCTCGCGCAGGGCGGCTACCGTCACAAAGTGTTTTTAATGACCAAGATTGACGGGCGCACTGCGGCATCCTTTAACAGCCAGCTGGGCCAGTCATTGACGCGCCTCCAGACTGACCACGTGGACTTGATCCAGTTCCACGAGATTTTGCGCATGGAAGACCCGGATCGCATCTTTGCCAAGGGAGGCGCGCTTGAAGCGGCTGTCGCGGCAAAACAAGCGGGCAAAGTTCGCTATATCGGTTTTACAGGGCACAAAGACCCGCTTGTCCACCGGCGGATGCTGGAAGTGGCCGACCGTCACGGCTTCCATTTTGACACTGTCCAGATGCCGGTCAATGTGATGGATGCCCATTTCCGCAGCTTCACGCATCAAGTGCTGCCCCTGGCCGCCCAGAAAGGGATCGGCGTTCTGGCGATGAAAACGTTTGGCGACCACTTTATCCTGGACCGCGTCCTGGCCGATAAAATAGCGACCCCGACTGAGATGCTGCATTATTCGATGACCCTGCCGGTTTCGGTTGTCATCACCGGCATCGACCGCATGGAGATTTTGGAGCAGGCTTTGGAAGCCGCCCGGACATATACGCCGATGACTTCCGCCCGCATGGCATCCCTGCTGGACCGGACTCGGCTCGTCGCCACGAACGGCGCTACCGAGCTGTTCAAGACCACGTCTCACTTTGACAGCACGGCCAAAAACCCGGACTGGCTGGGATAAGCTTGCCGGAGAAGCCCGGCCCAAAGCCGGGTTTCTTTGCTTTTTTTCAGCACGCCGCCCTGCGCTAGGCGGCAAGCTGGAATAAAGGCCGGTCGGCGGCGGCCTGGGCGCGCATGGCCTCCTGCTCGTCGGCAGTGAGAGGCGTAAACGCGTCGGCAATATCCAGGGCCAGGCGGAACAAGCGAATGTCGCCGGGCGGGATCGCTGACGTGACCGGCAGCGACAGGGTGTAGCGCAATGCCATTGCCGCTTCCGTCCGGTCGGCCAGCGGCTCGTACCACGCTTTCGGGTACTCGCTTTTGAGCGGGTCGCCGTCGCGCCACGGCCCGCGCGCCATTCCCTTCAGCGCAAGCCGGGCAGCACCTTTGCTTTGGGCCGCTTCCATCACCTGCGGGCCAAAGCCGGCCTGCTCGTAGGTGACATAGTTGAACGGGAACAGCAGGCTGTCGAAATCAAACTGGCTCATGGCAGCCAGCGCGGCGGGGACGCTGTGGGCGCTAAATCCAAGATGCCTGACTTTGCCCTGCTCCCGTGCCCGCAAAAACGTTTCCATCGCACCCCCCGGCCCAAACGCCTGCTGCACGTCCTCATCCGACGTGATAGCGTGGAGCTGGTACAAATCAAAGTGATCCGTTTGCAGCCGCCGCAGGGAGTTGTCCAGTTCCTCCTGCGCCCCCGCCGCATCGCGCCGTCCCGTTTTGCACGCCAGGAACACATCGTCTCGGTAAGGTTTCAGGGCGGGGCCGAGCATTTCTTCCGCGTTGCCATAAGAAGGGGCCACGTCGAAGTAATCAATCCCTCGGTCAATAGCCTCGCCGACATAGTGGTCAGCTTCAGCAGGCGAAACATCCATCACGATAATGCCGCCAAATCCAAGAACGCTTAAGTTTCGGCCTGTCTGGCCGAAGGGACGCTTTTCCATGGTTACCTCTTTGTCGAACTTTTCCTGAAAGTTTGTCGAACTTTTCTCGAAAGACTGCTGCCAAAGATTGTACCCAGTGTCCGGGATAAACGGGAACTGTTGATGTCGCTTCCCCGGCTTCTTTTAAGCGCTGCCACGGCTTTCCCCGTGCACACCAACGACGGACGGATTTGTTCCGTCGTCAGTACAGGCTCGCAATGCGAGTAGTACGGGCTCGCAATGCGAGTGGTAATCCGTGTCAACAAGACGGTAAGCTTCTAAAAGTGCGCACAGAAAGAAGCAAAACCAGGCAAGGGGCAGGGCTTGTGCCGGGGGCAAACAATCCCCGGCACTCGCCACTGCTCGAAGGGACAAATGGTACTTATGGAACCTAAAAGCGGCTTTTTCTCAACGCTCTTAGAAACAATGCTTGATGCTTTCTCCGCTGCCAAGGCGCGCTTCTTACAGGGGATGTCAGAAAACTCGGCGTTGCTGCTGATCCAGGCGTTTTGGCTCTGCCCTCGACGGTCTTATCGAGGCAGGCATCAAAAGCTTCTTTTCAAGCACAAAGGGAATTTATCAATCGCCCTGCTGCCGACGGGTGGACACCCGCACAAGAGCGGCGAGGACGCCTCCGTAGATCAGCAAAAGAGCGCTGCTGTTTGTGCCTTGCGAACCGGCCACCATGCTGGTGTGCGGGTAGGCAGGCAGATAAGAAACTGTCACCGGGCTTCCCACATCCAGAGCCTCATAAAAAGGCCGGGTCACGGAAGCGCGGCCCTGGAACGAAAGGCCGCCGACCTGATAGGCGTAGCGCACCGAATACCCTTTGCCGTGACGCAGCGCCGTCACCACGCCTTTCGTGCTTCGTCCCTGACTTTGCAGCGCGCGGTGAACCAGCAAAGGCGGCAAACCCGACAGCACAAAAAAGAGAACAACCGGAATCAAAATCAGCCGGCGCTGCGCCCGGCTGCGGGTTTGTTCCCAGACAGGCTTGCTTTCCTGAAGGGGAATTCCAATCTGCTGGGCCAGCCGCTGCGCTTCCTGCCGCAGGACGCTTGGGTTTCGTGACGTGCTCATCTGCACGGGGCTTCGGTTGGCAACAGGGCCGTTTCCCAATGTCCATGGCGATGCCTGCGTATTTTTCCAGTCCAGCATCAACTGATAAGCCGCATTGGAGCGGCGGCGGACAGTGTCCACTCGCAGCCCCGCGATGTCTTCCAGCGGCCCCGTTTTCCAGCCAGCCAGTAGTGGAAAGCCGCGCCGGAACCGGTAAGTGCGCTGATTTGTGTCCAGGATCAGGTCGGCAGGGCCGGCATAGTGCAAAAAGAGCGCCACGGGGCCGCACAACCCCAGCAGGGGCACAAGCAAAACCGGCACAAACTGGCTCAGGATGTCGGCAGGCGAACGCTCTGCCGGCGCCCCCGTTGCTGGCCAAAAGAAGCCAAACAAGCTGAGGCACATCGCGCCGAAAAGCAGGCCTACAATGCCTATCCCAATCCGCAAGCCCCGAGGCCGCCGGCAGGAGATTCGCGTTGGTGTGACTTCAAGCATATTCAAAGGCATAAGGGGAGTGTTTCTTGCTGATGTAGAAATAACGATGTCGGCTGTGACCAGGGTGGAAAAGGCGAAGCGGGTCAAGCCGCAGCAGCGGCGGCGCAAATCCGGTCAGTGTCAGCAGGGGGCAGCGGCTGCTGTTCAATTCCGCCCAGGTTTTATGAAACTGCAACAGGGCAAAAATCGGAAAGCTACTTCCATGTTATTGCGACGGGTTCAATGGCTTTGTCAGGCACGGTTCATTGCGGGCAGACCAGAGCATAAGCGCAGGTCTGGCATTCATCTGCCGCGCCTGGCCTTGGTGGGAACAAGCGCAGCCGGATGCCTCGGGCCGCCTGTTCGTACTTTTGGAGCCGGTCCGCTTCCATCTGCGCCTTGTAAGGCGTGGCGGGCGGAGGAACATCGACGGCGTGTCCCTCCGCCAGGTAGTGCAGCTCAAGGACGCACACTTCTTCCAAAAATGTTTCCGCTGCGGCGTGTCTCAGTAGGGCCAGTTTTGAAGCCCTCTGATCATCGTCTCCGGGTTTGCCAGTGAGGCGGCGCACCAGCACAAGCGCACCGTCTTTGCCCCGCCGCTGGAGTGCATCAGGGCGGATCGAAACACGGCAGCTAGGCAGAGTGACTGTCAGACGTGGACGTCCCTGCGGCTCTCGGCCCGCAAGCAGGCTTTGCGCCGCTTCCAGCATCTGGAGGGCGCTTTCCTTGTACTTCGCTTCATGCAGATGCCCGACCGGCCCGTGAACTGCCCACACTTCTTCCAGCTTCTCGTCCAGAGCGGGGCCTTCTATAACCAGGCCCGCTGCCAGTTTGTCTTCCATCCAGGTAAGCACCTGGCGTACGCAGCCATGAAACTGCGGATACCCTGCCCCCAGGAATGCTCCTGGAACCTTGAGCTCGCGCTCGTACCAGTATTGGCGGGGACAGCGCGTATATGTTTCCAGCGCCGAGGCCGAGAACGTCGGCAGTTCCTCCTGCGGGATTTCCACGGCTTCATCCGCCACGTGGACTCGGCCAGACGGCCACTCGGCCCGCGCCTCGGGGCAGGCTTCCAGCCAGTCTTCGAGAAGCAAGAAGAGCGGCGAAGGCTGGATTTCTTTGTCCGTCTTGCCCGTGGCCGCATGGGAAAGGATCAGCTGATCGCGAGCGCGGGAAAGGGCAACAAAGAACAAATATGCATCCTCGTCGGCGTTGCCCGTGGGCGTGTCTACCAGCCCCGGCGGTTCGGGCAGGCCGTCGGAACGGCCCCGTCCGGGAAACTGGCCCCGGCCCAGATTGGGCACGAACACCACGGGGTACTCCAGCCCTTTGGCCTTGTGCGCCGTCATGATCCGCACCGCATCGAGGTCTTCGGCCCCTTCAGGAACCGTGCCTTGCGGGCTTTCACCCGCAGCCGTTTGCGTGCGGAGATAAGAAAGAAACTCTTGAGTGCGGTTCGGCAGGCTCGCTGTTGCCGCCGGGACAACAATGCGCCGGTCGAAGGCCAGCGTCAGGGCATAGAACTGGTGGATGGCAAGCCTCTTTTGCAGCCGCAGGAAAGGCTTGCTTCCATCTATGGCTAAACGGCGCAGGAACTGCGATTGGTTAAATAGATAGTGGCGTAATAGGGTTGCCGGGTCGTTCTTCAGAGCATCCATTTCGGCAAGGTGCTGCCCCAAACGACTGAGCCCTTCTGCGGCGGCCAGGCTCAATCCCTGCCGCAGTTCGGGATCCTGTAGTGCCTTAAAGGTCGTGACCTGCGCCTCCCGCGCGCGCCTCAGAAACGTCAAGATAGCTTCCTGCGGAACGGCATACTCCGGGAAAGCGCCGACGCGCAGCAGACCTGTCCCCGTCTCCTGGGAAAACAAAGACAGCAAACACAGCAGGTCCTTGATTTCCGGGCGGCTCATCAAATTGCCTAAATAAAGAACCGGGATGTCATGCACCGTCAAGAGGTCAACTAGGGCCTGTGCCTGTGCGTGCGTGCGGCAGAGGATCGCCTGGCGCGCATACGCATGTTTGTCCCTGAGCTGCCGGATGCGTTCCGCGATTCCCCTAGCTTGGCCTTCTTCGTCAGGTGCAGTGGCAACTGTCACCACCGCCGCATCTTCGCCTGCGTCCACGCCGCGGTGCGCCTGCCAAACTTCAAAGCTTGCCCGCTCCAAAGCAGGCGTGAGGGCGGACGCGACGGCCCCGAAACACTTGACAATAGAGCGATGTGATCGGTAGTTGACGCCAAGCTCTAGCCGCTGCCCATTTGGGTAATCCGCCTGGAAGGACGCGACGTTTGCTGGGGACGCCCCGCGGAACCGGTAGATGCTTTGCCGGTGATCGCCCACCGCCCACAGCCCCTTGGCGTCAGGCCCGGCCAGCAGCCGGATGAGGCGCGCGCAGGCACGGTTGACGTCTTGATATTCGTCGGCAAGCACGTGCGGAAACTCGGATTGCAGGGCTGCCTGCACGTCGGGGCATGTCTCCAAAAGCTGCACGCTGCGGTAGATCAGGTCGCCGTAATCGAGGTAGCCGTGCTCGGCCATCAGCGCGTCATAGATGCGGTAGCAGCGAGCAATCTCCATTGCTTTGGCCGCTTGATGGAGCGCTTTGTCCACGACCTCCTGGTCCTTTTTCAGCTTTTTTCCCGGACGCGCGGCAAACTCTTCCGCTGCCGCCTCGGCCTGCACTTTCATCGCCTGGCACAGCTTTTGGTACCGCGCCGGCGGGCAAAGCTCATCTTTGGCACGCGAAATTTGCTTCAGGATGCCTTTAAGGTGGATCGCGGGATTGTACAGGTTGTCTAAAACGTCAAGCTTGAGCCGGGGCAGGTTGTTTTCCAGCAATGTGATGGCGTCCAATGTGCCCAGAAGCCGCACGTCTGCGCTCAGGCCGATACGCTCGCCATAACGCTTCAGCAAATCCATTCCCAAAGAGTGAAACGTACCGACCCATGGCCCGGTTCCCTCAGTGGTAACCTTGGCCTGTGCGAGACGCTCCCGCATTTCCTGGGCGGCATCTCGCGAGAATGTCAGGCACAGGATCTTTTCTGCGGGCACGTTTTGGCTGACAAGGTGCCGGCAGCGTCCGACCAGTGTCTTGGTCTTGCCGGTGCCGGGGCCGGCTCCCAGCAAGAGCGGCCCCGCAGGAAGCTCGGCGGCGGCGCGCTGGGATGGGTCCAGTGTGACCGCCTGGGTCGCTGCCGATGGAATAGCATTCACGGCGTCCGTCAGCGGCGGCAGCAAGAGCGCTTCCGTCATTTGCGCAAGCACGAGAAAGGGAGCGAGGCCCATCCCTTCGGCGATCCTGTCGGCAGTCTGGCCCTCTTCAAAGAACAGGCGGCGCAAGAGTGTATCCGGCAGCAGCAGTTCGGCGGCGTATGCATTGGCCTCGCTTTCCCGGCGCTGACGCGGCGAATAGCCTTCGACGCGATCCGCCCCGACATCTGAAGGTTCTGTGAGGTTAGTGTGCCCTAAGTCTTCCGCTGCGCAGTGGCAGCTGCCGCCGTGCAGGAAGACGTGGGCATACTCGTGCGCGGCATCGAAACGCTGGGCGGGCACTGGCCGGCTGCTGTCCTGGAAGATGGTCTGCATGGGCACGTTCAAGACAGCCTGAGCGCCGCCGAGAAGCGGGTCCCCAGCCGGAACCAGCCAGCGCGCTATGCCGGTATCTGCCTCCAATGCCGCGAGGATCTGGTCAGCCGAAGCAAAGTCTTCGGGTGGCAGTCCCAGATTGCGGCGTTTCTGGCGTGCCTTTTGCCGTATTTCGGTTGTCCAAGTCACAGCGCTTCTTCCTTGCTTGTTTCTTCTGTCTCCCCCAGCATATCTTGGTCTTCCTGCCAGGCCCTGCGTGCGTCGGCGCTGCTGCTTGTCAGGACAGCGGCGAAGTCGGTCTGACTGCTGATGCTTGGGGCCTGACGCGCTTTATAATGCGCACTGGCGGCAAAGCTTGGCTTCCCACGCAAAAAGGCCGTAACGTCGGCGGGGGAGCGATCCAGCGTTTGGGCAATTTGTTCGACTAATCTGCGCGGGAGGGAGGCCACCCTGATTAGTCGCTGTTCCAGTCGGGCGAGCAAAGCAATATCAAGGTGAAGAGCCTGGGCCAGATCATGGGGATCCAGGCCCTTTGCTTTTGCCGCCGCAAGAAGACTGGTCAAAGGCAGGGCAAAAGTTTCCTGTGGAAAGAGGGATGCCAGGACGCTTCGTCCTGCGGCGACAAGTTCCGGGTCTTCTTCGGGGCTGACTGCCTCGTCCGCTCGGGGCCAGTCCGGCCCCTGCGTCCAGATTTGCCAGGAAACGACGCGCAGTTCGTCCTGGAACTGCGGATAAGCGCTGATCCATGTTTGCAGCAGGGCGTGGTTGTCGGGGGCAGCGGCCTGGGCATCCGCATAAGCCTGCACCGTGTCGTAAACGTCTCTGTCGAGACCGGTCGGCATCGCGGTCTTTTCATGGAAGGCTTCTGTCCATTGAGGCATGTCTGGATTTTCTTGTTCTTTGGGTGACATCTCAGGCATCCTCCTGGTTGGTCTGGGCCTGCTCAATTTGGCTGAACAGAAACTGCCGGGCTTCTTTGATCCAGTTGCGGATAGTGCGGGACGAGACGCCGTGCCGGGCAGCAATTTCTTCCTCGGAGTCGCCTGCAATATATTTTTCGTGGAGCGCCTGGCTCCAGGCAGCGTTGTGTCCGGCGAGCGCCCGCAGGGCAGCCCGCTCCGGCAGGTTCCGAAGCATGGCTTCAAAGGGAGCCTCAGATGCAGGGTCGGCGATGTCCTTTTCTATGCCTTCATCGTCGTTGTAGACTGCCTGGAGCGATGTTGTGCGCACCCTCTTGGGGAAAAACCCGGCAATCAACGTGATCGTGCGCAGCTCGAACGGCTTTGCAAAATTGCACTCCCAGAGTTCTTCGCCCGGCTCCAGGTTGAGCCAGCAGCCGCAAAGGCCCGCAATCACATGGCGCTGCAAATCTTCTTTGTCCGCCTGCAAGACATGCCATCCTTGCAGCTTTTGGCGGAGCGCGCCGGACACGCGGGCGATTAATGCATCCAGAACGACACGGACGGCTTCTTTATCTTCCTTGAGGTGGAACGTCCGCGCGAGGCTGACCAGTGTTTCCCGCGCCAGCCGTTCTGCTGGGCTTTTTTCCCTTACCCGCTGCAGCACCACGCCTCGTGGACGGCGGCTCATCTCCTCCAATTCACGGGCGATGTGGTCAGGTCTGCTGCGCCTTGTGAGGGGCCGGATGAAATCCTGGGCGGCATGCAAGATCAATAGAAAGTCTACTCTTTCGTGATTGCCGAAACCGGAAACTTGAGCTTGCAGGCCCAGACAGACCGTTGGGATTTTGCCCCGGCATGGCTAACATTCTCCATCCGCCTGCTAATCCCCTTCCGGTTTTGCCGCTGCCCTTTGAGTAAACAAACCAAAGAGGCATTCGCAATCAAGCTGCCCTTGACCTAGAAAGAAACAAAACCATGACACAAAGCAACAAGATTACAAACAGCCGCATGAAGACGGAGAAAGCCCGGCTCGCTGCCGATGCGGAAGTATCGACACCCTGGGCCAGCCGCCTGGAAAAGCTTTCTTTGGGAGAAACCCGCCGCGTCCGTGGCCTGACTTTGTACCCGCTCCTCGGGGAGCAAGAAGGGACGCTGGACTACCAAACGCTTGATGACGCGCTGATGGCGGGCGTTTTGACCATCGGCGAAATCGGCGCGTCAGGCACCGTCCCCGAACTAGAACTGAAAAACGCGGGCACTCGCCGGGTTCTGATCGTGGACGGCGAAGAGCTGATTGGCGCCAAGCAAAACCGGATTGTCAACACCAGCGTTCTTGTCGAGGCCGGGGCTAAGTTGATGCTGCCGGTTTCCTGCGTGGAAACGGGACGCTGGCATGCCGACACGCTGGCCTTTCGGTCTGAAGGCACGCACTACAACGCGCGGGGCCGTCAGCAGAAAGTCGGCGAAGTGACTGCCGCCCTGGCCGCTGAGGGACGGCCGCGCGCCAACCAGGGCCGCATCTGGGCCGACGTTGACGCCAAGCTTTCCCACTTCGCCATTGGAAGCGAAACACGGGCGCTGCATGCCGTCACTGAAACATTGGGCGCAGACCTTGCCCAGTTTGCCGAACTTCTGGGCACGCCGGGGGCGCGGGAAGTCGGAGCGGTCTTTGCGCTGGGACGAGAAATTGTTGGGCTTGACCTTTTCGACCAGGCAGCGACCCAGGCGGCCCTGCTCCCCAAGCTGGTCAAGTCTTATGCGCTGGATGCCATCGAGGAACGGCCTTCGGCTGCCCCGCCGCCCCCGGTTGTTGTTTCCCAGTGGCTGGAAACGCTTCAAACGGCGACCGGAGCTGCCAGCCGTGGCGTAGGGCTGGGGGAAGACATCCGCCTGAGCGGGCCGGGCGTTTCGGGGGCGGCCCTTGTGTTCCAGGGCGCAATGGTGCACTTGTCGGTTTTCCGCAGCGCGCCGCCCGCGAGTTCTGTTACGACAGGCATGGCTAGGGCTTCGGTGCGGCGTCGCCAATGACTGAAAACCTTTCTGCGTGAAACGGGAAAGAAGCGCGGCGTGAAAAAGCTGTCTGTGCGGCATCTGCATTCACTGGCGAAGGAGGCGAGTGTGGACGCTGAGCTGGCGACCAGAGATGTCCAGAACACGTGGGGATATGAACAGAAAATCGAGCGAGATTGAGTTGTCGCCGGTGCCCTGCTGCACGGCATCGGAAAAGTCTGCGTGCTGACGTGGGAAGACCGCTGCATCGGCGGAGCGAACCAAATCCCCCGGCGTTTCCGCTTTGTTTCCACGGCATACCAAGCGTGTACCAACGACGGAACAAATCGTTCCGTCGTCGGTATGCGCTGACTACGCACAAGATACGCCGCAGAAACGACCCTGGTAAGGCTGAGCCTGTCGCCGGTGTTGGGCGGTGAAGCAGAGAGCGATCCGAGGCGGCCTTTGCGCCGGGTTGCAAGCACGGGCATTGGCATCAGCCTCCGCGTCCTGGTTATCAATCAGGATCTTCTTCCAAAAGAAGCGAAGCCGCGCTTTTGTCCAGGCAGAGCCAGGTGTTTGGGTGGGTGCGGACCCAGGAAGCAGGAACTTCCGTGGTCACATTGCCCGTCCAGGCCGCGCGTACGATGTCCGCCTTGCCCGCGCCGCTTGCCATCATCACGATCTCGCGCGCTCCCAGGATTGTCCCGATCCCCATCGAAACAGCCTGGTGGGGGACATTTTCGATGCCGCCAAACGAGTCGGCGGCATCTTCCCGTGTTTGCGCGTGGAGCGTGACAAGGCGCGTGCGCGAGTCGGGCAGGCTGCCCGGCTCATTGAAGCCGACATGCCCTGAGCGTCCGATCCCCAGCAGCTGCAAGTCAAGGCCGCCGGCAGCGGCGATGCGCGCTTCATAGGCCCGGCAGTCCTGCGCGATCTGTGCGTCATCGCGCGCATGCCCTTTGGGAACGAACCAGTGGCGGCAGTTGATGTGCCGAAACAAGTTTTCCTGCATAAAAGAATGATAAGAGTGAGGGGACTCGGAGGTCATGGGATAATATTCGTCGAGGTTGAAGCAGGTCACGCGGGAAAAGTCCAGCCCTTCCTCTTTGTGCCGCCGCGCAAGCCGCTCATAAACGCCAAGAGGGGTCGATCCCGTTGCCAGGCCCAGGACGGCCTCCGGCTTGGCCTGGACAAGAGCGGCCATGCGGCTTGCGACAATGTCGCACAGCAGGCCATAATCTTTCTCAATGAAAACCGAAGCAGGCGCAATGGAGCTGAGAAGTGTCGAAGTCATTCCAAGATCACTTTCTGTGTTTTGGCGCTCAAATCGGCGTCCACCCGTTTCTGCGACAGGAGCTGCCATGGGTTCTTGCTGCCACTGTCATGATACTTGCGGCATGTCGGCCAGCGGATCGGATGCCTGCGAAGGCTCATGGATCACGCGTCCATCGTCGATGGGATTGCGTATGGCGGTTTGAAGCTGTTTTGCCAGTGCGCGAATATCCAAAACGCCGCCTACGGTAAACCAGATGGTAATAGGAACACACGCAATCAATTGCACAAGAATATAGCCGTGCCAAAAGCTCTGCCAGAACTGATCCGTAATCAATCCAAAGGCGAAGTGCAAAAGCGTAACCCCGAGAAAGAGGGCACACGAGCCGAACGTATACACCGCCAGCGCGATCGCCAGCAGGCGATCTCCCGGCGTAAATTCCGTGCCCAGCCCGAGCATTTCCTGCCAGCGGCTCGTGGGTGCCGACAGCATATCATGGTCGTGTGAGCCGGCCGCATAGATCCCCCGGTGCAGCATCTTTTCCAGGTTGAATGGCCGACGCTTGCCGCCCGTAGCCAGCGAAACAATCACGTAAAGGCTCAGCGATACGAGGCTTCCGAAAAGCGCCAGCCACTGTCCGTTGATCGGAAACTTGTCGACGTGGTGGGCCTCCCAGACTTTTGGCACAACCAGATCGGCAATCCCCAGCAGGCCGCCGGAAATGACCGCCGCGTATGCCCCCGCCGTGGTGCCAAACCGACTGTACAGTCCGCCGATCATAATCGCGCCGGCTCCGCCCAGCCAGATTGTGCCCGTGATTGCTTGAAAGTAGAGCAATTTGTCTGTTTCCGTGTAGAAAAGGCTAAAGCAAAACGCGAACAACGCGACAAAGAAGATCGACCAGCGCAGCCATTTAATCTGTTCCTGGGTTTCAAACGGCCTGTTGCGGAAGGGGAGCACAACGTCCTGGATGAAGATGCTGCCCCAGGCATGCATATAGGTGTCGTGGCAGGTGAATGACAGAAACACGACCACCATGGTCAGCAGGCCCTTGATGCCGACCGGCAGCAGAACGGCTAATGTAATCGGAACAGTCATTTCATCCTGGATAGACTTGTTGCCGATCAAACTAATCGTGTGATTGATATGGGCGGCCTGGGCCGCATAATGATGGTCATGCAGAAACGTAAACGCGGCGAGGGGCAGCACCAGGCTCATCAGGGCAAGCGGCAGGCGTCGCCACCCTTGAATGATCGACCCCATCCGCTGCTCATGCGGCGTCCGAGCCGCCGTCATGTACCCCTGTCCGCCAAGCCAGGTCTGGTAGCCGTAGGTCGTCAGGAAAATCCCGATCAGGTAGAAAGCGGCATTGAAGTCTTTGGTCTGCCCCGTATGGAAGGGGTTCAAGAGCGAAGCGTTCGCGGGGGCCATCTGAAGCACCGCCACTTCGCGGTGCCACGGCACCAGAACGACCACGGCAATGGCAATGGCGAGATAAGCGAAGCAGGCCACCATCCCCTGCGCGCACTCGGTAATCATGACGGAAATCTGTCCGCCTGAATTGACAAACAAGAGTGCCAGCCCCAGATCAAGGGCCATAATCGCGGGAAACATAGCGATATGCACTCCCGTGCCGGGCAGGGTGAATTCTTGAGGCAGGCCGCAAAAGTAGATCAGAAACCGGGCCGCGATACCCGGAAAGATGCCGAAGTTAAGGATGCCTGAAATATAGCACAGCAATCCGGCGAAGATGCGGAACCGTCGCGAATAGCGGATTTCAAAGAACTGCGCCACGGTTAAGGCGCGCGTTTCGCGCAGCCGGTAATACACCCAGCCCGTCAGTGCGTAAACCAAAGTCAGAGGGGCGGCCAAAAAAGCCCACCAGATTGTGGGAAATCCGGCGGCGGTAAACGCCTGCCAGCCGGCCACCAGCGTGATGACGCCGAAGTTGCCCATCTCGCCGCCGATAGTCAGCAGGTAGCGGCCCGCCAGCCGGTTGGCGGACAAGAAGTCGGCCACGCCCCGCATAAGAGAGCGTGTTCTCCAACTGACCAGTCGGATCAGCACAACAGAAACCGCAACAATTGTCCAGTCGATCCAGCTCAGATTCATGGTTGTGTTCGCCTTCCCAATGGCCCGCACACTGCGCGAGGCGAGCCACTGCGGGCCGATAAATTGACGTTGAGGGGCCTCCAGCCGCGTCAAATGCGCGCACAGGCGATCCATAAAACTGCCGTAGTTTTTCTTTCTTCTGGAAATTCAGTCGCATGGCACACCGACCGGCCCGCGTCAAGGCTGATCACGAGCGGCAGCAGGCCATGCGGCTTCGCTCACGCTTATGGCGTCGATTGCAAAGACGCGGGGAGCGCTTTGTAAGTGGTCTCAGGGACAGGGGCGAGCCAGGCATCTTTGACAGCCCGCAGCAGAGGATTGCGTTGGCCAGCAGGCAGGTTGGCCCGGTAGCCGTCGCCGAGTTCCCAAATGATGACTCCGCCCAGGTTGTGCTGCCGGACGTAGGTTACCTTTTCTGCGCACAGACGCTCGTCATCGTAAGTAATAAACTTCTGGTCCTTGGGATCGGGGGCGGCAATACTTAAATAAGGCGCGCGGGCCAGATCGTCCCAGTGGTAGCGGGCCGGCTGGTAGTATTGATCCATGATGATGGAATAAGCGACCGCCGAAGACGTCACCCCCTGGATGCTCTGGCGCGGGCCGGTCGTCCCCGTCCAAACATCGCCGTAGAAGGCAATGCCGATGCCGAGCTTGCGCGGCGCGATACCCGCCAGGGCAAACGGACGCAGCGTTCCTTCCGCGGAAGGGTAGGGCACAGTGCCCGACATGAGCTGCGTGCCCGAAGCGTGCAGGGACGCGTTGTACCAGGTCTTGAAGCCCACCCAGGGGCCGCTCAGGTCATAAGTCATCAGGTTGATCTGGTCAAACTGGCCTTGAAGACGCGCAAACAAGGTCGGCTCCCAGGCCGTGGCCGCGGTCAGCAGCAGGCCGGGCCGGACGGCAGTCATCCGGGTGCGCAGCTCCTGGATAAACTTTGTATACAGGGGCGCGTCGGCGTCGATGATCGGCTCCATGTCGATGTCCAGGCCGTCGTAGCCGCGCGCAACGGCCATGTTAACCAGGCTTGTGATGAAGCGAGGCCGGACGGCATCGACCAAGACGGGTCGGAAAAGGGGGGCAGTTTCCGCGCCGCCGACGCACAGCAAGACCTTGCGCCCTGCCGCATGAGCTGCGCCGATCACTGATGCCGACTGGGCAGGCGTGATGGTCGAGTTGGGCTTGGCGGGCGCCTCGTCAATGGTGCCGTCCGCTTTGGGGATGACAGAAAAGTGGATCAGGTGCGAAAAGCCGGTGAAGTCGATCTTGTCCGGCAGGAATGTTCCGTCCTGCTGGTGCCAGACCGGGTAGTAAGCCGTCACCCATGGCAGAGTCGCCTGTTGCGGACGGGCCTGAGCGGCCTGCGCGGGGGACGGCAGAGTGGCGAATGCGAGGCATAGGCCGCAAAACACACGAAGAACGTTTTTCATTGAACCTCCACGGAGAAAGAAAGTGGCCGGTAGTGGACATTGAGGGTGTCCAGCCGTACTAAATGCGCACGTAAGCGATTTATGAAACTGTCGTAGTTTTTGTTTTCCCTGTTCGTCCAAGTGACCTCAGAAAGAGCTGAAAGCCGAGGAAATGCCATATATTCCACCTGCTCGGCGCTCGGCATGTATTCCGACCAGAGCTGGCCTTGGGCGCCAAGTACGTGATGCTCGTGCTCGGGCGGCATAGCGGCGGGAATTGGCTCATAAGCATAGACCGTAGGCAGCGTCAGCAGTTCCGAGAACGCCAGGGGCTCGGACGCGCGATTTTCCGATTGGTAATGGTCGAAATACGTGGATTGCTCCGGGGCCATCACCACGTCGTGTCCCTGCTGAGCGGCGGTTATTCCGCCTTGCTCGCCGCGCCAGGACATCACAATAGCGCCAGGTGACAAGCCGCCTTCCAGGATTTCGTCCCAGCCGACCAGAACTCGTCCGTGCCGGGCGAGGGTTTCACCCATACGCCCAATAAAGTACGACTGCATGGCTTCTTCATCGCGCAGCTTAAGCTCCAATTGAAGCGCCTGGCATTCGCGGCTGTTTCGCCACTGCGTTTTGACCGCTTCGTCACCGCCAACATGGATAAACGGCGAGGGGAAAATTTCCATGACTTCTGTGAGAACGTCGCGCAGGAACTCAAATGTGCGCTCGTTTGGCTGATAAAGCACATCGTGGATACCCCAGCGCGGGCTGACCTGGAGCGGCTCGTCAGCGCAGCCGAGGAACGGGTAGGCGGCAATCGCCGCTTGAGCATGGCCCGGCATCTCGATTTCGGGGACAACAGTCACGTGCCGCGTCGTGGCATAGGCGACAATCTCCCGCGCCTGCTCCTGCGTGTAAAAGCCGCCGTGCGCGACCCCGTCAAAGCACTGCGAGTCGGGGTCAAAGTCGTCATCTGCGGGATTGTCCAGCGCGCGGCCAACCAGAGTTTCCGCCCGCATGGCTCCCACAGACGTCAGGCGCGGGTATTTTTTAATCTCGATGCGCCACCCTTGGTCGTCGGTCAGGTGCAGATGCAGAATGTTCATCTTGTGCATGGCAAGCAGATCGATAAACTTGAAAATAAACTCTTTCGGCAGAAAGTGACGCGAAACGTCCAGCAATGCCCCGCGCCAGGCGAACCGCGGATGATCTTCTATTTCGGCACACGGAAGAAAGCACTCCCGGTTACCTCCGGCCAAGTTATCAAGAGGCGCAGGCAGCATTTGCAGCAGTGTTTGAATGCCGTAAAACAGCCCAGGCCGCGCGGCGGCATGAATCACGGCTCCCTGCTCGGTCACCGACAGGCGATAGCCTTCTTTTCCCAGCGCTTTTTCACCGGGATCAATTCGCATCTCGACGTTTGAGGCAGAATGTGGAACCGCTGCCTGAACCGAAAGAACAGACCCCACTGCGGAACACAGCCTGTTTGCAAGATACTGTCCTTCCGGCAGGGCGGATTGATCGGTGATAATCTGGGTGTGGATGCCCAGCCGGAACACCCCCTCCGTCAAGACTGCTTTTTGGGGCAGGGGGATAATTGAAAGCGTCATAATAGAAAGTTACGTGTTTCGCTGTTGTTCATTGCGGGTGTTTTCAGCTTCGCAAGTCAGCGGGCCGCGAGGGCGGAGCCGCGCGCAAGCGGCTCATGCGCGGCTTTTTTGACCGCTTGCAGCAGCAGGTCTTTGCGCCCTGCGGGCTGATTTTCCCGGTAGCCGTCCCCCAGCTCCCAAATGATCGCGCCGCCCAGACCATGCGTCCGCACGTAAAGCATTTTCTCGCGCGTGAGCCGGGCGTCATCATAGGTGATAAACTTCTGATCTTTGGGATCGGGGGCGGCAATACTTAAATAAGGCGCGTGGGCCAGCGCATCCCAGTGGTAAAGGCTCGGCTGGTAATACTTGTCCATGATGGTGTTGTAAGCGGGCGTGTCCAGCGACGTGCCCTGAATACTTTGCATGGGGCCGTTTGCGCCGCTCCAAATGTAGCCGTAAAACGCGATCCCGATGCCCAGCTTCGCCCTGGGCACGCCTGCCGCCAGATACAGGCCCACTTTGTCATCCACGGACGGATAAGCGCGTGTTTCAGTCATCAGCGTGTGGCCTTCGCCGTACAGCGAGCCGTTGTACCAGGTCTTGAAACCGTCCCACTTGCCGCTCAGGTCGTATGTTTGGATGTTGATTTGGTCAAAATCGTTTTGCAACAAAGCGCATAACTTGGGCTGATCCCCCGGTTCCCCCGATGCCGGAATGGTCAGCAGCCAGCGCGGATTTGCAGACTTCATCGCGACGCGCAATTCTTGGACAAACTTGACAAAATTGCCTTCGTCGGCGGGCAGGATTGGCTCCATGTCAATATCCAGGCCGTCGTAGCCGCGCGCCGAAACAAAACCAATCAAGTTCTTGATGAACACGCCGCGCAGGGAATCGGCAATTACCGGGCTGATGAGCGGGCCGCTGCTTGCGCCGCCCAGGCACACCAGCACTTTGTCTCCGCCTTTGTGGGCGCGCGACACGACATCCTGCGACTGCGCAGGCGTAATCGCGTTCAGGTTGCCGTGGATTGTGTCCTCAATCGTGCCGTCCGCGCGCGGCACAATGGCGAAGTGGATCAAGTGCGTGATGGCGGAAAAATCAATCTTGTCCGGTGCCATGCCACGGGTCTGGTTCCAGACAGGGTAATAGGCGCTGACCCAGGGGGGCGATGTTCCTGCTTGAGAGGGCGATGGTTTTGCCTGATCTGCGGCACACGCGAGACTTGTTGCAGCAAGCAGGCAAAGGGGTAGTGCTGTTTGACAAAGTTTCATGGCTGGTTCCTATTTACCCTCCGGCTTGATCGCCGCTTGGGCGGCAGCCTGTGTTTTGGAGGCGGCCTGTTGGCCTGGCGTCATATGAGCATTTTCTTTAGCTTGCTCCTGTTGCTGCTGGGCGGCCGTCGCCACGGGCGGCGCAGTTTGGCTTTGGTGGCAGCCCGCGAGCAGAGAGGCCGCGATTGCGGCGATTCCAACGGCGATGTATTTTGTCTGTTTTGGTGGCATTTCAGCATTCTTTATCTGTCTTATGGTGTTGGAAACAGCCTGGGACTACGGCTTTTCCGTTTCGCCCCTCCCCCCTTGAGCAAAGAGGAGAGTGGGCATCCTTCCGGCAAGGGCGCTTAGGAGTTGGGAGTGTAGCTGCTGGGAACGTCAGCACCCGGTGTTACGCCTGGAACCCAGATGTATTTGACCCAGTTTTTCCCGCTAAGGGAGCCTTTCCCCATAGCCTTCACATGCCCATCGACAAAAAGGACATTGGTGTGCAAGGCATGGCGATAGCGAGGAAATGCCCCTGGAGACGATGAGAAGCCCGCCGGGGACCCAGTTGTGGGTTCGTCATAATCAAATGCAAGGTCTTTTGTGGGTGATGGGTCGCCGGCAGCATCGCGCTGCACAAAACTGGTGGCTGAGCCATCGTTCTGGTAGCCTACCCAGTCACTCTCGCTCGCGTCAAAAACCGGGAAGTTGTTCGCGCCTCCATTGCCTTGTCCCTTCTCCACGATAATTACCTGGTTAGCGGGTGTAATAACTTGTGACTGGGATGTTGCCGCGATCCCGCTGCCCGGTGTGGGACACAAGTAGCTATGGGCACCGTACTCGGCTGACTCCACTGAGGGAAAATCAGGACAGCTAAAGACGCCGCCTTTACCGTTGTAAATAAGAGTGGCCCCAGAGGTATTAGACGCCTGGCCGTTTTTAATATAGGGGAAAATTGCGTTGCCCCAGTCCAACGGGGTGCCGTTAGCATCAAAATACTGGCCTTGCGGGAAGCTCTCATCGGAGTCCTGTATATACTGGAGCATACCAAGGCCAAGCTGCTTCTCGTTGGACAGGCAGGTGATTTGGCGAGCCTTTTCGCGGGCCTGCGCAAAGACGGGGAAGAGGATCGCCGCGAGAATCGCGATAATGGCGATGACGACGAGCAGTTCAATCAGGGTAAAGCCCTTTTTTGTCTGTGGTTTCATAGACCTATTTCCTTTTCAATGTTCGTTGTAGCGGCGCAAAGATCATAAAATGAGAGTGCAACATTGACGCAAGATTAGGCAACGGGAAAAAACCTTCTTTCGAGTTTTGGCCGGGTGCGTAGTCATAGCAACAACAAACCATCTGTCTGATTGCGCATTGATCTCGTCGGTGAGAGTTGGGCCAGCTTGGTGCCGGGCCTAAGAATTTGCGCTCAGAGGATAACATAGAGCGCCAGTAACCAGTCGCGCTTTTTGGTGCCATTCCCGCCCCAAATGACCAAAGATAACTCTCGGCGTGAGGCGGGATGGGCTACCGGCAAGCAAGGCTTTGGAAATAAGCCTTGTGATATTTCCCTTTTATTGAACCGGCTGGTTCGCGCCGTCCATGTTTTCGTAGGCACCCTGGACGTAGATGTTCTTGTACCAATCCATCTGGCCGCGATGGACGGCCTTGACGTGACCGTCGGCAAACAGCGAGCTGCAATTCTGCGTGTGGCGAAAGCGTGGCATATCACCAGGCGTCGTGCCGTAGCTGGCACATTTAACGGTAGTGTCACTGAGGTCACAGTCAAAGTCGTACTGCAGTTCCAGATGAGTGCTTTGCTTGCTCGGCGTACCATTATTGACCGGTCCGATATGATCCGTCCAATTGCCCTCGGTCGGGTCAAAGTAGGGCGAGGCGTAGGAATAACTCTGCCCTGCGACGTTTGCCGCCTGGCCCTTCTCAAGTATCAGCACCGTGTCGGAGGGGGTGGTGACCTGAGAGTCACCGATAATATTGATGACCCCTGGATGGCCGGTAGTGTAGTTGTAAGTGCCCGCGCCCTCCTGACAGAGGGAGAGGTTGACGCCGTACTGGGCGGGCTGAGGCGTGGGGAAATCAGGACAGCTCCAGATGCCGCCGATGCCGTAGGCATAGCTGCGGCCCATGTAGGTCGTACTACTGCCGTTCTTGATGTAGGGCAGAATTTCCGTTTCCCAGGAGACAGGCTGGCCAAGGTCGTCGACATACTGCACCATCGGGAACTTTTCGTCGTAGTCCTGAAGATACTGAAGCATGCCCAGCCCGAGTTGCTTCGCGTCGGAAACGCAGGTAATGGCGCGGGCCCTTTCACGGGCCTGGGCAAAGACAGGGAAGAGAATAGCGGCGAGAATCGCGATAATGGCGATGACGACGAGTAGCTCAATCAGGGTAAAGCCCTTTTTTGTCTGTGGTTTCATGATAGCCTTTCAGTCCTTCTGAGGCAGTGTCAAAACCCTCTCCGACTAACTTCATTGCCTCGGAAGCAGGAAATATAAGTGTTCACTTTCGCCGTGAACAACGTGTGTTGTCATGTTTTGTTACTGCCAAATAAGTGGCAGTACAATGCGACCTCCCAAATTTATACTGTGCTGTACCCTCCTTTCCTGCTTTATGTTTCTCTGCATTAAGAAACAAGGCTGTTGAAAACCAATTCATCGTCAGCGATTCCGGCGGCGCGAGTGCCGCTTTTTCGCGGTGTCGGCTGCTGTGTGCGCTCTTACGGCAAGAGTTGCGCTTGGGCAGCGAGCGGCTCTTTACGCAGTGCCCCGCCGCCATTGTCCCGATAGCCTATGGGCGCAGTCGAGCCTCGAATAATCAGCTTCGACGGCAGCACAATCTGCTGTGCGGTCGTGGACCCTGCGGACGTGCCCGCATCCAGCTGGTCCAGCAGCAGCGCTGCGGCGGTCGCCCCCATCTGCATAAGCGGCTGACGCACTGAGGCCAGCGGCGGATCAAGATGCGAAGCGGCGGGAGTGTCATCAAAGCCGACAATGCTTAAGTCATCGGGAATGCGCACACCAGCCTCCCGGCATGTGTCATAAATCCCCTCCGCGATGCCGTCGCCTCCTGCAAAAACCGCCGTGGGGGGATTGTCTGAGGCGAGCAGACGGGCCATTCCCTCGCGTCCCCATTTACGGTCGTAAACGCCTTCCAGTACAATATCGGGATCAATAGGCAAATTGTGCTCCCGCATTCCCTGCAAGTAGCCGTCGCGGCGCGGCTGCGTGCTGGGCGAGTTGAGCTGACCACCGAGCAAGGCGATGCGGCGATGCCCAAGCCCGGCAAAATGCGCAACAACCTGACGCGCCGCATGGCTGTTGTCAATATCGACGTTCGACACGCCGGTATCTGTCGCCAGGCCATTGATCTGGACAAACTGAAGTCCGGCTTCCACCAGCGAAGGAACAATGGTGCTGTCGGTCAGCACGGCGATCAGCAGCAGGCCGTCGACACGTCGGTCTCGAAACGCAGGCAGGCTGTCGGTCCCGTTCCAATCAAGCCCCGTGTACAGCATGACATTTTGACGTCGCTTGGCGGCTTCTTGCACAATGCCGTCCATGATCGAGATAAAGTACGGCACCGTAAAAACGCTGGGATAAGGATGCGGAAAAACGACGCCGATTGCGTTGAGCCGTTTGTTGGTCATTGCCCGTGCAATGGTGTTGGGAAAGTATTTCAGCCGCTGCATGCTCGCTTCGACCCGAGCTTTTGTGTCTATATCGACTCTGCGCGGGCCGTTGTTGATGACATAGCTGACCGTGGCAATAGAAACACCACTATCGCGGGCGACATCATTGATTGTCGGGTTTGTCTTAGCCATCATACACCAATGCAATGCCGGCTCCTTTTCATGGAGCTGCGCAATATCTTCATCTAAACGCTTAGATCATCAGCATTGATGCAAAACTATCAGGGACTAGGGGGTACAGGATTAGTGTAACATATAGTTTTTAATTTGTCAATATAAATTTTCTGATGACTGTGGATCGGAGTATCGCTGCCTGATCCTGTACATTGCTGCGGCTGCCGCTTTTGGCAAAACCACCCCATAAACAGTCAGTCCCGGCATGGCACAGCCATGCCTTTCAACCACTGCGCGGACGCGCCTGGCGGGGCGCAGAAGCCTGTCGATCCGGGCAAAATTGATCGGGGACTGCGCTGGTGGGGGCAGTCAAACGCCCGCCGTGCTGCAACAACAAGCGGACGGCGGACATGTGTGGGCAGCGCTTACGCAATGCGCTTGCGGGCTTTGAGTGCCAGTGCGCCGAGACCCAGCAGGCCGATGCCGAGGGCGGCGAACTGCGATGGCTCGGGGGCGGCGGCGGGGGTGACGGACGCGAATGTGTTGCCGAGGCGAAGCTCGTCCATGATGCCTGTGACGCTGGTTGTGGCTCCGGTGGAGTTGCCCGCGCCCGCTGCGAGGCGGAGATCGTTGAACGTGCCGATGTTGACGCCGGTGAGCGTTGCGGCGGCGGTCGGCTCGGGCGCTCCGACGGTCGGGTTGACGTATAGGGTTACGGTGTCCGGCCCGGTGACGAAGTCGATGCGGGCGACCAGCAGGGAGAGCGTGCTGGAAGAGGTCTGCGAGCTTGCCGAACTGCCGCCGCCGGTGATGCCGAAGGTGTTTGTGCCGTTGAGCTTGCCGATGAAGAGTTGTTCAGTGCCGCCTGCGGTCGGGCTGCCGCTGAACAGGGACAGTCCCAGAAAGCGGCTGCCTGCGTTGGTCGCCTGGTCAAGGAAGCTGATGTAGACGGTGGTGCCGTCGGCCCCGAAGGTTGTCGCCAGCGCGCGGGAAGCCGTCGCGTTTGTGTTCGTCCCCGCCGGGGTGAAGGTGACGGCATTGCCCGCCGTGGCGAGGCCGGGGTAGGCGAGGCCGGGGCTGGTGACGTTTGCACCGGTGCTGTTCCATGCGCCGCTGAACCCTGTCCCGCCCGCGTCGCCGTTGAGGCTGCCGGTGGGATATTCGAAGCTGTCGGAGGCAGTTTGCGCGTGGGCGAGGTGCGCAGGCAGCAGGGCGAGTGCGCCGAGCGCGAGGCTCAGGACGAGGAGGGATGGGCGAGACGATGTGGGCATGAGCGTATCCTTTGTGGTGGGCAAAGCCGAGAACGATGCGCCTCGCCGGACAACACACAGCGGGTGGCAGCTACAGTATACACTACCTTTGCGGGTTTGGCGCGCGTCCCTGCGTTTATTTTAAGGGCTGCATGCCAGGCTCGCTTTGTTGGTGTGTGTCGCGGCGTGTCCCGCCTTCAGTGGCGGGGCAGCAAGGTGCTATTGCTTTTTCAGGGCGTCGGTGCTGTTGGCATGTGTGCAGGCAGCGCTTACGCAATGCGCTTGCGGGCTTTGAGTGCCAGTGCGCCGAGACCCAGCAGGCCGATAGTGAGGGCGGCGATGGGGGAAGGTTCGGGGGCGGGGGCTACATCATACAGAGTGATGGTGCCAAAGTTGCGATAGCTGTACGTTCTGCTTGCGGTTTCGTTCTTAAGTGTGCCGGTGAACAAACCGTTAATGCCATTAACCGCATTGCTGGGAAGAGTTTGAGTTTGCCCTACTGTTAGGCCATCGAATTGGCCGTAGATGTTAATGGCACTTTGGGTTGTGCCATTGGGGTTGGCGTAGAAATCGAATACTGTGTTATTGAATTGTCCACCAGTCACCGTGGCAGTAGAGTTGGTAATGACAAGGCCGTAGGAGTTGTCGATAAACTGCCCACCACTCACAGCAATACCGGAGTCGGTTATAACAAGACCGTAGCTGTTGCTGTTGAACTGCCCTCCGCTTACTGTGACATTAGAGCCTTTGTCCGCAACCAAACCATAAAAGCCATTGCTGTTAAACTGCCCGCCAGTGACTACAACAACATCATTGCTTGTGCTAACACCATTGCCGCCGTTGTTGTTAAACTGGCCGGCACTAACTATAGTGCTGCCGCCGAACACATTCCTAAAACCACTGCTTCCATTGTTGCTAAACTGCCCTCCGCTAATGACGAACGTGCTGCTGCCGGATGTAGTTAGGCCAAAGCGGTAGTTGTTGTTAAAGGTGGCGTCAAGGGTACCGCCGGTATCGGCTAAGACCAAGTACGTGCCGCCAGCGGCGCTATAACCATTGCTTGTCGTGCTGCCATCGTGGTGTCCAGTGAGAACAGTTTGTGCCTGAGCCGCAGGTGTTGCGGCGATGCCAACGATAGCAAGTGCTGCTAGTGCGTGAAGACAAGTGCGTTTCATGGTGTATTCTTACTCTGCATGGTAGAAAGTGACCGGGAACTGCACGGCACGTGGTCAGGCAGTGCGCCGCATTGCTATTATACAGTACAATTGATGCCAAGCATGGGTATTTGTGCGCGGGTGTGGGAGTTTATTTCATGGGCGTAAGCGGCTATACATAAGTGCGCCCGCCGTTCACGATTGTTCGTGTGACGGCGGGCGTTTTGGCGTGTGGGCTGGGCGTTGTTTTAACGCTTTTTGAGGCCCTCAGCGCCGTTGCTTGCGGGGGCGGGCGGGGCGGTGCCGTTGGTTTGGGCGGCGGGAGCGGGAAGGGCGGGGCCGTCGATGCGCAGTTGCCCGCTGACAAGCTGCGTTGCGAGCAGCGTTTGGATGACGCCGGTGATTTGATCCGTCGCCGCGCCTGCCGCGCCGCCTTTATCCCCGCCGCCGCTGATGTTGACAAGCTTTGCTTGAGCGAGTGCGGCGGCAATGGCGGGGACAATCTGCGGCAGGATCTCCAATTGGCGCAATGCTAAATACGCATCGCCGCCCTGACGAATAGCGTCGTTGACCGCCCTAATCGCGTCGGCTTGCGCGGCTCCCAATGTGCGCACTTTCACCGCTTCGGCATTGGCGGCGGCTTCCGCCTGCACCCGGACACGGGCGGCGTCGGCATTGGCCTGGGCGAGCTGGGTGGCCTTGAGTTCGGCTTCGCGCTGGACGGCGAGGGCGTTCTGCTTTTGCGCTTCGGCTTCGGCGACCGTGGCGGCGTTCATCGCGCGGCGCTGCTCTAAATCGCGCTGCTTATCGTTGATGGCCTGCTCCGCGGTGAGCTGCGCTTCGCGGGCGCGCCGTTCCTGGTCGGCGGCGACAATGTCGGCGTTGGCTTTGGCTTCCACCGCCGATTGACGCCTGCGCGCTTCGGCCACTTCGCTTTGCACTTCTTTGATGTTGAGGGAGTTGAACACCAATCCCAGGTCTTGCAGCTCGCGCGAACAGGCCCCTTTGATAATAATCGCCAGGCGATCGTCTTCTTCCACAGGGACAGTGGCGACCGCGCGGGCCACATCGCTGTCGCCAACCATGGGCTGCACGTCGCGCTGGGCTTTGGCCGAGAACAGTTCATCGTGGGATAACAAGTTGACGGCCCTGCGTCCTGTGGATGTCAAGAGGTCGGACAGCGTCGCGGTCTGCTCGTCCTGGGGCTTGGCGAAGAATTTGTTGGCGGCTGTGGTAATCATCTCGGTCGAGTCGCCCACAGAGACAATCGCCGATGCCAGCACGCGCACTTTGATCGGCTTGGGGCTGCCGTTGCGGTCTACATCGGCGGTCTGGTCGGCAATATCCAGGTCGATATTGATGGCCTTGGATGGAATGCTCGTGCCGGTCGTGACCAGCGGGATCTCAATGGCCTTGCCCGGCCCTTTGTAGATACGGATGCTGCCGCCGAAGAACGACACCAGCCGGATCGTGCCTGCATCCACGGTGCGCAGAAACGAGCTGATGATAATGGGAAAGGCCAGGATCGCTACAACAACGATAATGGCGACAATCAGAGGACTCATGGCTTTGGTTTCCTTTGCGTTAGTTCACAACAATCGAAAGTTATAAACGCGCCACGTGGCACGTGTTGGCGCGGGCATCAATGCTGATGACCGTCAAATGCTCGCCCACTGTGACCGGCTGGGCACGGTCGCCCTGTTCCAAAAAGGCCAGCACGCGCACCCGCTGGCCGTCGATGCTCAGTTTCACCATGCCCCGCCCCTGCGCGTCAAACCGGCCCAATGCCTCGCATTCCCCCGCGACTGCCCCTTCCAAGGCCGCGCCCGGCGTGGATGCGAACCCAAACACCAGCCCCCACAGCGGCCTGATGACGAGGCCGTAAAACAGCAAGCCGCCGACTATTGCCGCCAGCGCGGTCAATGCGCCTGCCCAATGCTGGGGCCTCACCAGCAGCCCGGTCGCGCCCACGCCGAGGCACACGCTGAAAATTGTCAGGGGGGAAAGCAATGTCCAAATCTCGGATGCGCCATGCCCGCCGTGCAGCTCGGTCTGGGCTGTTCGGTTTTGCCCGTTTTGCCCGTGCTGGGCGTGCGCGCCGTGCCCGTGGCTGTGCGCGCCGCCCCCATGTCCGTGCGCGCCATGACTGCCCGCACCGTGCCCATGCCCTCCGGCGTGGTGGCCGCCTGCGTGTCCATGTCCCAGACCGAACACGGCCTGCGCCAGCAGTCCAATCGCCCCGATCAGCAGCAGTGTAGTGTAAATCATTGCTTTATAATTAGTGTGACACGGGCGAATGAAAAAAGTTGCAGGCCGATTTATAAAGTCCTTACGAAGGGTTTGTTTGCGCTTTGCCAGGGTGTTTTCAGCGTGTACCGACGACGGAACAAAACCGTCCGCCGTTGCTGTGCCGTGGAAATGCAGAGGAAACGCCGGGATTACGGGCGAGAAGAACGTCTAGGAGCCGGACGACGCGGCGGGGCTTGTGGGACAGGCGGGGCGGGGCCAGCGTCGGGCGGGGCAGGGACAAACCCTTTGGGCACGTGACGCGGCAGGCGGGTTTGCAGCAGCTTTTCGATGCCAAGGAGCTGGGCCTCTTCTTCGGGAGAAACCAGGGACAGGGCATCACCGGGCGTCCCCGCGCGGCCTGTGCGCCCTATTCTATGGACATAGTCTTCGGGCACGTGGGGCAGCTCAAAGTTGATGACATGGGGCAATTGCTCGATGTCGAGGCCGCGCGCGGCGATGTCGGTGGCGACCAAAATGCGCACCGCGCCGCTTTTAAAGTCGCTCAAGGCTTTGGTGCGCTGGGGCTGGGAACGGTCACCATGGATAGGAGCCGCACTGACGCCGCGCTTGCCCAATTGCTTCGCGAGTTTGTCTGCGCCGTACTTGGTGCGCGTAAACACCAACGCCTGCCCGATCCGGTGCTCGGCCAGCAGGTGGATCAGTAAATCCCGCTTGTTTTCCTTGGAAGATAAGTAAACGGCCTGGGTGATCAGCGGCTTGTGCTGGCTCGCGCGCGGCACATCGACCAGGGCAGGATGGGTCATTATCTGCGTCGCAAGCGACTTGATTTCATCGGGAAACGTCGCGGAAAACAGCAGGTTCTGGCGTTTGGCGGGCAATAAAGCCAGGATTTTGCGGATGTCGCGAATAAAGCCCATGTCCAGCATGCGGTCGGCTTCATCCAGAACAAACATTTCCAGGTTGCTTAAAGACACGGTTTGCCGGCCCAAATGGTCCAGAAGACGCCCTGGTGTGGCAACAAGAATGTCCACACCGGGACGCAGAGCCTGGGTCTGGGGATTGATCGGAACGCCCCCAAAGACAACCGTGGAGATGAGCGGGAGATACTGGCCATAAGCGCGCACGAAATCTTCGACCTGCGCGGCAAGCTCGCGCGTCGGCGTCAGGATCAAGGCCCGCACGGATGCAGGGGCGCGGCGGGGCGGCGCAGTGGTCTGGGACAAACGCTGCAAGAGAGGCAGGGCAAAGGCGGCGGTTTTGCCCGTGCCTGTCTGCGCGCCCGCCAGCACGTCACGTCCTTGCAGGACAAGCGGGATCGCCTGCGCCTGGACGGGTGTCGGGATCGTGTAGCCTTCCCCGGTCAGGGCGCGCAGCAGTTCCGGGCGCAGGCCCAGCGTGTCAAAAGTCATAAGCGTGCTTTTAGGGAAGTGAGGCGTCGGGCGCTTCGGCAGAAGATGGGGCGCGCCGCTCGGCGGCATCAGCGAGGCTTTGCAGGGCCAGGCGCAGGGTATCGGCAAGAGCCGGGTCGGAAACATGGCCGTGCGCGTCCAGCTTTGTCCGCACATACGGGATGGGAAATGACGCGCCGGGAGGAACACGCGCGCCCAGCACGGCCAGGATTTGCACGAGCCACGCCAGCGCCTTGTCGCCGCCCAAAAAGGACGGCGACGCGCTGAGGGCGGCGCACGGCTTGCCGCCATCGAATTCGCCCGACGAGACCAGCCAGTCCAGCGCGTTTTTGAGGCTGCCGGGCATGCCGTGCGCGTATTCGGGCGTACAAAACAAGGCAGCATCAGACGCGCGCAGCATCTCGCGCCATGCTTGCACAAACGCGGGCGCAGGGTTGGTATCCAGTTCCGGGCTGTAGTGCGGCAAGTCGCCCACGCCGTCAAAAACCACGACCTCCATGCCGAAGGGAGCAAGGTGGAATAAGTCGTTCACCAGGGCGCTGCTCAAGCTGCCGGCGCGCAGGCTGCCGGAAACGGCCACAAGTTTCATTGTCGTGTATTCCCCAGTGCGGATTAGTGTCCCGCGCCCGGCGGCGGCGGCTTTTTACTGGTTCGCAGCAGCAGAATAGCCGGCGAGGTAAAGATGAACGACATGCCCAGCAGCAAAAAGCCGTCGTTGAACGACATCACTGCGGCTTGCGCCTGCACGGTTCTGTCCAGCCCGTACATGGCCGCCCTGGCCGCGTCCGGCAAGCTCAAGCCGTGCGCGACGGCATTGGCGGTCAGGCCATGCACCCGCGCGAGATAGTTCGGGTCGCCCGGCGTCAGGTAGCTGACCAGGTTGGCGCGGTGAAACTTCGCCTGGTTGGTGATATAGGTGTTGAGAACCGCGATACCAAACGACCCGCCCAGCTGCCGGAACAAGTTGATAAACGACGACCCTTGCGCGATTTCCGGGCCTTTCAGTGCGGCGAAAATCACGTTGTTGATCGGCGTAAACAAGAAGCCCAGCCCGAAGCCCCGGATAATCAAAGCGGTGCGCGTGTCGGGTTCGCCGCTCGCAAGGCTGAGGTGGCCCAGCGACCACATCGACCACGTAAACAGGCACACCCCGAACACAATCAGCAAACGCGGGTCGATGCTCTTTTTTGGATTGCTGAGAAGCCGCCCGCAGATCATTGCCGACGCCGCTGTCGCCAGCCCGCCGGGCAGCAGCACCAAGCCCGTGGCCGTCGGGGAAAAGCCCAGCACATTTTGCGTAAACAAAGGGAAAATAAAGATGCCCCCGTACAACCCAAAGCCGAGGGCGAGAAACAGCACCAGGCCCGCGCTGAAGCTTTTGTTTTTTAACACGCGGAAATCCACGATGGGATGCTTGTTGCGCGGCGACAATTCCCAAAACACCATGGCGACCAGCGAAACGGCGGCCAGTAGTGTCAGCCGCTGAATGCCGACACTGTCGAACCAGTCGTCCCGCTCGCCTTCTTCCAGCACGTACTGCAAAGAGCCTAGTCCCGCAGTCAGCAGCACGATGCCGATATAGTCAATGCTGCCGGTTTTGTTCTGGGCCTTGGTGTCATGCAAAAAGAACCACACCAGGGCCAGCGAGATGAGGCCGATAGGAATGTTGATGAAAAACACCCATGACCATTGATAATTGTCCGTAATCACCCCGCCCAAAGTCGGCCCCACCGTCGGGGCGACCACGATGCCCAGGATAAACAATGTCTGGACGAGCGACTGCTGCTCTTTGGGAAACACCTCGCGCAAAGTCGCCTGCGCCGTGGACAGCAAAGCGGCCCCGCCCGCCCCCTGCGCAATTCGCCACAAGACCAGCTCGATCAATGTGCCCGATGTGCCGCAGAAGAACGACGCGATAATAAACAGCAAAATAGAAAAGCACAGGTAATTCTTGCGTCCGAACCGCGCGGACAGCCACGCAGTCATCGGCAGCACAACCACGTTGGACAGGATATAGCCCGTAGACACCCAGGCGATCTCATCCGTGGTCGCGTTGAGGTTGCCCGCCATCTGCGGCAGCGCGACATTGATAATGGTGGTGTCCAGCACTTCCATGATCGCCGCGGTAATCAGGCCGATCAGGATAATCCAGCGCACGTTCAGGTTGGCATCATCGGGGGTCGATGCCGAAGCTTTGCCGCCGGGCGGTGCGCTTGCTCCGCCGCCCGGCCCGTGCTGAGGCCGCCTGTTTCGCTCCAAAGGGTTTGAGATCGCGTTCGCCATACGGTAATCCTGTTTTTCTAGAAAGGGCTGGAAAAGACACGCCCGGTTTCTATTATACACGCTGTAAGCTTATGTAAACACGGCGCGCTCTGGGCGCGTTCCTGAGCCTTGCCGACTTTCCACGTGTTTTCGCGCCTCGCGGACACGCTCAATGCCTTGTGCCAAGAGCGCGCGGTGCTCGCTGCTGTTGAGCCATGTGCTTGCGCCCGACGAGTGGGGCAGGGGAATGTAGCAAACGCCGCCGATGTCAAATGTCCGCCCCACCAAATCTTCCAGCGAGGCGCGGGGCAGAAACGTGTCCATCGCCATTTTGCCGAACAAAATAACCACCTGGGGCCGGACTAAAGCGCGCTGGGCCTCCAGCCACGGGCGGCAATTGCTGCGCTCGCGCGGGGACGGCGCACGGTCGGTGCTTTTGCCCGGCAGCCGCCCCGGAAAACACTTGGTCAGCGCGGTCATGTACACGCGCGTGCCGATGTCGGCATCGGTAAACCCCGCCTCGCAAAGCCAGCCGATCAGCTTGCGCGCGGCGGGGCCCAGATACATCCGTCCTTCGCGCCAGTCGCTGATACCCGGCGCCTGCCCGATCAGCAGAAACGGCGCGGGAGCCTCGCCCCAGGCCAGCGGCGGCGGGGCAATAGGAAAACCGTCCTGTTCGCACCGACGGCATTGCTGGATTTCATTGTGGAGCATGTCAATAGGAAGCACGGAATAAAGTATACCTGCGGGCGCACGGCAGAGCAATGTTTGACGAGGGGATATAAGACTGCCCTGGTTTTTTTCCTGTTCCCAGGGTGCTGCACAGGCGTTTCGGCATCATCCCCAGCCCGAACCGACGACGGAACAAATCGTTCCGCCGTTGCTGCGCGTTTGCAATACAAGAGCAACGCCGTCTCAGCACAGGGAAAGCACCGAAACAGTGCGCTGAGTGCGCCTTGGCGATTGCGCGAAAAGGCGCAGGCGAGTGGGTGAAGCTGTCCGCACGCAGGCCCGCCACGGCAGTCGTTCCCAGTCGGATGCCAAGCCGCAGTTGCCAGGGCGCGAGGGCGTGTGCTAAACTAGTCCCATGCCGAACACGAGCAAGCACGGCGCGATTTTGCGCGAAACATTGGGCCCCTGGCTCCAGGAACACGAGCCGATGGCGCGGCACACGACGCTGCGTGTCGGCGGGCCCGCCCGCTGGTTTTGGGCGGCGCGCGATGTGGAGCAGTTGTCCCAGGTGCTGGGCGTATGCGCACGGGCCGATATTCCGTATTTGTTTATCGGGCACGGCTCCAATCTGCTGATGAGCGACCGGGGGTACGACGGCCTGGTGATCCAGAACCGCTGCAAGCGCACGCAGATCGGTGCAGAAACAGTGGCCGAAAGCGGCGTTTCGTTTGGCTCCTTGTTTGCCCAAACCGCGCGGGCGGGATTGGCCGGGCTGGAATGGGCCATCGGCATACCGGGCACAGTCGGCGGGGCCTTGGTGTCCAATGCGGGCGCGTACCGGGGCAATATCGGGCCGCTGGTGTCGTCCATGCGCGTCTTTCAGGACGGGCAGGACACCCTTGTCGGCCCGGAATGGATGGAGTTTTCGTATCGCGACAGCCGCCTGCGTCGCCTCGCGGAAGCCGGGGAGCAAATTGGGCGCACGGTGATTTTGTCGTGTACCCTGCGCCTCAGCGAGCAGGAAAAGCCGGAGGTGATTTTAGCCCGTGCCAAAGAGTACCAGGCGCAGCGGCGGGCCAAGCAGCCGTATGCGCCGTCGGCGGGGTCGTTTTTCAAGAACGTGGTGGATAAGGCGCTGGCCGCGCGCGTGCCGGGCTTGTCGCCGGGCATGCGCGAAGCGGGCGTCGTGCCGGCGGGTTTTCTCATTGAAGCGTGCGGCGCAAAAGGCTTGCGCGAAGGGGGGGCGGAAGCGTCGGCAAAGCACGCCAACTTTCTGGTGAACGCCGAGGGCGCGACCGCGAGCGACCTGCGCCGCCTCGCCCAGACGCTGAAAGCGCGGGTGCATGACCGGTTCGGCGTTTCGCTGTGCGAAGAAGTGTTGTACGTCGGCGACTGGACAGAATGGGCTTGACATGAGGGCGCGGCTGCCATGCTTTGCCCAAGCGCAGCATCCCGATGACTACGGCCCCACGTACTGCCGACGATGGCATTACGTAGGCGTGGCGTAGGCATAAAGCGTGTATAGAACGCCCCCCCGCCCCAATTCTGGGGAGCCGGAAAGAAATCAACCATGCGCTGCTGGAAAGCCGAATGCAAGAGCCAGCCTTATCCACATCTGGCTCCTCAAACTTGGGGCAGGGGGGCTTCCTACAATACGTGGGCGATCACCGAAAGGGGATACGACGAGCCGTTGAGGGGGATGGTCTGCATCTTGACAACTCGCGTTTCGCCCGGAGCCAATGTGTAGCGGGCGATTTCGGGTTCAGCGGGGGGAGAAATGGGATTAAACTCCAGCACAGGCCCGCCGTCCACGCGAAACACACCGGCGGCAGACCCGGCTTCCGGGGCGAAAAACAAGCCCACAATGCGCGGTACGGCGCTTGGGTTGCTGAGTGTCAGCGACACTTCGTAGTCCGCGCCGTAGTTGCCGAACAGCTTCAATTTCCCGGTTTCGTCCAGCAAAGAGTCGGTGTGGCCGATGCGCACATAGGCCCACCGCCCGCCGACCGCGTAGGTCGCGCTGACATTGATCTGGGGCGCGGCGAAGATGGTCGCGGACGCAGGCGGTAATGGAACCGCCTGGCCGTAATCGGTGGGCATGTCCGGCAAGGGCGGCGCACCCCCGCCTCCGCCCAAGGCTGCCAGTAAAACACGGCCTACGGGCGATGCCAAAGCGGTCTGGTCATCGTCGGCGGCAATGCGCAGCGTGACGGCGCTGGCCTGTCCATTGATCTGCTGCATTTGCACGATGCCGCTGACAGTCAGCCCCGCCGCGAACCGCTGGGTGACAACCGGCACGCGCGCATGCGGCGGAATCTGCAAAACCAGCCCCTGGTTGCTGTCCATGGCCTTGAGGAACGCCGCCCCCGCGCGCCGCCCGACCTGCACGGTATCCGCGCCCGATCCCGATAATCCTGAAATAATCTGCACCGACGCCGGGGCATCGCTGCCGTTGATCAGTTCGGCATGAAAGACCAGCATGCCGCCGCTTTCGTTTTGGTGATGGTAGTCGAGGCGCACGGGCTTGAACGGCTGCAAGCGCCCGGCGAACAGGGCCTGACTGCGCTTCACTTGTTCAGGGTTGTTGGAATAAAATAGCGCCGTCGCGGGACGCTGCACAATGTCCTGGTTGACCACGGTGATTTCCGCGTCGGCTTCCACAGGCAGCAAGTCGGGCCCGGCAATGTGCATCGGCACATGCAGGGTCACCTGCCCGCCGACCGGCAAAGGGGCCTTCACCTGCGGCGTCGTAATTAAATGAAGCTGCGCGCCGGGTTCGGCATCGACCGCACGGGCCAGGCCGCCGTAAACCGCCTGCGTCACCAGGTCAGCCGGCGCGGACGGCTGCCCGGTCACCGAAACGGTCACGGCGGGAGCGACACGGGCCGCGTACTTCATCACGACAACCGGCAGCGCCACACTCGCGCCCGCCCCGCTGACAACCACGCTGCCGCGTCCCGGCATCGCGCCGCGTATGGTCAATGTCCGCCGCCCCGAAGCGAACACGGACTGGGTGATGTGCGCATCCGAATCCTGCGCGGTAATTTGCAACGGCGCTACCGCCCCGGTCACGGTCACGGTGCGCGTCTCGCCAAACGGCACGGTTAAGCCGCTGTCGGACAGTGTCAGCGGCGCTTCAGCCAGACTGCGCGCAATCGCCGACGCCCAAAGCCGGGCCAGAGTTTCCGACGACATGCCCTGCGCCTGCGCTTCATCCGGCAGGGCCAAAACCAAAAAGCCGCCGCGCGCCCGCACGCCCCATGTTTTGCCGTCTGCTTTGTGCGCAGACACTTCGCCCGCCGCCAATCCGCCTGCCAGCAGGGCACTCAGGCGCTTGGCGACCAGGGCAATGCGCTCTTCCGGCGACGCTCCCGCTTCGAATGTGCGCAGGGTCGCGGCGGGATGTCCGTTGATGGTCATGGTCGCCAGCGTTTTGTCGCCTGTGTTGATAATCTGCGTGCCGACCTGCGGACGAAAGCCTGCCGGGTCGGCCTGCCCCGCGCGGCACAGCAATGCGCACGTCATCAGTGTCAGGCCCAAAGTTAATCCTGCCCGTATGCAAGCGTTTCCAATGCCGTTTCGCGCCCACGTGCGCGATTGATGTTCTGTCAAACTTTCATAGCCCTTCCCAAACACAACCCCAAAAGTATGGGACGGCGCGGCGCAAATGTCAAGCGGCACGGGCCGCGTTCACGCACTTCCGCGCACAACTGGCACATTTACGGGGCGTATGGTATGATGTCATACACTTGTCGCTAGAGGTCTGCCCCCTATGTCTGCCATCTCCGTCCCCACGTCCGACACGCAAAATCTTCCCGCTTACCGCCTGCGTCAAATGGAAAACCCGCCGTGCGTCGCCATCCTGGGCGCGGGGCCTGCCGGCCTGGAAGCCGCCTTGTATGCTCGGCGCTTAGGCTTCAAAACGTTGCTGTTTGAGCGTGATCCTCTGGTCGCCGCCGAAGTTCGCCGGTGGGCGCACGTGCCCATGTGGACGCCGTGGGCAGACAACCAAACCCCTTTAGGCGAGATTGCGCTGCGGGAAAACGCACGCGGGCGCTTTGCGCTGCCGCGTCCTCAAATCTATCCGACCGGGGGCGAGTATCTATTGCGCTATCTGGAGCCGCTGGCGAGGCTTCTGGGCGACTCTTTGCATGCCGACACGCGCGTGGTGGCTGTCGGGCGCGCGTTTATGTTTCCTGATGAGCATGCCGACCAGCCGCAGACGCGTCAAACGCGGCGTTTTCGGCTGCTGACCCGGTCGCCCCGCGAAGAGCGCGTGTTTAATGCCGATTTTGTGCTGGACACCACGGGCGTCACCCATTCGCCGCGCTGGGTGGGGCCGGGCGGCCTGCCCGCTGTGGGCGAGATGGGCAGCCGGGGCCATTTCTTTACCCATATCCCCGACATCGCGGGCCGGGACCGTATTCACTTTCTGGGCAAACGCACATTGCTGGTGGGTGATGGGCCATCGGCGGCCACTTGCGCCGTTGCGCTGGGGGAGCTGCTGGACAAAGACCCGCCTGCTTCACTGGTATGGGTAACCAAAACCCGCGATTTGCTGCCGCTCACTTTCGCCCCGTACGATACATTGCCGCGCCGCGACCTGCTTGTCAAAAAGGCGAATTTGCTGGCCGTCAATGGGCACGCGCGCCTGGAATACCTGCCGACCACGCAGGTGGAAGCCGTGCAGCATTCCCTGGCCGACAGCCGTTTCACGGTGACGCTGCAAGTGGACCACGTCACTCGTCGCTTGAAAGTAGACGCTGTCATCGCCGCCGTCGGCAGCCGGACAGACACGCACACATTCGAGCGCGCCCTGCATCCCGCCGAGCCGGGCTTGTTTGTCCTGGGGTCGAAAGCCGGCCCCTGTGCGGGCCAGGACTTTGCCCTGTCTCAGCTGCGCGCCCAAATCCGGGACACGTTCCGAGAGATTTGCAGCGAGCCGGATTTGGATTTGTATGCACAAGCCGCCGATGCCCTCGCGGCGCAGGCTCGTTTGGCCCAAGACCCTATCGCGCCCCCCCGCCCCAATTCTGGGGTGCCGGATTAAGAAAAGGCCCGGCTTTTCCTTTGGCTCCCCCGCCCTCCGAGCATGCCGGTGCATGATTGGGACGGGGGAACCTTCTTTTCTCCCTTACCGCCGCCCCTGCCCCGGCCCGCGCACGCCGTCGCGATGCTCATGGTCCGCGCGGGCCGTGCTGGCCCGCTGCGCCCGCGCCTGCTTTTGTGCGTGCTTGCCATGCACCGCGCCGTCCGCGCTGAACAAGTGGCATGTGTTGGGAGCCATCACAACTGCGGCAATGGCGGGGTCGGAGTTTGTCGCGGATGCCAGCAGGGACACAAACGCCGCCGGGTCGGCATCAACGCCGTCAAACATGCCGTAGTGCATGGGGATCACTTCGCGCGGCGCGATTTCCGACGCCAGCTTGGCCGCCTCCGTCGCGGTTATCTGGTCTCCCCCGGAGATGGGGCAGAGTAAAACATCCGGCCCAAAATCGGCGACCGATGCCGCCAGCCCGCTGTTGTATCCGGTGTCGCCCGTGAGATAAACCACGGGGCCGTCGGTTTCGCTGTTTTGCTCATTGAACTCAAACACGTACCCGACACTGTCTTCCGTGTGCTGGGCGGCGACCACGTGCGCGATGAAGTTCGGAAATTCCAAAGTCTGCCCCGGCATGGCGGTTTTGATCTGCGCATTGGGCACGCCCAGTTTCACCAGATGCTGCGCCGACGACGGCGGGCAGATCACGGGCGCATCCGGGTTTTGCTGGGCGATCAAGGGGGCCGTGTGCGGGTCGGTGTGGTCGAGATGATCGTGCGTCAAAAACAAGTAATCCAGGCGCACATCGCGGGGCCTCACGGGGATGTCCATAAGGCGCGGACTGCCGTTCGCGGCCCCGCTATCGGACAGATACGGGTCTATCACAACCACATCCCCGGCATGCGCCTTGAGCGCAAACCCGCCCTGTCCGAGCCAGTGGATCGCGACCCGTCCGGGCTCCACTTTGGCCTTGATCAATTTTTCCATGCAGCCTCCTCCCAAACAAAGACATGTTGTGTCTGATGCTTTGTTTGTACCCCGTTCTTTGGAGTTTGCACGCAGGCGAAGGCGCGCCGTGTGAGCCGTATTCTTTGGGCATTGCGTGTGCATTTCTACGGCATACCGACGACGGAACGATCTGTTCCATCGTCGGTATGCGCTGGCAACGAGGGGGAAATGCCCACACAATGCCCAAAGGATGCCCTGGAAACACAGGGGGCGGCGCAGCGCAAACAAAGCGGGTTCTAGCGCCATGCCCCGGCGTTGTCGCGGGCGAAGTCGCCGAAGGCTTTTGAGGGCCGTCCGGTGACATCGAGGACAGTAGATGTCACGCGGTCTTCCGCGCCGTGTTTGATGGCTTCGTCCAGGCCGGCCAGCAGGGCGGCGTAGCTTGCCGGGATGCCGGCTTCGGCCAGGCGGCGGCTGAGCTGCGCGCCGGAAATGCTGACATGACGGACAGGCTTTTGCGCCGCTTCCGAGATAATCGCTGCTGCCTCGGCGTAGCTGAGTGCCTGCGGGCCGGTAATCAGGTGCGCCCGGTTGTGCGGGGCCGCGTCGGTCAAGGCGCGAAACGCGACTTCGGCGATGTCGCGTGTGTCCACAAACCCGACTTTGCCCGCCCCGGTCGCCGTGACGATCTCGCCGCTTGCTTTAATGGACGCGCCGTGCATGGGGCCTGTGAAGTTCTGCATAAACCAGGACGGCTGCAAAACGCTCCACTCCGGCATCATCTCGCGCACGGCTTGGTGAACCTTGCCCAACGCAGGCCCGCCTTCGGGGATCGCCGAAGAACTCAGCAGCACGGCCCGCCGGACGCCCCTGTTCAGGGCGCGGCGCAGGAACGGCACCACCCGGCGGACGGGGTCGTCATCAAGCACCGGCGCGACCAGGTAAACCCGCGCGATCCCTTCCAAGGCGGGGCCAAAGGTGGCCTCGTCTGCCCAGTCAAACCGGACATGTTCGGAGGCCGCGCCCCTAGTTTCCCGGTCTGCTTCGTTTGCGGCATGGCGGCTTGCCGTGCGCACCGGAACGTCCGCCTGCCGGAGACGGGCGGCGAGGGCCGTGCCTGTGTTGCCGGTGCCGCCTGTCACCAAGATTTTTTCTGCAAATGTCATGGTTGGTTTGCCTTTCGCGTTAAGTGCGGCTGCTGCCGGAAAAGCCGCTGAACGCCTCGCCGCCGTCGAAAGCTTCCAGAAAAACCAGCGGGTTCCAGTAGTCACGGTAGCGGGAGATTTTGCCGCCGGTCATCTGCACAACGGCGATATAGCGCTGGTTGTAAGGCTTGCCCGTGGCGACAGCCCGGCCCCGGCAGGCAAACTCGACGACCAGCGTATCCGGGTCCCGCATCGGGTGCATCCGTACATCGGTAAACTTGAACAATTTGATTTTGTCGGGGAAATCCTTGAAGTTCTCGAAAATGGCCTGCTTGCCGCTCACTACCTGCGGCAGTCCGGGCGGGGCGAAAGGGTACTCAAAGACGGCTTCGTCATGCCACAGCTCCATCCACTGCGGGATGTCTTCTTGCAGCATCAGGTCGAGAAACTTGGTCATGGCGGCCTGTGCGGTCAGCCGCTCTCCGTCGGGCACGGGTTCGTTTTGCATCGTATCGGCTCCTGTTTCTGAGAAACGTCGTTTGAACAACGACTGTGCCATAATTATGCAGCCGCAGCCCTGCGCACTTCAACAGACAAAACCGGGCTTTTGTCGCATAAGCGACAAAAGCGCCAAGCTGTCGCCGAAACATCCCGGAAAAAGCCTCATGACCCCTCAGCCGCCCCGCGACCGCCTTGACCCCAGGGCAAAGCGCACACGAACACTTTTGCAGCAGGCGATGGGAGAGCTGCTCACTCAAAAGCCGCTGTCGTCCATCACCGTCGGCGACATCACGCGGCGTGCGACCGTGAACCGGGCCACGTTCTACGCACATTTCCAGGACAAAGACGACCTGCTGGAATACAGCCTGCGCGAAAAGTGCCGCGTGGCGCTTTGCACCGCCCTGCCCCCATTGTCGCCGCACACCCCGGAAACATGGCAGTGCCTGATCCAAAACGTGCTGGACTTCTTTGCCCAAATGCCCCATCGGTGCCCGCAAGCCGCCCGGCAGTGGAACGGCATCGTCGTCAATGCCATGCGGGAAGAGCTGCACCGCCTGCTGGAAGAGTGGCTTGCCGAAGCGCGCCCCGCGCCTGCCGTGCGTCAAACGACCATCGCCGCCATCAGCGGGGCTGTTGTCACGGCGGGAATGCAGTGGCTGCGCGGCCAGGCGAATGTCACCACACAGGAAGGCGCGGCGGAACTCACGGCCTTTATTCTGAGCGGCATGCCTTGACAGCACCCTGTGCATGTCCGGCAGGCGCCCACAGGCGGCTTGGCTGCAAAAGGGGCGGTTATATGCTAAACTTTTGCGCGCTCCCCGTGCGTAAGGAGAATAAATGACACGACAACTTTGGCTGGCCGCGCTGGGATTAGGTTTGATGGGCAGCGTGTCCATCACGCAGGCGGCCCCGAAAAAGGTGTCCGCGCCGCAGGCCGGGGCGGCGGACAACTTGGGTGTCGCGGGGCAGGGCGTCACCATCTTCCAGCCCGACCCGAAAGCGCCGGGCCGATTTCTGTTTAAGATCTACGCGCATGGGATTTCGGGGCAGTCCGTGTCCAATGCGTTCACGGGCGCATTGACAGGGGTTTCCGCCGTGCTGTTCCAAAAGGGGCGGGCGACGGCGACGCTGGCCGCACCATTGGCCCGCGCCGACAGCGCGCAGCAGATGGTGACGGCATCGGGCCGGGTGCATGTCAAATCGCTGATAGAGCCAGGCACGACATTGGACGCCGATACCGCAGTGTGGCACGCCAAAACCAACATTGTGGATGCGGCAGGCCATGTCGTGTACCATAGCGGCAAAAACGGCATCACGGCGCGCGGGCCGCGTTTCCGCGCGAACACGGCTTTGCAGACGATTACATCGGTAGGGGCAGGCCAGGCATCGTTCCGGTAAGCGAGCCAGCAAAAGGTTTGCTCTCGGCTAGTCTGCCGCTTATTTGCAACGCTCACTCAACTTATTTCTAAGGCTTACTGAGGAGGAAACACAATGCCGACTTTGCCCAAATCTTGTCTGCTGGCCGCTCTTGGCGGTGTGCTGCTGCTTACCGGATGCCAGGATAAAAACGCGCCAGATGCCATCAAGGATGGCATCGCGGCGTATTCCTACTCCGACGGCTCGTATTCGGAGACGGTGACGCTGCGGGCCAACGGCCAGTATGTGCAGTCAGAAAAAGCATCGTCCCATCCACTGAACCCGGTTTCCGGGCCGCAGGGAGGAGTTTACAACTTGCCAGGCCAAACTTTTAAGGCAACTGGCACATGGCGTTTGCTGGACAAGCCAGGGGGAAAGCCATTGCCGCTGCCAGCCTCCGCTGAGGCTCTGCCACGCGGAGCAGTGGTGGAATTGCTCAAGGCCATGCCGTTCGGCCTCACCTATGAGGGCCGTTCCCCCATCGGGCTGAAGGAAGACCGCATCATTCCGGCAGGGGAGTTCAAGGTTCTGTCCCAAGCCGTGACAACGCCTGCTCCCGCCAAGACAAAGTAATGTCCTTTGGGGCATAAGCCATCGCACTCTCGCTCTGCGCGTAAGCGGCCAATTGTGCAGGCAGCGCAGGCGAACTTTGGCGTGAGTTGGCTGGCCGAAGGACTCAGCCGTCGCACAGGCAGCGAAGAAAAGAATTATGGAAACCAGCACGCCTGATGAACAGGAAGAGTTTGATTACAGTGAATATGCAAAAACGCATCTGCCTGAGTATGACGACTATGTCGGCAAGCATCTGCTGATAAGCCTCACCTCTGTTGACCAGGCAGGCGAAGTCATGCACAAGGTTCAGATGCACGGAATTATCACCCGCATCAACGAAGCCATTATTGCGGTGGAGCGTCAGGATACCGGGGAAGAGTTCACAATCCCGGCAGATATGGACGCGCTCACGGCAGCGGCTGAGGGCGAATACCGCTTAAAGCCAAGCGGCGAGGTCGTCGTCAATCCTGATTATCTGACTGTGTGGACAATCGCGAAGCCGGACCCGGAAGATGGACAACCCGCTGCCTAGTCAAGACGCTGCACCTGCCGCCAGTAAACTATTCCAAGTGCCTTGGCGTTCCCGTACATGGGCAGCCACAACACAATTATGAGCCAACATAGATACACTACGCTGATTGCCGGAACCATGCTGGCATTTCCCTTCATGGCACACGCGCAGGACGCCGCGCCGCCGGGTGCGCCCGCGTCCACGACACGGGTGGGGCCGGTGGATTTGACTTACCACAAAGGGGCGGCCTTTGCGGGCAACCAGGTGCGGGTGAGCGGGGATGTGCATATCAATTCCCAGACCTTCGCGGCGCAGGCGGAGACAATTACCCTGGACCTGCTGCGCGGCTCAAAGAGTGGGGCAGTCGGCGGCATCGGCAGGGCAGCGATGGAGCCGCTTGCCAACCATCAGGTCAGCGGGCGGTTCCAGGACATCGCGCAGGGGCGCAGCTACCAGTTTCAGGCCGACCATGCCGTTTATGTCCCGGACAATGCAAGGCCCGGCGGGGGGCGCATTGACCTGACCGGCCATGTGCGCCTCGCCGTTAACGCGCCGGTTGCCTTGGACGGGCCATTAATCACCGTCACCGACCACGCCGTCGTGCTGCTGGGGCAGGGAACACAATATCCCAAAGTGGAAACCGGTGCGGGGCACCTCACGTTTACGCCATTGAATGGGGGCCAGTGATGCCGACGCTGAAGGCGCGCGGCCTGCAAAAGAGCTACCGGGGACGCATGGTCGTGAATGGCGTGTCTGTGGACATTGCGCCAGGCGAGATTGTCGGGCTGCTCGGCCCGAACGGGGCGGGCAAGACCACGTCGTTTTATATGATGGTCGGGCTGGTCAAGCCGGACAAAGGGCAGGTCTTGCTGGACGACACGGACATCACGCGCCTGCCTATGTACCAGCGCGCCCATGCGGGTATCGGGTATCTCGCGCAGGAGCCGAGCGCGTTCCGCAAGCTCACGGCGGGCGAGAACATCATGCTGGTGCTGGAAATGGTGCCCGGCCTGTCCCGTGCGCAGATGCTGGAAAAGCGCGACAGCTTGCTTGAGGGTTTAAGTCTCACTGCCCGCCGCGACAGTCTCGCGCAGACCCTGTCCGGCGGCGAGCGCAGGCGCGTCGAGATCGCCCGCGTGCTTGCCACCGACCCCAAGTTTATTCTCCTGGATGAGCCGTTTACGGGCGTCGACCCAATCGCGATTGAAGAGTTGCAGGGCATTATCCATCAGCTCAAGGGCCAGAACATTGGCGTCTTGATTACCGACCACAATGTCCATGCGACCCTGCAAATCACCGACCGGGCGTATATCATTTCCGAGGGGCAGATCAAGACATCGGGCACGGCTTCTCAGCTGGCCCGCGACACTTTGGCCCGCAAGTATTATCTGGGAGACATGACCGCCCAGCTTCTTTTGCAGGACATCGGCCTGACGGCGGAAGACGCGCCCGACCAGGAAGACCCTCCTGCCCCTCCCACGCCGGGAAAGTAATCCGGCTTTTGCCGGGCGCGAAGGCAACGAAAGACACACCCCGCCGTGAAACTTGTCGACAAGCTTGTACTCAAAGACATCGTGCCGTGGTTCTTTATCGGCGTCGGCATGTTCACGGCCCTGTATTTCGCCCTGGGCGCGTTTATCGCCGCATCCCGCTTTTTGTCGCAGGGCGCGCCGCCGCTTTTGATTATCCAGTGGATGCTGTACAACACCATTCCCGTGCTGGGTAAAACGTTCCCCATGGGGATGCTGCTGGCCGTGCTGCTGGGCTTCGGGCGGTTGTCCGGCGACAGCGAGGCGGTCGCGCTGTTTGCAGGCGGCATCTCGTTCCAGCGCATTGCGGCCACGGCTGCCGTGCTGGGCCTGGTCGTGAGCCTCGCGGGCTGGGCGCTCAATGATCCTATCGCGTCGTATGCCAGCGCGCAGGCCCTGCGCATCAAAACCGAGGCGATCGACAAGCCCGGCGACACCAAGCAAACTCTCAACACCGACATTCAAGGCGGGAGTGACACCATCACCAACCTGCGCGTGGACAACGGCTACGATGCCGGCACACAATCCCTGCGCCAGGTGACCCTGACTCTCTACAACAAAGCGCGCCAGCCCACGGTGATTATCCACGCCGACCGCGCGCAGGCCGTCAAGATTACGGGCAAAGACTGGACACTGGACAATGTAGACATCTACCGTCTGGGCGCGGCGACCTTGTATAGTCATTCCAATCAAATGAGTTCGCGCGAGCTGCCCACGACCGCCTTGCAGCACTCGCCCGATGTGTTCGCCCTCTTGCAAAGCTCCCCGGACAACTTCAGTTCGGGCCAGCTGCGCCATCTTATCGCCACGCTCAAGCGCGAAGGTCTGGGAAACAACCGCAACGCCCGCGACTTTGAGTTTAACTACTGGGGCCGTTTTTCCATCCCGCTGGCGTCCTTGATCTTTGCCGTCGTGGGCGCGCCGCTGGGTTTGCGCCCGCAGCGCAGCGCCAAACTCACGGGCATGATCCTGGCCCTGCCCCTGATTTTGGCGTACTACGTGCTGTACACCGTCATGGACAACCTGACCATGGGCGGGCGGATCGCGCCCAGCGGGGCCGCGTTCCTGCCGGACCTCGTCGGCCTGGCCTTGGGTGCGTGGCTGGTGTGGCGTCGCTCGCGGTAGCCTTGCCCCCGCAGTGGCAGGGTGGTTTGATCTGCGCCCCGCGTTTGTGCAAAGCCTAGCCCGTCCGTACTGCACACTCGTGCCCCCGGCGTTTCCAGCGCCCACCTAAAGCTTTGCAGCGACGGAACGTTTTCTTCCGTCGTTGGTAGGTGCTTACCACAAGGGCACAGGGCGCAAGAAAAGCCTGCGCACTGCGGATGCGTCTTTCCTGCCCGCACAGCATCGCTGGCACAATTGGCGCGTGTCAGGGGGTGCAAGGTTCGGTGCGTTTAGCTTGTGTCATCCGGGCGGCATAGGCAAGAGCGGGGAAAACGTCGTCGCGCTCTCAGTCGGGGTAATCAGCGGGCCGCTGCTCAAGGGTCGGGCCGCCGCTCAACAGTTCCAGAAGCAGGGACATGGGAGAGCGCAGGCAGCAAATAGGAGGCTGTTCATGGCTTCATCGCAGCGCGCTTGCCGGGTCAGCAATGCCCGCTTAAACTCAGGCTTGCTCATGGGACGTAATCGGTCACAATTGGACATAATCGGGTAGTATTGTGGACATGGATGTTGAGCAGTCGCTGTCTTCGCTGCGTATCACGCCCGAAATACTCAAGTTGATCGCTGAGATAGACGAGTTCAAGGGGGCATGGCGTGCCTTGCGCGCAATCGCCCCGGAGCGGCTTGCGGCCCTGCGCCATGTCGCCACCGTGGAAAGCGTCGGCTCGTCCACCCGCATTGAAGGGGCGCGCCTCAGCGACCGCGACGTGGAGCGTCTGCTGTCCGACCTGGATGCGCATTCGTTCCGCTCGCGTGACGAGGAGGAAGTGGCCGGGGATGCCGAGGTCATGGAAGCCATTTTTGACGGCTGGGAAGCCATGACGCTCACTGAGAACCATGTCAAGCAGCTCCACCAGATGCTTCTGCGGCACAGCTCCAAAGACGGGCGTCATCGGGGCGAGTACAAAAAGCTGCCCAACCATGTAAAAGCTTTCAATGCGGACGGCCAAAGCTTGGGCATTGTCTTCGCCACCACATCGGCACTGGAAACACCGTGGCGGATGGAAGAGCTGACCGCCTGGACACGCGAAAGTTTGGCACTAGGCACCTGGCACCCGCTGCTGATTATCGCCGTTTTTGTCGTCCGCTTTCTCGCGATCCACCCGTTTCAGGATGGCAACGGACGCTTGTCGCGCATACTGACAACGCTGCTGCTTTTGCGCGCGGGCTACGCTTACGTTCCCTACAGCAGCCTGGAAAGCGTGATCGAAGCGAGCAAAGAAAGCTACTATCTCGCGCTGCGCCGGACACAAACGACACTCAGTCAAGACACGCCGGACTGGGAGCCTTGGGTGCTGTTCTTCGTGCGCGCCGTGCAGCGTCAAAAAACGCACTTGGAAGAAAAGGTAGCGCGCGAGCAAGCCTGGGGGACAGCACTGCCCGCGCTGGCCGTGCAGATTTTAGAGCTGACGCGGGAGCATGGGCGCGTGACCACGGCGCAGATTGAGACTTTAACGGGCGAAAGCCGCAGCACGATCAAGGCGCGTCTGAGCGGCCTAGTCGCGTCCGGTAAGCTGGCCCGCCACGGACAGGGACGTTCCACCTGGTACGCTCTTGGGTGATTTTCCTTGACAGCCCCCTGCTTTTCAGATACACTTGAGGGAACAATGGCACTGGAAATATGGATAAAGTAAGAAACCATGGCTTCGCTGATTGTATTCGTGCTGGTGCTGGTGGCGGCGGGCGGCTTTATTGCCTGGCTCGGCGACCGTCTTGGCACGCGGGTCGGCAAAAAGCGTCTGAGCATCTTTGGGCTGCGGCCCCGGCACACGGCCATGCTGGTGACGATTGGATCGGGCATAGGCATTGCCGCCGTTACGGTAATGGTCCTGGTGTCGTATGATTTCACCGTGCGGCGGGCGCTCTTGCACGGGCAGGAGATTATCACGACCAACGGGCGGCTGACACAGGAAAACAGGGCGCAGCAAAAGCATATCGCCGCGCAGCAAAAACAGATTGCGGACGGCGCGGCGCAGTTGGCTGAGGCACAGGCAAAGCTCGGCCCTGTTTTGGGACAATTAGCCCAGTCGCGGGCGGCATTGGGGCGCGGGCAGCAAGCATTGCGCGAGCGCCAGGTTCAGCTGGAAGGCGCGCAGTCACAACTCACGGCTACGCAGCAGACATTGGGCGCGACTCATGCCGATTTGCAGCTTGCCGAGCAGCGCGTACAGTCGGCAAAACAGGCCCTGACACAGGCGCACACGCGGGTGCAGTCCGCCCAATATCAGGTGCAGACTTTGTCGCAGCGCGGGCTGATTTTGGCGGCACAAAACGCGCGCTTGCAGCATGCAGGTCTGGCGCTGGCGGCGCGAGCGACCGCTTCGCGCCAGGATGTCATCTACAAAACCGGGCAGGAACTGGGGCGCATCCAGATCAAAACGCCGCAGCCAGTCGTGTCCGTGGAACAAGAACTGGCTGGCTTTCTCGCCTTGTTAAGCCGTCAAGCGGCCCAAAAAAGCGGCAAGCTGGGTGTCAACAAGCGCGCCGTGGCCGTGGCCGTGCCGACAGCCTCGGGAGATTACAAGGCATTAGGGCCTGCGCGGGAACGAGATGCCATCCGGGCACTCGCGCAAAACATTGCCGGCGCAACGCATAGTGCGGGCGGCGTCGTGGTGGTTGCGCAGGCCGCCTACAATGCGTTTCAGGGCGAACAAACCGATATTGAGCTGCACCCTTACGACAATAATTTAATTTATCCCAAAGACACCATCGTTGCCAGCGAGACCATTAATGGTGCGCAGTCGGAAACCGGGGTCATCAGCGACTTGCAGGCATTTCTCAGCGGCAAAGTGCGTCCCGCCGCCCTGCGCAGCGGCTTGATCCCGCAAACCGATCCGCAGACAGGGCGGCCTCTCGTGGGGGCGCTTGATCAAAACACGTCGCTGGCCCTGGTGCGTCAGATATTGCAGATCGGCGGGCCCGTGCGTGTCACCGCTTCCGCCGACCGTGACATCTATAGCAGCGGCCCGCTGGCCCTGCATCTCAGCGCTGCGCCTATCGCGCTGCCTGCGGCATCGGCTAAATCGTGACCCAAAAACCCCCTGTTGCGACGCCCGAAACCGTGCTGGCGATTGATCCGGGCAGCGTCAAATGCGGGCTGGCGGTGGTGTGCGCCCCGCCGCTTCTCCGGCTGAAGCTGGCCGTTGTAGACCGCGCCCGCCTGACGGTAGAAGTAGGCGAGGCCCTGCGCGCCTTCCCGCAGATCAGCCGCCTGCTCCTGGGCAGCGGCACCGGCAGCGCGGATTTGCGGCGCGCCGTGCAGCAGACTTTCCCTCGGATTATTCTGGAAACCGTGGACGAACACGGGTCATCCGAGCGCGCGCGCCGCCGGTTTGTGCGCGAAATCCCTCCTCGTGGCCTGCGCAAGCTGCTGCCGCCCGGATTGCGCGCGCCCGAACGCCCTTACGACGACTATGTCGCCCTGCTTCTCGCCGAAGAATACTTTGGCCGCAAAGGTCTGCTGTAGCCACGTTTTCGGGCGTGTACCGCCCGACTGCCTTGCGCGTTCCCCCGGCGTATCCACGGCTTTGCCCGCGCGTTCCAGGCCATCACCAACGGCGGAACAAATCCTTCCGCCGTTGGTGCGCACTGGCAGCGAGGGGGAAATGACAGAGGAAAGACGGGGAAAAGAGGCCCCCCTATTCTCAATTACGCAACGCACCGGCAGACCCGGCGGGCTGTTCTTACACGCTCTCGGCGGGCAGCCCATTGCCGGTCCCGGTTTATCCGGGAACTTGCAGGCCAAGCGCCCTCAGTGCGGCCTCGGCAATTTGCTGATCCTGCACGTAGGTTCCGCCGGAAACGCCAAGCCCGCCAATCAGCAGGCCGTTCTCGCGGATTGGGTAGCCGCCGCCCACCGCCACCAGCCGTGGCCGGTGGGCCAGCTGTGCGACTTTGGTGTCTGTGGTGAGGTAGGTGTTCCAAACGTGCGTGGAAATCTCGTAAGATGCCGCCGTCCAGGCTTTGTCCACCGCGACTTCAACGGTCAGAAACGGCGAACCGTCGGTGCGCTCAAACGCCTTCAGGTTGCCGGCGGCGTCGGTGACTGCGACCGCCACATTGATTCCGATCTCTGCGGCTGCCGCGCGTGCGGCATCAATGAGAGAAACCGCCGCGTCGCGGGTGATGGATGCTGTTGGAAGAGAATGTGCCTGCTGTGGCTGAGTGTTCATCAGAAAACCTTTCTTTTGCTGCTGTCTTAGAAGCGAATGACAACCTTGCCGAAGTGCTGGCCGCTTTGCAGGTAGTCCAGTGCCTGCCGCGCTTCCGCGAATGGAAACACGCGGTCTATGACGGGCCGCAGATGGGTCTGCGCGATAGCCCGGTTCATGCCCTCAAACATCTCCCGTGAGCCGACGTACACGCCCTGCACCCGGATGTTCTTGCTCAAAATGGCCGCCGTGTTTACTTCGGCGGCGAAGCCGGTCAGCACCCCCATCAGGCTGATCTGCCCGCCCCAGCGCACCGCCCGCAGGGACTTGTTGAGGGTGCCCGCCCCGCCTGCCTCCACGACATAATCCACGCCCCTGCCGCCGGTCATTTCCAGCACCCGGTCGTCCCAATCAGGCGCAGCCCGGTAGTTAATCGTCTCGTCCGCCCCCAGCCGCCGCGCCCGCGCCCGCTTTTCGTCGCTGCTGCTGGTCAAAATGACCCGTGCTCCCGCGCTTTTGGCGAACTGCAAAGCGAACAGGGACACGCCGCCCGTCCCCAGCAGCAGCACGGTTTCGCCTGCCTTAAGGCTCCCGCCAACGAACAAGGAATACCAGGCGGTCACAGCCGCGCAGGGCAGGGTTGCGGCTTCTTCGTCGCTTAGGTGTGCGGGCACGGGCACGACTGCCTCCTCGTGCAGCAAGACATATTCGGCCAGCACGCCGTCCACGCTCCCGCCTCCCAGGGCCGAGGCCGCCTTTTCCTGCGTGAACTCGCCCGCGATCCAGCCCGGCATGAATGCCCCGGCCACGCGGTCGCCGATTTGGACCCGCGACACGCCTGCGCCCAGGGCGACTACCTCACCCGCCCCATCCGAAAGCGGGACAATCGGCGCAGCGGGCTGATTGGAGCCGCTGTAGCTGCCTTTGACCACCAGCAGGTCACGGTAGTTGAGGGAAGCGGCGCGCATTTGGAGCAGCACCTGCCCCGGACTGGGCGTCGGGTCAGGCCGCTCGGTCAGCGCCAGCGCGTCTAGGCCCGGCTTGTTGTGTCTCTCGTATGCCTTCATGGTTGTTCCTTTCAGTGCGTTGAAAGCGGCCTGTGTCCATAGAAACGACAGACAGCGAAAGTATGAAGCATGGATGCTGGCATTACAAGTACGTACAAGAATGTGTCATACTTACATAAACGTAACTTTTGGAGAACCAAAGATGTTAAATAGGCGCTACAACTGCCATTATGGCTGTCCCGTAGAAGCGACGCTGGACGTGATTGGGGGCAAGTGGAAGGGGATCATTTTGTTTCACCTGCTGGATAAGCCGCAGCGGTTCGGGGATCTTCACCGCCTGCTGGTGGACGCCACCCAGAGGATGCTGACCCTGCAATTGCGGGAATTAGAAGAAAATGGGGTCGTTCACCGTGAGGTATTCAAGCAAGTCCCGCCGAAAGTGGAATACTCACTGACCGAGTTCGGCAGAAGCCTCAGTCCAATCATACTGCTGATGCGGGATTGGGGCGAGGAATACATGGAGCGAATCGTGCAGGGGAAAACGCCGCGCGAAGCGGCCCAAGTCATGGATTGAAAATAAAAGGAAAATATTTTCCGTAAACTTGAAACATTGGGCCATACGGGTTGTCTATCGCAGTGGCTCCCCTTTGGCACGGCTGCAAAGCGGCAAAAAAGACAAGGAGCGCATCTTCAGTCAATGGCGACGCAGAGGCGCAGGCGAGCGCCGGCAATGCAAGCGGCAGAAGACGCAATGCTCAGGACAAAAGTTCGGCTTTGTTAAGGCAACATGGATACTTAGCAAAAAAGAGCCTTTGGAGCGAGCGGCGCGCCGGACGCAGGACGCAAAGCGGGCAATCAATCGCGGCGACACCAAGCCCTTGAACCTGGGATGCCAATGCAGACTCATAATCTGTGGATTGAAACTAAGGAACACAGGACCCATGAAGAAATCTCTCACACTCATCGCCGGCGCAAGCTTGCTGATGCTGGGCGTGCCGTCCATCTCGATGGCGCAGGCAGCCCCCGCATCCGGCCCCTTCGCCGACGTGCCCGCCGACCACTGGGCCTACAGCGCAGTGGACACTTTGCAGAAAGCCGGCATCGTCATCGGCTACCCGGACGGCACTTATGGCGGCAAGCGCGCCATGACCCGCTACGAGTTTGCGGTCGCCATCGCCCGCCTGCTGCCCCTGCTGAAAGTGGACACGTCCACCCTGGCGACCAAGAACGACCTGGCCGCTTTGCAGTCCGACCTGGAGTCGAAGCTGGCCGCCAATCAGGCTGCCCTGGATGCCTTGACCCGGTTGGTCAACGAGTTCCAGCCCGAGCTTCAGCGCCTGGGCCAGGACGTTGCGCAGATCAAGATGGAGCTTGCCGGTCTGGAGCAGCGCGTTGCCGTGGTCGAAGCCGAGCAGCGCCGCCTGAAGATCACCGGCGACCTGGACCTGATCGCCCGCGCCGACAATGCCCGTCGTGATGGCCGGCCGTTTGTGGACGCCAACGGCGTGTCCGGCACCACCACCAACCGGCACCTGTTTCAGAAAAGCGATGTCTACCATAACTTCGACCTGAACCTGGTCGGCAAGCTGAGCGAAACCACAACAGCCGTTGTCAAAGCCAACTTCAGCAACTTCCTGCCTTCGGTCGGCAACACGTCCGCCATCGGCTACGGTGTCAACAACCCGTTCCGTACCGGGTTCGACATTCAGCCGGGCCGCTTGACTGCCGCCAACAGCCAGAATGTCTTCCTGGAAGAAGCCTACCTGGATGCCCCGCTCGGCCTTGGCCCTCTCGGCGGCGCACGCCTTCAAGTTGGCCGTGTTCCCGTCCAGTTCAGCAAGTACACCTTGCAGCAAGTGGATGCTGATGTTTACACCAGCACCTACGAGACCGACAGCGGCAACATCCCGTTTGACGGCGCAAAGCTTGGCTTCAAGCTTGGCCCCGCCCAGCTGGCGACCTTTGCCGGTAAGAACGACACCATCCCTTATGCGCAGCCTTACGGCGGCTCACAAGGGCTACCTGTCGGCCTCGCCACGATCACTACCCAAACCCTAAGCGGCAACCCGACTGTCAACGGCGGCCTTAATCCGCCAGTTATCACGGTTGTCGGTACTCCGCAGCGCCGCCCAACCCAGGAAATTCTGGCTAACCATGCCGCTCCGTTCACACAGGGCGCTGGTGTCCGTGCTTCAGTCGGCTCGGTTAACACCTTGCAGCTGAGCGGCACACTGGAAGAGTTCGGCCTTGGCACTGCAACAAATGCGACCGGCAACGGGGGGGGCAACCCCATCGACCCGCGAACGGGCCGTGATTATAACAAGCTGACTGTCTACGGCGCCGACCTTAACGGCGCGCTGCCCTTCGGTCTGGGCGGCCTTGTCAAGAAGGGCGCCATTGGCGTTGACGCGGCTTATACCGTGTCTGTGCAGGGCGGCCTCAAGACAAATGCCGGTGGCACCGGCTACCTGTACCAGTCCAATGAAGAGCAGCTCAGCGGCCAGTTCGGTGGCCTGACCCTCAAAGGCGGCTACCAATATGTGGGCCCGTACTTCTCCGCACCCGGCTACTGGGGCAAACTCGGCGCCTGGACCAACCCGACCAACGTGAAAGGCCCAATCGTTTCCGCCCAGTATGCGCTGACCCCGAAGCTTGCCCTGAAAGCAGACGGCCAGTTCTACAAAGCGGCCTACGGCGGCACCAACTCGCCCTTGCAGCAGAACGACCGCGTCACCCGCTACCAAGTGGGCCTGGGCTATGGCCTCAGCAGCAAGTACGCAGTGGACTTGGGCTACGAGGACGTTCTTTACGATCTGCGCAACACCGGGGGCAACACCGGCATCAATGCGGGCAAGCCTAACGAGTCCTACCTGACCTTCGGTGTGGGACACAGCTTCAACAACAACGCTTCGCTGAAGCTGCTCTACCAGATCGTTCAGTACAACGACAAGGGCACCAACTTCGACAACGTCAACCATGACGGTGGCGTGGCTGTCGGACAGTTCTCGCTTAAATTCTAAGCTGAATTGTTCGGGTAATGCTAAACCCCTCGCCTGCACAGGCGAGGGGTTTTTTCTTGCCCTTCTCACCCATTTCTGGCGGAAACAAAGAACGAAGAGTGGGCGTCTGTTAAGAACCAACTTCTATAATTGGTGTGAAAGGAAACAAATTATGCAAACATCATGGCGCAAAGCCGGCTCTGTCGTCGCGGCCCTTACCGCAGGCACTATTTTCGGCGCAGGTCTGTCCAATGGGGTCGCACGCGCGGATCTGCTCGGTTCCGTGCTTAAGGGCGGCGGCATTGCATTTTTGATCAAACAGTTCAATCGGCCTCTCAACGATGGCATCAACAAGCTGACGGGCAGTGCGGGCGCACCGCTGACAGAGGCGACCAAAGTCGTGCCGATTGTCAGTGTAGGGCAGGGCGGCTATGTGGGCGCAGCGCAGGTTTCGGGTCCGCAGGACGCGCTGAATAACGTGCAGGCGGTCGGGCTGCTGGAAGGCGGCCTGAACGGCAAAACGTTCCGGCTGAAAGCCCTGGTGCCTATCAACACCAACAAGCCGAATGGCAAGACCGGCCTGTCCCGCGTCAAAGGGGTCGGCGTGAGCGCCATTGTGGACATCCATGTCTGATGCGCTTGACAGATAGTCTTTCGCAAAGCGCACCAAAAACGCGCCCTAGCTGCATCAAGCAGCCAGGGCGCGTTTTTGGTATGTCACTGTGTTTAACACACAGCATCAGTCTAGGCTAGGGCACGGTTACGGTGACTTTAATAGTGGCGGTGTTGCCGGCCTGGTCAAGAACTTGAATGTCCAAAGTGTGCGCGCCGGGAAGAAGCGGCGGCGTTTGCAGGGTGAATGCTTCGCGGGACGAGTCGAACAAGCCGTCGTCCGGCTGCGCGGCGGTCAGGCTGCCGCCGTCAATGCGCGCCTGCACTGCCCGGACAAAGGCGATCCCTGTGTTGGCGACCCCGTGCGCGGTGACAACCCCGCCCGCACCGACACTGGCAGGGCTCAGCAGGAGGCGAGGCGGCTGGTTGGCGACCACGAACTGCGACGACATTGACCTTGCTGTCAGCGCGCCCTGCGGGTTGCTGGGCTTATCGCTGGCGATCACCCGGACCTCGTACAAGCCGTCCGGCACTTGCGTGGTGTTCCACGTGTAGGAAGTCTGGCTGCTGCTGGAAGCGTCTGTACCGGCTGTTCCTGTGCTTGCGGCGCGCTGGCGCATGATGACGTCGCGGATGACGTCAGGTTTCTTTTCCAGGGCGATGATTTGCTGACGCACGGCGGGGGGAAGCTCGGGATGCTTGTCTAAAGCGGCCTGCATTTGACGTACTTTTTCGGCCACATCGCTGTTGGTGACAGGCTTTGGGGTGGGGAAAGACGCAAGCGCAGTTGTCGTCGTGGGCTTCTTTTTCAGGGGCAGCCAGGTTTTGCCGCTGTCGGCTGAGTAAGACAGGTCGTAGGATAATGTATCTTTGTCGGGGTCGCCTGCCGTCCAGCGGATGGTGGCTGTTTTGGACAGGGCCTCGCCGCCCAACGGGGCAAGCAAGCGCACCGTGGGCGGCTGGTTGCGGGGCAGGTAATAAACGCTCACTGCGGCCAGCCTCGGAACAGCCCCCTGCGATAGGGATTGAGCGCTGCCGGTCAAGGTTGCCTGATATTGCAGGTAGCGTCCCGGCGGCGAAGCAATTGCCTGCCCGCGCGGCTGGCCGTTTGGCGCAGACCACGCGCTCCACGAGCTATCCGGCGTTTCCACGTCGCCGGTGCGGGTTTGCAGGGTGAGCGACGTACCCGACGGCGTATCGCCTGTCCAGGCCAGTGTGCCCCAATGCGCGGACAAGCCGGCATCGTGGACGGTGCTTTGAAACTGCCCTTGCACATTCGCGCCGCTGGGCGCGGCAATGGTATAAACTGCCCCCGGCGCGCTTGTGCCTGCGTATACCTGCCCCGATGTTGTGTCTAAGCCCAGAGTAATAAACTGCTCGTCGGACGGGGCGACAAACGTTTGGGTTGTGTCGTCCTGCCCGATGCGGTAAATGCTGCTGCCTGCGCAGGCGTACAAGTTGTCGCCCGCATCCGTGCGAAGGCTCAGCACGCCGGACAAAGGCCGGTCGGACAGCAGGCGCGCGTAACCGTCAGGCGTAATCTTGTAGATGTTGCCTTTGGGCGAAGTGCCTGCGTAAACATCACCCTGCGAGTCGGCTGCCAGGGCGGAAACCTGCGGCTCCATGCCGTCATACAAGACGCGCGAATGGCCGTCGGGGCTGATCTGGTACACGATGCCGTCGGGGGATGCGCCCGCGTAAACGGTTCCTGTTTTATCAACGGCTAGTGAAAGAATGTTTGTTTCGGGGGAGCTGAACAAGGGCATGGGGGATAGCGCCCCGGCGAGCGCAAGTCGGTACACGTTGCCTTTGCCGCCGCCCGTCGCGACATACAACTGGTCGCCGCTCGTCAGCAAAGCCGTGACATACTTTTCTTTGGCGGTGAAAAACTTGACCCCTTTGCCATTGGGCGTGACTTTATAAACGATGCCGCCGGGGGCAGTGCCTACGTAGACACTGCCCTGGGTGTCTCGTGCCAAAGATGTAGCTTCCAGTTCCCCCGTCCCAAAGAACTTGGTGGCTTTGCCCGCACTGTCTATGTGGAAAACCATGCCGTGGTCACCGGTGGCCGCATACGCGCCGCCTTTGCCGTCGGGCAGTACCGCCCAAATGTAGGTTTCGCCGGTGTCGGCCCGCTTTTGCAAAGTGGCCGACAGGCGCACATCGCCCGCGCTGGTTACGGTGACGTTCTTGAGCGTCCCGGCGGCAAACTCGGTCGCTGTGTCCTGACGCCACACCGAAGCAAGCCGCCCGATGGTCTTGACAGGGAGCGCGCTTGTGTTGGCGGCGGGGACGGCATTGCCCGCGCCGGCGCTTCCCCGCCCGGCGGCAGACAAACTGGGGGCTGCCTGCCCCGTCATTGCCGTCGGCAGCGGCGGCGCAGAAGGTACCACTACGACGGGGGCAGGGGAAGTGGGCATCTGCGCCAGGAACTCCGCGCTTCCGGGCGCGAGCTGACTGGATGTTTGATTGTCCACTGAGGCGTCGCTGCCGCCGCTGCTGGTATCCGGTACGCCTCCACCGCCGTCACCTGAACCTGTACTTGTGCCTGTTGTTTCAGGCGGCATGGGTGTGGCGGACGGATCGGTCACGCTTTTCTTTTGCACGACAATGGACAGCGACTGGCTGCCGGAAATAATATACTGGGTGGGCTGCGTGACTTTCACGTCGTCCCGCTCGGTCTTTAGCCCGGATGTGCGCGTGGCAAGCATGACATTGGCGAATGTGGGCGGCAGGCCGCTGAGTTTTTCGCCATTGATGTTCAGGGCCGATGTCGGCAGGACAAGCCGCGTGACGAGATCGTTGTTTTGCGGCTTTTCTAGATACTGCCGGGCCAATTGGCGCACGTTGGACGCGGGCGATGTCGGCCCGCTCGGCATCAATAAAATCAGACCCCCACCCAGCGAAATGCCGCCGCTGTCCGCTCCCCCGCCTTTGACCGATAATGTCAGCACGCCCGGCGGCGTGTTGGGCGGGATAATCAGCGGCACCATCCTCGTTTCAAAGTCCCGTTTATACGGCTTGAGCACGACCCCGACCTGAACCGTGTCGCCCGGCGCGTATTTGGTCTGGCGCAGGAAGATATGATCCACATCGGCCGTATTGTGCTTGTTTTGGATGGTGACATGCATCGTCAGCGACTTGAGGCTGAGCGGATAAAACGGATTGGACGACAGCAGGCGCATCAAGCTGTCCAGGTCGGCCACAGCGCTTTGGTCGATGCTGGCGGCATCGTAAAACGTGTTGGTACGCTTGATATGTCCCAGTTCTTCGACATTCGCGTCCATGCTGACAGTCGCGACCGAGTCGCCGGGCTGCCCGTGAATTTGCGCAATCGCCGCATCCGCAAACTGCGTCACCAGAGGCCCTGTCAGCAGGGGATGATTAATCACACGCATGTGGAACGTCTGCCGGCGCTTGATAGATTGGTCGTTGACGCTGATCGTGAACGGGATCATCTGCGGCGCTTTGCCGAGCTGCCCGCCGACCGAAAACGGCCTGTCCTGGAACACGCGGCCCACGGTCTTGATAGGCGACCCGATCTTGACCGAATCCTGGAACGATGGGTAGATGCTGACAACGTAAGCCGTAGTTAAAGCCGCGTCAATCGGTCCCAGCCCAAAAAATGGATGCCCGAAGATCAGCACCCGGTCGCCGTCCCGATAAGTCACGGTGCCCGTGGCGGTAAAGTCCATGTCGCCTTGTACCAGCGATACGCCTACGGCAGAGCCCGGCGTCATCTTCGCCCCTTGCGCCAGCGGGTTATTTGCGACATCGGCTGCGCCCGCGCCCGCGCCCGCCATGACCTGGATATGGTACGGAGACAAAGCGGCCTGCAAGCGAGCGATATTGCCCCGCGGCATGCCGCTGACCGTCATGGGCAGGTCGATCTGCGAGAAGTTGTAATTGGGCGCGCTGGTTCCCGGTGCCGGGCTGCTCACACCCGCATCCGCCGCCGTCGTGCCCAACGAGGGATGCTTGGGCAGGTCGGGACTCCACGCATCCAGCATTTCCTCAATGGGGGTCGCCAATCCAATCGGCTCGCGCGGAAACGATGGCCCTTGGTTAGTCGATGACGGCACTTCCATGGAAATCGCCCCGACCAACCGGCCATTGATATAAATAGGGCTGCCGCTCATGCCGTGCGCGATATTGAGATGGCGCGTGACCGGCGGGCCATCTGTGGCCTGAAACAAGATATAATCTTTGCCCGCATTGAACTTGGACATGACGCCCAAAATCTCAATCCCGAACTTTTCAATCCTGGTGCCCTTGAAGACCGTCAGGGCATAGCCGCGCATGCCGGGCCTGAGTTCGCTGACCGGCATGAACTTGCGCCGGTCAAACACGATCCGCTGCCCCGGTGCGGGATGGGAAATCGCAACCGGCGGGCGGGCATCGGCGGGAACAAGCGCCGCCAGCCCCAGCAGGGCGGATGCAAGAAGGGAAACGCGCTTCATAGGCTTCTTTCTGCGAACAGGGGAAATGGGTATATCTTCAATTGGTTTTTGGGCGAACAATAAAAGCCGGGCATCTGAGTGCCCGGCCTTGCCAACCGTCGCTTCGCCCTTTGCTTACGGGCGGGCGGCATAAACTTGTTCCGGGTCAAACTGCGGCTCGGTGATGGTGTCCCATTCGCCCTCGCCTATCTTGGTTTCGCGATAATAGCACGTAGGATGCCCGGTATGGCACGTGGCCCCGACAGGACGCGCCAGTATCAGCAGCGAGTCCTGGTTGCAGTTGATGCGCAGGCTGTCAAAGTTCAAGGTGTGTCCACTGGTTTCGCCCTTGGTCCACAGCTTCTGGCGCGAGCGCTGCCAGAACGTCACGCGCCGCTCGCGCAATGTCTTTTCCAGGGCCTCGCGGTTCATAAAGCCCAGCATCAGCACGTCTTTGGTATCGGCGTCCTGCACGACGGCAGGCACCAGGCCGCCGGGGTCTTTGTCCCATTTGATTTGGTCTAACAGTAAAGTCATAGTAGTTTTGCGCAACGGCTTAGGTGAAGGGAGACACTTTTGCTGCTGGAAGGTCTGGGTGTGTTCTTTGATGTGGTAGTTTTGTGGTTGCTCTTGCGTTAGCTATAGTTGCCTCTGCATCCGCAAGTTTGAGGTCAAGTTGAAGCCGCTGTGAATGAGTTGTAAAAACATGTTCTTCAAATTGTGATGCGTGCCGCACAAGCTTCTCAAGCTGTAACACGCTTGTTTTAACGTCTAGCCAAAGCAACGTGTGCCGTAAGTTTGCCAAATGGTTAAATCTAAGAGCTGCTGCCGCAGCAATAAAATTCGCAATAGTCAGCGTGCCACTAAGGACAACTAAAAAACGATCGCTTATGGAAGAGCCTCCAGCGTTGAGCAAGTGTTTGGGTAGTGCGAAGCCGTGAATTGCCGCTATGGCTAAGGTTGACAAAGATAGAACAACCAATACGAGAATTCCCATAACAGTCCAGTAATAGCGTTGGCTTTCCACTTTATTGAGCGTTCTTACTGTTCTTTTCAGCTTGCTGGTGTATTCTGACAATAGACGAAGCAGCACATCAACTTGCTCTGGTCCGTCGTTTTCCGTAGGAGTATCAGCAACGGTATATGACATTGTCTATCTCTCCGCAAAGCTGTTAATTGCCTTTAAGAACTGTTCCACATTGGCGGCCTGAATGTTCTGGTCATAGCCTGCCGTTGTCGGAGCCAACAACTGTCCTGTGCCGCTTGTAAGGTTATTCAGCACTAAAGACGCTGACAGATATTCGTGGGAAAAGTTCTGGCTGCCTTTAGCCTCAAGGATTTTGTTAATGTAAGAATGATACTCGCCCTGCTCATAGTGCTGCCTCACACTCGCTCTCTCGTTCCACCAAAGGTCTTGCTTTGTGACAAGGGTAATCATCCAAAGTTTCTCTTTTGCGTCGCAAAGGCGCGGCACTAAATCCTTGATGATTGTAAGTTCTTCTTCCCGCCCTTGCTCTGCATAGTTGGCAAGGAACTCTGTTTCCGACATTCCCTTTCGATAGTACTTTGTTTCTTGATAACTGAACTCCTGAAACGAGTGGTAGCCCCAAGAAACTACATTGATAACGCCGCTGGATTTGCCTTGCGCCAGCCGTTTGTAGAAGTCCTGCCAAGTTGATGAGCGACGCCGCTCCTGGCCGGGCGGAACGTGAATGGCGACTACCGTGTCTCCTTGCAGCCAGTATCCCTCCACATCAATAGACTCTTGGTATTTGTTTGTACTTCTTTTCGGATGAGTACCTTCCGCAAGGATAAGCCCTAACGTCGTTTTTCCCACCCCGCCCGGCCCAAAAATCTCAACGTGCAAAATACCATGCCGAAGCAGATAGCGAAGTTTTTTCAGAAGTGTGGTAACCCTCTTATTGTGTTCAAAAAGAGTAATCCCTAACTCAGCGGCAGTGTTCGGCTCTATATAAAACATATTCTGCCCTGCCTAGATGACAACGTCATCCAAGCATTCCATCCCGTTTCAACTTTGCCCCACGCGCGAGTAACTTGGCTTGTTGTTGGGCAGGCTTTACAGCTTGATCCAGTGTTTCGCGGCCATGCCCAGCGCGCCCACGGCGAGCAGCACCAGGGGCGCGCAGCCCTTCCCGGCAAACTCTTTTTTTCCAATCACGTCATGCCGGGTGTTGATATGCGGCGGCTCCTGCGAATAATCCGGCGCGGACACGGCGAACCGATCCGGCGACTTACGGCTGCTGTGCCACACGAGCAGCTCCGCCCCCGTGTTGGCGGCGGGATAATTGGACGTCATTTGAAAGATCACTTCGCCGTCTTCGGGTGTCAAGCGCCCGCCCTGCCAGCGCAGCCAGCTCGCCCCCGAATCGTCGGTCACCCAGCGCACCGCCTGCCAGTCCGGCGGGCACAATTCATTGGTGACCGCTTCGGGGTACTTCACCTGCGGCGCGGTTCCCGCGAAAAAGTAAGGGCCAAGCTCCAGCCGCACAATGCCCGGCCCGGCGGGATCTTCCGCCACATGAAGCTGATACATGAAGCCGGTTACCACCTGCTGCGTTTCGACATACGGCCCGCTCGTCATCGCCATGCTGCTTTGGTTCTCCCCTGGATACATAATGCGAAAAGAAGGCTTGTCGACGACAAGCCTCACCCGCGTGTGGTAAATTGTACCTGATTTCCTCGCGAACGTCCCATAGGGAATTAGAATGGACTGGTCACCATGACCGGAATATCACTGAGGGGCAAAACAGCCCTTATCACCGGCATCGGCAGCGGCATCGGACGCGAGGTCGCCCTGCGCCTGGCCCAAGGCGGCGCGAATTTAGTTCTGGCCGGGCGGGGCGAGGATGCCCTGCTGGAAACCCAGGCCGGGGTCAACATTGCCGGCGCGGACAGCCTGATCCTCTCGGCCGACGTCACCTGCTCCGAACAGATAGACCATTTGGTCGCTCAGGCCGTCCAGACCTTCGGCACGATTGACATTCTGGTCAACAGCGCAGGCGTCGGCTCCCTCAAGCCGCTCGACCAGGTCACGCCGGATGACATCGACCGCTTATTGGGCGTCAACGTCAGGGGCACCATTCTTGCCACGCAGGCCGCCCTGCGCCCGATGATTGCCAATGCGCGGGGCGGGCACATTATCAACATCGCGGGCATTCTGGGCCGCGTGCCGATGGCAAACGCCAGCGTCTACTGCGCCTCCAAGTACGCCGTGACGGGCTTTTCCAAAGCCCTGCAATTGGAAGTGAGCCGCAAGCACAGCATCAAAGTCCCGCTGATGTACTTCGGCGGCGTCGATTCGCCCTTCTGGGATACCCTTGACATGCGCGTGCAGCGCGACAAAATGCTCAGTGTCGGCGACACCACCGGGGCGATTGTGTACGCCCTGACCGTTCCGTCCAACCTGGTGCTGGGAGAAATCACCTTGCCGCCCGATTCGCACCAGCTTTAGCCGGTCGTCGCATCTGCGCTGTTAAGGGGCTGCCCCGGCGTTCCCGCTTCGTTTCCCCCACGTACCAACGACGGAACGATTTCTTCCGTCGTTGATAGGCCGTGAAAACACCAGGGCAGCGCCGAGGGAATAAAGGGAGAAGTCCTTTGACAACTCCCTTCCAGCCCATGGGCAGGCAGGAAAAACAAACTTAGCCGTCACACTGTGTCGGAACAACAAGAATGAGGAGCATCACACCCATGACTTTTTCACCGGAGCGTCCCCTGCGCTGGGGCATCCTTGGCTGCGGCAGCATCGCGGCTAAGTTTGCGACAGGCTTGCAGTCCGTGCCCGACGCCAAACTGGTCGCCGCAGCGTCGCGCGCGCAGGACAAAGCGGATCAATTCGCAGATAAATTCGGCGCGCCGCATCGTCATGCCGGGTACGAACTGCTGGCGCAGAACCCCGACGTGGACGTGGTGTATGTCGCCACGCCGCACCCGATGCACGCCGAGCACAGCATTTTGTGCTTGAACGCGGGCAAGGCCGTGTTGTGCGAAAAGCCGTTTACTGTCAACGCGGCTCAGGCCGAGCAAGTCATCCAAGTCGCCCGCGCGCGTAGCGTCTTCTTGATGGAAGCAATGTGGTCGCGTTTTTTCCCGCTTATGGGCCGTGTGCGCGAGTTGATCCAAAACGGGGCAATCGGGGATGTGCGCATGGTGCAGGCGGATTTCGGCTTTCGCACCGATGTCAACCCGAAAGGACGTTTGTTTGACCTCGCCTTGGGCGGCGGCGGGCTGCTGGATGTGGGCGTGTACCCGCTGTCGCTGGCATCCATGCTGCTGGGCGCGCCGACCCAGGTCACGAGCGTCGCCCAACTGGGTGAAACGGGTGTGGATGAGCAGGCCGCCTTCGCCTTGATGTATGAAGGAGGGCGCATCGCGTCGCTGACCACGGGCATCCGCACCAACATGCCGCACGAAGCGATTGTAATGGGCACCGAAGGCATGATCAAATTGCATGCCCCGTGGTGGAAGCTCGCCAAAATCACGGTCACGATTGGAGGCAAAGACGAAGTGCTGGACGAGCCGTTTGATGGGCAGGGCATGAACTACGAAGCCGCCCACGTTGGAGCGTGCCTGGCGGCGGGCAAGACCGAAAGCGACATCATGCCCCTGTCGGAAAGTCTCCAGCTGATGCAGACCATGGATACTTTACGCGCGCAGTGGGGCCTGCGCTACCCGATGGAGTAGGGGAGACGCCACGACATCTAGTATCCCCTGCGCCCCAAGCCGCAAAGTTTCAACACCGACTCAATACCGATTCAACGCCGGTGTAGTACCGATGAGGCCCCGCGCACAATGGCACAAGATGTAGTGTTGCCTCTGTGAATGCCGTGCTTCATATTCTTGTGCAACTAATCTTGCGCTGCCGTGTCTCAAAAGGTATGGGAGAACGCAGGATATGACCACAGGGGAACTAACAACAATACTTAGCTGGCTGTCTTTAGGAACAGGAGTTGCTGCTATCATAAATGCTTATGCGGCATTGCAGTCACAAAAGTTTGCACGTAAAACTGTTCGGGAAATGCAGGAAGCGCGGGAACCATCCGTTTACCTGGAAATAGAACTTCCCAGTCAGCATTCAACCATTGTTGTTGGAAACTATGGCTTGTCACCTGCTCTCAATGTGCAGTTTGAGGTAGACGATAAGGCTCCTTGGCATCCTATGTTAGTTGCACCCAAGAGCCTGAGTCAATCCGATGTTGTCCGAAACGGCATCTCGTTTCTTGGGCCGGGCCGCACTCTTCGCTACATTGGCGGGAATATGGATTGGCAGAAACTCACAGCGGAAAACGCAGTTATCTTCATAACCATCACGTTTGAAAACGAGGCAAAGAAAAAGTTCACAAAAAGGTACGAATTGAATATGCTGTTTGCTAAAAGTCTTAGATTTGACACATATTCAAGACCCGTCCCTTGAGATAGCCAAAGCTATACGAGAGGTGAGTAGCAACAAAATGAGGGGAGAAAGCCAACGCCAAGTTCTCTCTACAATTATGACACAGCGTATTCCATGCCCTGTCTGTGCGGAAGGCATCCTGCCCGCTGCCACGAAGTGCCGCTACTGCCATTCCTTCATCCCGCACATTCCGCCCGCAAACGGCGCAAATACGCAGAACGGCCAAACTGCAAAAATAGAAGAAACTAAATAATGGACGACGACAAAAAGACAAAGTTGGCTGAGTTCGCGGCGGCGGCGGTGCGCGCCACATTTGGAGCACTCGGCGCGGTTGACCCGCATCTAGCATTGGTCGCACCGCTAATAAGCGAAGTGGTGACAAGCATTATCCCACGCCAAAGAGTAGAGCGCATAGAGCATCTCACAGCAGAGTTAGCCACGCAAGTCTCCAGCATGGATGAGGAAAAGGTGAAGCAGCGGTTTGGCGAACCTGGCTTTGTGGACTTGTTGGAAGATGGGCTGTGGCAGGCGACACGGGCGACAAGCGAGGAACGCATCAAGCAAATTGCGACATTGCTTAAAAATGGCCTCAGCAACGAAGACGTGAACGCCCTGCAATACAAAACGCTCATGGGTTTGCTAGGCCAGCTCAACGATGCTGAGATCATTATGTTGCAATCGCTCGCTCTCATTGACAACCGCGAACGGCAAGCACTTTACGAAAAACAGCCTAATGTATTGATGCCTGTGCCTGCTTATATGGGTTCACCGAGAGAAGATGTTGACAAAAATGCAATTCACGACAACTACCGTGCTCACTTAAGGCGATTAGGGTTGGCAAAGTTTCGTTATCGTGAACCAAAGCGCGGTGAAATGCCGGAAATAGATTATAAAACAAGAATGGTGAAATCTTCCAGCACCGATGCTACTTGGTTAGGACGGTATTTACTGCGCGTCATTGGCCTGGAAGAAGACAAGTCGCAAAACGCCGAACAGCCAGCGACACTACCGTACTAAACCATTGCAGCTTTCCTGACCCGCGAAGGTGGGTTTCGTAACCCTAGCACGGGGTTTCAACCCCGTGTCTACAAACGCCGCATATGGGGGCAATCCCGTGTTCATGCCGCGCTTGTGAACTCCTCGTAGGTCGTCGCTCCCATGTCTGCTTGTTACCAACCCGCAAAGTATGTTAAAATAACCCATGCACATTCTCCACGCGGTCACGCACACGTATTTGGAAGACCTGCGCAAACAGCACGCCCAGCCAGGCAGCACCCCCGAACTCTCGTACCGGCCTGCGCTCAGCAATTTTCTCAATGGGGCGGCAAAGGCCCTCGGCAGGGTGGCCTCCTTTACCAACGAAGCCAAACTCAGCAAGTTTGGCAGGCCGGATTACGTTGTCGCGGATGGGCTAAAGCGGATTGGCGAGATTGAAGCCGAAGCGTGGAATGCCGACCTCGCGCATCTCACCGGCTCGGCCAAAAAGCAGAACGACCTGTTCCGCGATAACCTCCCGAACTTCCTGCAAACCAACCACTTTGACTTTCGGCTGTTCGTCAGTAAAAGCCTCGTGGCCGAAGCAAGGCTGCCCGTTCCCACGCCCACCGGGAAAATCACCGTCGCCGAAAACGTCTTAAACGACCTGCAAGCTTTGCTGGAACGTTTCCTCGATGCCGCCCTGCCAGCCGCCGCGTCTGCCGAAGCCGTCGCGGCGCAGCTGGCAAAGCGTGCCGTCTTTCTTAAAACGGCGGCAGGGGAAATGCTCCAAAGTACGCACAGCGCTTTGGAACCGCTGTACGCTTTGTACAAAGAAACGCTGTTTGCGGACATTGACCGGGATAAGTTCGCGGATGTCTACGCACAAACCTTTACGTATGGCTTGTTTCTCGCATGGCTCAGTACCGACAAAACGCCGTTTGACCGCGCCGCCGCCCTGAGCGCCATCCCGAAAGCCGTGCCGCCTATCCGCGTCATGCTGCAATTCGGCGGGGGCAGCGATCTGCCGCCGGAGTTTGAGTGGATTGTGGACGGCATTTGCGCCGACCTCAGCCAGGCGGACAAAGAAGCCGCGACACGCCACAAAGCCGGGATTGCCGACCCTTTGGTTGCGTTTTATGAAACGTTCCTGCAGGCCTATGACCCCACGCTGCGCGAGCGCGCAGGCGTCTACTATACCCCTGATGCCGTTGTAGACTTTCTGGTGCGCGCCGTAGACGGCCTGCTGCAAACCCATTTTCACAAGTCCGAAGGACTGGCCGACGACAGCGTGCGCCTGCTTGACCCCGCCACCGGCACCGCGACATTCCTGGCCCGCGCCTACCGTCAGGCGCATCAAACCATGACCGAAAGCGGCGACGGCGGCACCTGGCCGGACAGAGCACGCGACCATGTTGCCAAGCACTTCAATGGGTTTGAGCGACTGCCCGCCGCCTACACATTGGCGCATGTCAAGCTGCGTCAGCAAATGGAGATACTGGGCGTCCCGCTTGGCAGCACGGAGCGCCTGCCGGTCTACCTGGCCGATACCATGATGAACCATGTGCCGGAACAGATACCCTTCCCCGGTGCGGACATTCTCTCCAAAGAAATCCGCGATGCCGCCGAAGTGCGCAATGGGGAAAACATTCTGGTGATTTTGGGCAACCCGCCCTACTTCGGCAAGTCCGACAACCCCAGCAAAGACAGCAAAGGCAAGCCGACGTTCATTGGAAAACTGATGGAAACCTACTATCAGGTAGATGGCGCACCGCTTGGCGAAAAGAACCCCAAGTGGCTGCAAAACGATTACGTCAAGTTTATCCGGTTCGCGCAGTGGCGCGTCGAGCGCACAGGGCAGGGGATTGTGGCTTTTATCACGGACAACAGCTACCTAGACAACCCCACCTTCCGGGGCATGCGCCGCTCTTTGAGCAAGACCTTTGACGAGATTTATCTCTTAGACCTGCACGGCAATTCCAAGAAAAAAGAGACCCATCCCGAAGGCGGCAAAGATGAAAACGTGTTTGACATCACGCAGGGCGTCGCCATCTGTCTCATGGTAAAATATCACCCGGAGGATTTACCCCATGTATGAACTCATTTTTCTGGTCACGCCCGACCCGGAAGGCGGCTACACGGCCCGTGCTTTGGGCGAAAGCATCTTCACGGAAGCCGATACGCTAAACGCGCTGCGCGAGAGCATACGGAACGCTGTCCAGTGCCATTTTGACGAGGGACAGGCACCCAAAATCCTGCGTCTGCACATTGTCCAAGAAGAAGTTCTGGCGGCATGAGACTTCCCCGCGATGTTTCAGGCTCGCGTTTAGCCGCCGCCCTCGCCGTGCTTGGGTACGCGGTCACCCGGCAGACCGGCAGCCACATCCGCCTGACCACCGTGCAGAACGGCGAGCATCATGCCACCATTCCTAACCATGACGCCCTGCGCGTTGGGACTCTGTCCGAGATTTTGTCCGACGTGGCTGGGCATTTCGGCCTTACGCGCGATGCCCTTCTGGAAAGGCTTTCCCTGTGACCGCCAAAATCTACCACGCCGATATTTACGGCTCACGCGCCCACAAATACAAAACGCTTTTGGACAGCAGCCTGCAAGACATCGACTGGCAGGAATTGTCCCCCAATGCGCCCCACTACTTATTTGTGCCGCAGGAGCAGTTGCACCGGGAGCAGTATGATGCGTGGCCCAAAATTACAGACGTTTTTCCTTACAATAACACCGGGATAATTACCTCCCGCGATAAGTTTGTTCTTGGCTTTAACAAAGAGGAAGTTTTGGCACGTGTTACAGATTTCAAGAGCTTAGATTTGCAGACGGCAAAGCAGAAATATGGCTTAGACGACGTGCGCGAACGAACATTGGCAGAGTCGTGGGCAACCGTGAGACAAATGCCCGATGTTGCAAAGTATATGCAGTTGGAACTATACCGGCCTTTTGATTGGAGGCATATATTTTATCACCAAGCATTAGTCCGGTGGCCTGTCCATGCGGCAATGAGCCACATGATGTATGGTCACAAAAATATCGCGCTTATAACTACACGTGTCACCAAAGACCAATGGGACTGTTTGGCGTGTAATTCCCTTATGGGCCACAAAGCATTGGCGGCTTACGACGTTAATTACATGTTTCCACTATGGCTGTATCCCAAAGAAGGCACGTTGGAACAGCACGCCGAGCGGCAGCCCAACCTCGCCCCCGCTTTCCTGCAAGCCCTTCAACACGCCATCGGTTCGTCCCCCACCCCCGAAGAC
>JAABUZ0100000470.1_pt1 | contig 99070 bp, 105 predicted proteins | sample 5562091 | NCBI WGS metagenome assembly JAABUZ01 (sample SAMN12813069, study PRJNA571459) | rock metagenome | isolation source: Antarctica rocks | place: Antarctica: Victoria Land, Linnaeus Terrace sud | collected 2015-12-21
CGGCCACGGGGCCCGCGGCCGTGGCGAATCTGCGCCCCTACGCGATCCCCGGCTCGCGGATCAAGCTCGGCTTCGCCACGAGCCTTCCCGCCTTCACCTACGGCGACCCGCCCCGCGGAGTCGACCCGTGCTCGGACACGAGCAAGTACTACATGCGCTGCCTCGACAAGCTCGGCGCCAACCTCGTGATGCAGGACGAGGCCAATCCGGGGCAGTGGACGGGCGCCGACGGCGACGGGATCGAGAAGTGGCAGCCGCTCTCCTGGATGACCTCGACCTACCGGGCGAGCTCGGATCCCGCCGTTCGCTTCGCCTACAACGTGACGCCGATGCTGGTGGGCAACCTCGCCGATCTCACCTTCGACGGGCAGTCGGCGATCACCCAGCGCGGACTCCGCGGCCGGGGCTGCCACTACGTCGGCAATGCGCGCTTCGTTCCCGGCGAGGATCGTTTTGACCTGCGCGACTATGCCGGCTCGCAGCCGCGATTCCTGGCCATCGCCCCGTGGGTGCGCCCCGACGGAGCCCGGGCGGACCTGCGCGCCGTGGGCGACAAGCTGAACTACGGCTCGGGTGATCGGCTGGAGAACGACTACGTGGAGACGGCGATCGTCGCCGACCTGCCCTACCCGCCCGACCCGCGTCGCCCCGGCTGCGCGACCAAACCACCCGGCCGTCCGCGGCTGCTCGTCTCGGTGCGCCCGCACGCCGTGCGCCTGGGGCGTCCGACCCGGTTCACGTTCACGGTGCGCGTGCCGTTCGAGGGCCGCGCGCGGGCCGTGCCGCGGGCGCGGGTGCTGTTCGCCGGACGCCGGCTGCGCGCCGACCGCCACGGCGTGGTGCGGATCTCGGCGAGGATGCGCAAGGGGGGCAGGCGCCGGGTCGTCGCGACGGCCGGCGGGACGCTCCCCGGGCGCGCGGTGCTGATCGTGCGCCTCTGAGCCGAGGGTCTAGGCGCCGGCCACTGGATCCTCCCAGCGAAAGCCCGTCGCCGAGGGAGTGGGAGGCAGTGGGCTCTCGGGCAGGCCCGGCTCGGGCTCGGGGTCGTTGTAGCCGCCCGGAGCGATGTCGTTCGGCGTCTCGGGATGGAAGAGGGAGGCGAGGTACTGGGCCTGGCCGCGTCCCGGTCCGAGCTCGAACTGGCCACCGCCGTAGGCGCGCATCCCGTGCTCGGCGAGGTAGTCGTAGGCGGCGCAGAGCTCCTCCAGGCGGCCGAGGCGCGAAGGCTTGACGTTCACCATCTTCGGCGCGAACGGGCGGGTCTCGATGTCGGCGACGGAGTGGATCGGCGCATCCCACGTGATCCGCTCGCGGTAGGGCCGCAGCGCCTCGTCGGCTCCGTCCTCCTCGAGATCGGGGTCCTCGAGCCAGGCGTCGGGAAACGCCTCGGCGACGCGCCGGTAGAGGCCGGGGTCGGCGGGCGCGTCCACCACCGTGCCCTTGTAACAGCCCTTGAAGTCGACGGAGTCCACCGCTCCCGTCTCCACGAGCGCCGCGATGAGCTCGTCGTCCCAGGAGGACGTGGCGTCGAGCTTGAAGCGGAGGTTGGGGTAGCGCTCGAGGCGCCGGGTGAGCGTCTCGAGGACGGGCGGCTCGCCCAGGCGCAGCGAGACGACGAAGCTCACCGGCCGGGGCTCGAGGTCGAGGACCGCGTGCAACGGGCGCCCGCCCTGTCGCAGGGCGAGGTCGAGCGCGGCGGAGTGGAAGGTCCAGCGCCGGTAGAGCCGTGAGACCTCTCCGCGCACCGGCTCGGCGGGGAAGAGATCGAGGCGATCGACGTGGTCGCAGAGCTCCCCGAGCCTCCAGGAGCCGCTCAGGGGCTGCGTCGCGCCCGCGTCCTGCAGCGCGATGTGGTCGAGCGCGTCGTAGACCACGTCCTCCCCGACGCCCTCCTCGCCGCGGCCCTGGAGGTGGATGACCGTCGAGAGCCGGTCGAAGCCGCTCGAGACCGCCCGCTCGAGCGCCTCCAGCGAGTAGCTCTCGACCTCGACCGGCAGGTCGGCGAGCTTCGCGTAGGTGCTCACGCGGATGCCGCCGGACCGAGCTGCGGCGCGGAGATCGTCGCGGCGAGCCACGGGCGCAGCGCGGTCAGGAAGCGGGGATCGATGGAGTGGTCGATCGGGGACTCGCGCCAGAGCACCGCGGCGCCGGCACCCTCGAGCTCCTCCCGGGCGGCGCGGCCGAACTCCACCGGGATCAGCGGGTCGTGGGTGCCGTGGCCGATCGCCACGGGCAGACCGGCGCGGTCGGCGAGGTCGAGCGTGAAGCCCTCCACCCGCGGGATGAACCCGCTGAGCGCGAGCACACCGGCCGGAGCGGGGCGCCCCATGGCGAGCGTGAGCGCGTAGGCCATCACCGCGCCCTGCGAGAAGCCGCCGAGCACGGTGCGCGCGAGCGGCACCCCGGTCGTCTCGGGAAGGGCGTCGATCCACGCGCTCAGCGTCTCCCAGGTCGGGAGGAAGGTGGCCGGTTCCGGGTAGCCCACGCGGTGCACCGCGTACCAGTGGGCGCCGCCGGGCGGAAGGTGCAGCGGCGCACGCGGGGTCACCCCCACGAGCTCGCGCGCCGGGTCGAGCGCCCCGAGGAGCGGCTCGAGGTCGAACTCGTCCGCGCCCCGCCCGTGCAGGAGGACAAGCGCGCCCTTCGGCTCGCCGGCGGCCGGTCGCAGGCGATGAACGAGCGGCGGGGGCGACATGGGCTTTGCGAAGCCTAGCTAGCCGGTTCGGGCCGCCCGCCCGTCTCGAGGCGCGCGACGAGCTCGTCGAGGCGCAGCTCCTCGAGGCCGTGCCCGACGGCCTCGAGCTCTCCGGCGCAGAACTCGACCAGGGTGCGCCCCTCCTGGCACAGGTCGAGGGTCTCGCGCAGGCCGGCCTCCCCGGAGTCCAGGCGCCGGATGATCTCCTCGATGCGTGCGCTCGCGCGCTCGTAGGTGAGCGACGGCTCGGAGCTCACGCGCCGTCCTCCTGCACGTCGGCGCCGAGCCGGCCATCGTGGAAGCGCAGCGCGATTCGCTGCGCGCCGCGCGCCTCGGCGGCGGAGGCGAGCGGCTCGCCGGCTCCATCCTCGACGAGCACGTAGCCGCGCTCGAGGGTGCGGTCCGGATCATGGGCGTCGAGCGCGAGCGCAAGGCGCTCGAGGTCACGCCGGCGCCCCACGCGCCCCTGGCCGATACCGCGCTCGAGCCGCCGGAGGCGGGTCACGAGCTCCCCTGCGCATCGCTCGCCCTGGCGTCCGGCGAGCTCGGCCTTGCGACCGAGCACGAGCAGCCGCCGTTCGGTCACCTCGCGCTCGAGCGCGGCGTGCCGGCGAGCGCTCGCGCGGAGCTCGCGCAGGTGCTGGTGCAGTCGCCGGCGGTGGCGGGCGAGGGCCTCGGCCGGCGCGCGCGAGAGCTGCGCGAGCGTCCGGGCCCGGGAGAGCACCGCCCGGCGCCCGTGGTCCTCGAGCCGCCGCGCCCCACACGCGAGCTCCGCCCGCGCCGCGACGCAGTCGACCCGCACCGCGGTCTGGGCCGCGTGGGTCGGCGTCGAGCAGCTCGCGGCCGCCACGTCGTCGAGCAGGGTGCGGTCGGTGTGGTGCCCGACGGAGGCGATGACGGGGGTCGGGAGCAGCGCGACCGTCCGGCACAGCGTCTCGTCGCAGAAGCAGAACAGGTCGGCGAGCGAACCGCCCCCGCGGGCGACGACGATCACCTCGACCCCGCCGCAGGCCGCGAGGTCGCGCAGCGCCTGCCCGATCCGCGGGGCGGCATGGCGATCCTGCACCGGCGCGAAGGCCCACACGAGCCGGCCTGCCCAACCCTGCCGGCGCAGACCGGCGAGCACGTCGTCGCGCGCCTTGCCGCCCTCCCCGGTGACCACCCCTATGCAGCGCGGGAGAAGCGGGCGGGGCAGCGCCTTCTGCGGCGCGAACAGGCCCTCGCCGTCGAGCCGCTTGCGCAGCCGGTCGAGCTGGGCGAGCAGGTCGCCCTCGCCGGCCAGGCGCAGGTCGTCGACCGCGAACTGGAAGGAGGGGGAGGAGGTGGCGCTCCCCGGATAGAAGTCACAGCCGCCGCCGGCCACGATCTGGGCGCCCTCGCGCGGGGCGCCGGCTCCGAGCCCGAGCGCCTCCCAGTCCGCACGCCACATGGAGCAGGGGAGCGCGCCGCCGGCGTCGCGGAGCTCGAAGTACACACGGACCCGGGTGAGCCTGAGGTTCCACACCTCGCCGAAGACCTGTACGCGCTGGAAGTCGCGGAGGCGCTCGCGCAGCGCCTCCGCGTACTGGCCGACCGGATAGGGGCCGGGGAGGGGGCTGCCGGCGAGGCCCGTGGGGGGCAGGGCGACGCGCCGCGGCGCGCGGGCACGGGAAGGGCGGACGTCCATGCCGCAGATGCTAGGGGCGAGGGCGGAGGTCGCGGTGCGGGGCGTGGCCGCTACGATCCGCCGCGCCCGTGGACCTGACCCTGTCGCCCAACGAGGAGGCCTTCCGCGACGAGCTCCGCTCGTTCCTCGAGGACCACCATCCCGGCCGCGAGCCGGAGGGCGACGAGGCGGCCTTCACCTTCATGCGCGACTGGCAGCGCACGCTGAACGACGCCGGTTACGCGGGCGTCTCGTGGCCCAAGGAGTACGGCGGCCGCGGCGTGACGCTCGTGGAGCAGGCCATCTTCAACGAGGAGGTCGTCCGCGCCCAGACGCCGCAGGTGGCCAACGTGCTCGGCCTCGCCATGGGCGGTCCGACGGTGATCGCACACGGCACCGAGGAGCAGAAGCAGCGCTACCTCAGGCCGATCCTCTCCGCCGAGGAGATCTGGTGCCAGGGCTTCTCCGAGCCCGAGTCGGGCTCGGACCTCGCCTCGGTGAAGACCCGCGCCGAGCGCCACGGCGACGAGTGGGTGGTCACCGGGCAGAAGGTGTGGACGACCTTCGCCCACCACGCCAAGTGGTGCATGCTGGTCGCGCGCACCGATCGCGACGCCCCCAAGCACATGGGGCTCACCTACTTCCTCATGGACATGGAGCAGGAGGCGGTGCAGGTGCGCCCGCTCGTTCAGATCACGGGCGAGGCCGAGTTCAACGAGCTCTTCCTCGAGGAGGCCCGGATCCCCGACGCGAACATCGTCGGCGGCGAGGGCAACGGCTGGGGCGTGGCGATCACCACGCTGATGCACGAGCGTGCGACCCTCGCCTTCGGACTCCAGGTCGGCGTGCAGATCGCGCTCCGAGAGCTCATCGAGAAGGCACGGAGCACCCGTGTCAACGGGAAGATGGCCTCCGAGGACGAGATCGTCCGCCAGCGCCTCGCCCAGCTCTACATCGAGGCCAACGTGCTGCGCCTCAACGCCTATCGCGGTCTGACGCAGATCATGAAGACGGGGGTACCAGGGCCCGAGGGCTCGCTGGGCAAGTGGCACTGGTCGGAGGTCAACCAGGCACTGACCGAGCTGGCGATGGACATCGCCGGTCCCCGGGCCATGCTGCGCTCGGACGAGTGGACCTACCGCTTCCTGCGTGCTCGCGCGAACTCGATCGAGGGCGGCACCTCCGAGATCCTCAAGAACATCGTCGCCGAGCGCGTGCTCGGACTGCCCAAGCTGCGATGAACTTCGACTTCACCGACGACCAGCAGGCGATCAAGCGCACCGCCCACGAGTTCCTGGCCGCCCGCTACAAGCCCGAAGAGGTCCGCCGGCTCGCCGACGACGAGCGCGGGTTCACCGACGAGCAGTGGTCGCAGATCATCGAGCTCGGCTGGCCCGGACTCGTCGTCGCCGAGGAGCACGACGGCCTGGGCCTCGGCGTCGTGGAGCTCGTGGTCATCCAGGAGGAGCTCGGCCAGGCGCTCGCCCCGACGCCGTTCTTCTCCGACGCGGCAGCCGCGCTCCTCCTGCAGGCCGGCGGCTCGGAGGAGCAGAAGGCCGAGCTGCTCGCGCCGCTCGCCCGCGGGGAGCAGCGGGGCACCGTCGCGGTCTGGGACGCCGACGGCGGCTGGACGCCCGACCACTCGGAGCTCGTCGCGACCGGCGGCGCGCTCACGGGGACGAAGATCGCCGTGCCCGACGCCGGTTCCGCCGACTGGATCGTCGTGGCCGCCGCCGAAGGGCGTCACTACCTGGTGCGCACCGCGGGCCGCGGCGTCCGCATCGAGGCGACACCGGGCATCGACACCACCCGCAAGCTCTTCTCAGTCCACCTCGAGGGCGCCGAGGCCGAGGAGCTCCCGGGAGACGCCGAGGACGTCGCGCACGCCTATCACGGGATCGACGCCGCGCTGGCCGCCGAGTCGGTCGGGGTGGCCCAGCGTGCGCTCGAGATGGCGGTGGAGTACGCCAACGACCGCAAGCAGTTCGGCCGCCCGATCGGGGCCTACCAGGCGGTCTCGCACCGGTGCGCGCAGATGCTCCTCGAGATCGAGGGCGCCCGCTCGCTCGCCTACAACGCCGGCTGGGCCTGCGACCACGAGCCGGAGTCAGCGGCGCTCGCGGCCTCCATGGCCAAGGCCTACGCGAGCGAGGCGGGGTGGCGCGTGACCGCGTCCTCCCTCCAGGTCCACGGCGGGATCGGCTTCACCTGGGAGCACGACCTGCACTTCTTCCTCAAGCGGGCCAAGGCCAACGCCCATGCCTTCGGCGACGCACGCTGGCACCGCGACCGCGTCGCTGACCTCGCCGGCGTCTAGCGCAGGAGCCGTCCCCCCAAGATCTGCGTCAGGCCCCCGACGCGCTGGCGGAGCTGGTCGAACCCGCGCTCGCGCAGGGCCCCGACCACCTCGTCGCGGTCGAACATCCTCATGCCGCTACGCGCGCCGAGGAGCCCGTTCCAGCCCCGCAGTGGCGCCGCCCGGGCGCGGCAGCTCGTGAGGATCGCGATGCGTCCGCCGGGCCGGAGCACGCCGGTCATGTGGTCGAGGGCGAGCATCGGGTTGGGGAAGAGATGCAGCGCCGCGAAGCAGCAGACGGCCTCGAAGCTCTCCTCGAGAAAGGGCAGGGCGACCGCGTCGCCGCGCACGTAGGCCACGCTCTGGCGCTCGGCCTCCGAGGTGTCGCGCACGGCGCGCGCGAGCATCGTCGTCGAGGCGTCGATTCCCACCGAGAGGCCTGCGAGCCCGACCGCCCGGCCGAAGCCGCGCGTGAAGTTGCCCGGGCCGCAGGCCACGTCGAGCACTTTCTCGCCCGGCGCCAGCCCGAGGAGCAGCCGGGCGATCCGGTGCTCGTCGGCCATGCTCACCCCACGCACGCCCTTGGCGATTCGCCCGAGCGCCGGGCGCCACCAGCGCTCGTAGACGAAGGGCACGGCGCTCGTGAGCATGAGCCGCTGGGCCGGACCGGTGACCGCGGCCTCGGCCGGGCCGAGCAGGTCGAGGTATCCGCTCTCGCTGGTCGCGGGGCGCGCGGCGACCGTGCGCCCCACCGGCCGGAGCAGCGGCGGCAGGCGCGTGAGCGCGTCGGTGGGCGCCGGCCCGCCGCGCGCCGAGCTCATTCCCGGTCGTCTGCGAGACTCGGGAGCGCGCGCTGGCCGTGCTGTGGCGCATCGCCCCGCACCTCGCCGGCCACCGCGAGCGAATCGAGCCCGGCGATCTCCCGCTCGCCCTCCAGGCGCGCCGGGTGCTCGGCCGGCAGGCCGCGAATCAGCCGCCGGATGCGCTCGCGGAGCTGGAGCGCGAAGTGCGGGGTCGAGGCGCCCATGAGCTGGCGCACGTCCTCGAGCGTCACCTCCCGCTCGGCGCCCAGCCGGTCGGGATGCTCGGCCTGGCTCACGGCTTGGTCTTCACGGGGGCGATCTCCAGCAGCCGGTCGATGCTCGACTGGACCCCGACCGAGACTGCGGACCCGTCGCCCATGATCCACGCGCGGTTGTAGACGCCGCGCACGGGGTCTGCGGTGAAGCCGGGCTCGAGGTCGCGGAGGTAGGACTCGATGGGCGCCGGCAGGGACTTGGCGTCGGGCATGACGAGGAGGGGACCGTAGGTTCCGCTCGCCGACAGCGGCGCGGCGGCGCCCGCGTCGGCCGGGCGCCCTAGGCTCGTGATCACGAAGCCGTGACCCGGGTCGGTGACGTTCCACCCGAAGGTCCCGTCGTGGAACTTCGCGAAGGAGATCGCGCTCGTCACCGGGTCCGTGACGGGGGTGTTCGGGTCATAGGCCCGCTTCGTCGTCCCGAGCCTGCCGAGGTCGCGCACGGTCGCGTCGCTCACCGCCTGGCGCGACCCGAGGACGTAGATGCGGGGACGCTGATGGCGCGCGATGGCGGCGCGGGTGGCCGGCGGGATGGTGGTGCGGGTGACGAACAGCACCGGATCCCCGCTCTTGGCCGCCCAGGCCGCCGCCGGCATGCCGTAGGCGGGATCGTCGGCGGAGACCACGAGGACCGAGTCGGTCGTCTTCCCCGCCGCGGCGGAGACGAAGCGGTCGAGGCTGGCCGCGAGGTCGAAGGGCGCCGTGCCGCTGATCGAGGTGGTGTGCGGGTGGTCGGCGCTCGCCGCGCTCCCCACGCGGAGCACCTGAGCACCGCCGGCCTTGGCCGACCCCGTGGGCGCGAGTGCGCCGAGGGCGTCGGCGGTGGAGGCGGGCAGGTCGTCGGGACCGTTCGTGAGCAGGAGCGGGGCGCGCACGGGGGCGCTCATGAGCACGGCGGCGGCCGTGGTGGCCCGCCAGTCGCGCGCGTCGGCCAGCGCCACGGCGCCCGGTCGCGTGTCCACGGTCTGGGCCGGGAAGACGGCCTGGGCGCTCGCCGCCGCGTCGGCCACCGGGTCGGCGCCGGCGATCCGCGTCGTGTTCTTCGTCGCGAACCCGGGGAACCCGAGGTTGCGGGCGGCCTTGGGCGCCTTGCCGGACAGGCTGGGGGAGGGCACGAACGGCGGGTTGCTCCCCTTGCCGGCGTTACCGCTGCCTCCGCCGCACCCGCTCAGGGCGGCCAGGACGAGCGGGAGGAGGACCGGCCAGGCGCGGCGCATGGGAGCCGGAGGGTAGCGGCCCGCGGGGCGTGAGCTCGGATGAACCGCAACGATCGCTAGGATCTCGGGACGAGGTTGACTGACCGATCAATCACCGCCGGCGCGTCGAGTCCTTCCGACGCGGCGCCGGCCCGAGGACCAGGAGCCAGACACCGTGGACTTCACCCTGAGCGACGAGGCGCGCGAGTTCCAGGACCGGTGCCATCGCTTCGCCGAGGAGGTCATCCGCCCCGCCGCCGCGAAGTACGACCGCGAGCAGGCGGTGCCGTGGGAAGTGATCCGGGAGGCCCGCGCCTGGGGCCTCCACGGGCTCGACCTGCTCCAAACGATGGCCTCCGACCCCGGCGGCATGAACGGCGTGATCTACGCCGAGGAGCTTCACTGGGGCTGCGCGGGCATCGCGCTGGCGATCTCGGCCTCCTCCCTGGCCGCCGCCGGCATCGCCTCCTCGGGGACTCCCGAGCAGATGGGTCGCTGGCTGCCGGAGTGCTACGGCACCGGCGAGGAGATCAAGACGGCCGCCTACGCCGTCACGGAGCCCCAGGCCGGCTCCGACGTCAAGTCGCTGCGCACCACCGCCAAGCGCGACGGCGAGGAGTGGGTCCTGAACGGGACCAAGGTCTTCATCTCCAACGGCGGCATCGCCGACGTCAACGTCGTGGTGGCCACCGTCGATCCCCACCTCGGCCACCGCGGACAGGCCTCCTTCATCGTCGAGAAGGGCACTCCCGGCCTGTCGCAGGGCAAGAAGGAGGACAAGCTCGGCATCCGCGCGTCGCAGACCACCGAGGTCGTCCTGGAGGACTGCAGGATTCCGCTCGAGAACCTGCTCGGCGGCATGGACAAGCTCGAGCGCAAGCTCGAGCGCGCCCGATCGGGACAGAAGGGCGGCTCCTCCGGCGCCCTGGCCACCTTCGAGATCACCCGACCCGTGGTGGGCGCCTCGGCGATCGGCATCGCCCGCGCGGCGTACGAGTGGACGATCGACTTCCTGGAGGGTCGCTCGGACGAGCACGGGCCGCTGCTCGAGCAGCAGCGCGTGCAGCAGGTGGTGGCCGATGTGGCCACCGAGCTCGACGCCGCCCGCCTGCTCGTGCAGCGGGCCGCGTGGATGGGGCGCAACGGTAAGCCGATGACCGCCGGCCAGGGGTCCATGTCCAAGCTCAAGGCGGGCGACGTGGCGATGTGGGCCACGACCGTGCTCATGGACCTCGTCGGCCCCGAGGCGGGGATGACCGACCACCCGCTCGAAAAGTGGTTCCGCGACGCCAAGATCTACCAGCTCTTCGAGGGCACGGCCCAGATCCAGCGGCTGGTGATCTCGAGGATGCAGGTGGCCGAGCGCCGGCGCCAGCTCGCCGATGCCGCGGAGGTCATCGCCGAGGTCGCGGAGCAGAACGGCGGCGGCGCGCCCACGAGCTCGGTGGCCTCCGTCTCGAACTAGCGCCCAGCCCCGGCTCGCAACCGGGCGCCGTCGTGCAGCCGGGAGGAACGTCACCGGAGGGCGTCGAACCGTCCTCCCCGACCGCAAGACGTGGAGAGGAATTGCGACCGAAGCGAAACCTTCGCCGCTGCATCGGGTATGGTGCCGCAACGCCGAATCCTCGGGCCGAATCCGAGGACCGGGGGACCCATGTTGTTGGGGCTAATTCCGCGCATCGTCGCGGGAGGCGCCGGCTCTTTCCGCGCCAGCCCGTCAGCTAACCCCGGAGGCCTACGAAAGAGGACGAAACTTCGTGCGGGTACCCACCCTCGTGGCCTTGGGCCTCACTTTGAGCGTGCTTGCCGGCGCGCCCACCGCGACCGCCTCTACCGGCGCGCACCCCTCGGGAGGCGCCGCCTACGGTGAGCAGCCCGGCTCCGGCACGAGCACCCCTTCCCGCCCGACGGTCCCCGGCACGGTGGGGCACATCCGCGGCGGCGTGGCCTACGCCCCGGCCGCCGCCCCCCTGCCCGTCAAGAAGGCGATCTGGGCGGCCAACGTCATTCGCCACCGTCCCTACGTCTACGGCGGGGGTCACGGCTCCTTCCGCTCCAGCGGGTACGACTGCTCGGGAACCGTCTCCTACGCCCTCCATGGCGCCGGGCTGCTGCGCTCGCCGCTCGACTCGAGCAGCTTCGAGGTCTGGGGGCAGAGCGGACCTGGGGCGTGGATCACCGTCTACACCAACCCGGGTCATGCCTGGGCGGTCATCGCCGGGATGCGGCTCGATACGAGCGGTCCGGGCCAGCGCGGGCCGCGCTGGCGCACGCAGTCGCGCACCGCGAGCGGATTCGTGGCGCGCCACCCCGTCGGGTACTGAGCGGGCCGGTCTCAGCCCCCGCGGTTCCCGACTATCTCCGTGCGCTCCGCCAGACGATTGCGCCACCTGACCTGAGCTTCGCGCGCTCGACGCTCCTCTGCCGGGCCGCCGGGCCGCCGGGCGCGAGGGGAGACGGCCGTCGGCGCGCGGTCCTCGTCGAGGGCGACCATCGTCAGGTAGGCCGTGTTCGTGTGGCGGCACTCGCCCGTGCGGGGATTCTCGGTCTCGACCCGCACGCCAACCTCCATCGAGGTGCGCCACACCGCGTTGACGCTGGCGTGGAAGGTGACGAGCTAGCCGACGTGCGCCGGGAAGAGAAACGTCATGCGGTCCATGCCCGCGGTGACCACGCGCCGGCGCGAGTGCTGGATCGCCGCGATCCCGGCGGCCTCGTCGATGCAACCTCCATGCGAGCGTGCGAGTGTGATGCCGCCGTGCACGTATCCGGCCGAGTTCGCGTCGGCGATGCCCATCCACTTCACGAGGGTCGCCCCCGAATCTCGCCGCGGTGAGGACTCCATTACGGTCGGCTAGGCTAACCGCTCCCGTCCCTGTCCCGAAGGAGTGCGCGATGGCCGGACTGTCCGGGCGAATCTCCACCACGTTCAAGGCCAAGATCTCCAAGCTGCTCGACAAGCACGAGGATCCCTCGGAGACCCTCGAGTACTCCTACCAGAAGCAGACCGAGCTGCTGCAGAACGTGAAGAAGGGGCTGGCCGACGTCGTCACGTCGAAGAAGCGCCTGCAGCTCCAGTCCCAGAAGATGGAGCAGCAGGTGGTCAAGCTCGACACCCAGGCGCGCCAGGCGCTCGCGGCGGGCAAGGAGGACCTCGCGCGGACCGCACTCGAGCGCAAGACCGCGGTGCAAGCCGAGCTGCAGGGACTCGACGGCCAGATCGCCGAGCTCGAGACCCAGCAGCAGCAGATGACCGACTCCGAGGCCAAGCTGCGGGGCAAGATCGAGGCCTTCCGCTCCAAGAAGGAGGTCATCAAGGCCCAGTACTCCGCCGCCGAGGCCCAGGTCCGGATCTCCGACGCCGCCGGCGGGGTGGGAGAGGAGATGGCCGACGTGGGCCTGGCCATGCAGCGCGCGCTCGACAAGACGGAGAACATGCGCGCTCGCGCCCAGGCGGTCGACGAGCTCGAGAAGGCCGGGACCTTCGACGACCTCTCCCAGCTCGGCTCGGGCCAGGACGACATCGACCGGCAGCTCGGCCAGCTCTCGAGCGGCAGCCAGGTCGACTCCGAGCTCGAGAAGATGAAGGCGGAGCTCGGGCCGGGCAAGGGACAGCCGGCCCCCGAGCTCGGCGCCGGCGGCCCGGCTCCGACCGAGGCCCCCCGGGAGCGAGGCGCGTGATCGTCCGCATCGCCACCGAAGGCCAGTTCGAGCTCTCGGCCGAGTGCGCCGAGAGGCTGAACCGGCTCGACAACGAGGCCGTCCGCGCGGTGGAGGCCAACGACGACCTCGGGTTCAAGGACCGCTTCCGGCAGATGCTCGACCTCGTGCGCGCCGAGGGCACGCCGGTGGGCGGAGACGACCTCGTGGAGTCCGAGGTGATCATCCCGCCGCCCGACACGACGCTCGAGGAGGCCCGGGCGGACTTCAGCGGCGAGGGCCTGATCCCCGGCTAGCCCGGGCTCACTCGGCTCAGATCGGGGCGCCCCAGAGCGGGAACCAGCGCTCGAGCTCGGCCTCGACCGGCAGCTCGGCGCCGACCTGGGCCTTGACGCGCAGCTCGCGCTCGGTGTCGCGCCGTTGCTCGCCGCCGCTCGGCACGAAGGGGTAGAACGCCCCGCGCTTGTAGTTGTAGATCCAGTAGAGGGGGCGTCGGCGGTCGTCCTCGAAGGAGAAGACGGCGCACAGGATGCGATCGCCGTAGCCGCCGGACTGGAGCGCGTCGCTCACCGCGTTGACCCCTACCACGAGGTCGTCGAACTCGGAGTCGGCGAGGACCATCCAGCGGTAGCCGTAGTCGTCGTCGCGGGTCTCCACCGTCGTGCCGGCATCCGAGCCGGTACCGCGCACGACCTCCTCCATCTCTCGCGCGATCCCCTCGAAGTCCGCGGTGGCCAGCGGCTGGAAGACGATGCCGGCGCGGCCGCGCGAGCGGATCCCGAGCTGCTCGGTGAAGGTCACGTAGGCGGTGGAGAGGGCGAAGAGCCGGTCGGGCGCGGGCTCTTTGAGCTTGCGCTTGCCCGTGAGGACGTCGAAGAGGCCCACGCTAGGCGGGAACGCCCTGGAGCTGTGACTCGAGCCGCTGGAGCGCGGCGAGGCGCTGCTCGAGCGGCGGGTGGGTCGAGAAGAGGTTGGCCAGCGAGCTCTTGGCTCCCGCGGGGAAGATGTAGAACGCCTTGAGCTCGCTCGCCGCGCGCAGGTCCTGCTGCGGGATCCTCTCCATGCCCCCGCTGATCTTCACCAGCGCCGAGGCCAGGGCGCTCGGGCGCCCGGTGATGATCGCCGAGCCCCGGTCGGCGGCGAACTCGCGGTAGCGCGAGAGGGCCTGCATGAGCATGAAGGAGACCGCGTAGACCGCCGCGGAGACGAGGACGAGCACGAGGACCCCGGGCCCGTCGTCGTTGTCGTCCCCGTAGCCGCCGTACCCGCCGCCGAAGAAGAACCCGAACTGCACGATGTAGGAGGCCACCGTGGCGAAGAAGGAGGCGATGGTCATCACCATCACGTCGCGGTTCTGCACGTGCGTGAGCTCGTGGGCCATGACGCCCTCGAGCTCACCGGGAGAGAGGAGATCCATGATCCCGGTCGTCGCGCACACCGTCGCGCTCTTGGGGGAGCGGCCGATCGCGAAGGCGTTGGGCATCTCCGTGTCGGCCATCGCGATCTTCGGCTTGGGGAGGTCGGCCTGGACGCACAGGCGCTCGACCAGCGCGTGGAGCTGCGGCGCCTGGGCGGGGGTGACCTCGCGCGCGCCCATCGCGCGCAGGGCGAGCTTGTCGGAGGCGAAGATCTGGAAGAGGAACACGCCCCCCGCGATGAGCGCCACCGTCACGCCGCTCACCCCGGAGCCGAGCAGGGCGGCGACGAGGACGGCGTAGACCAGCCCGAGGAGGAACATCGTCAGGGTCATCCGAACCTGGAGCCCGGTGTCGCGGCCGAAGGAGGTGGGTCTGGGCGACATGACTACATGGTCGCAGACCGCGTGAGTCGAATCTAAAGAACCGGCCTCACGACGTCGCGCTGTCCGACCGGCACACCACGATGTCCCAGATGACGCTGAACTCAAGCGGCGCCCACGGCGCGGTGCCCCTGATGCGGGACGAGCCGTTGCTCAGGTTGGCATCCTCGTACCCGCCTCGACGAGACTCTCGCTAGCAATGTCTCCCTGTGGCCTCATGCCGGCTGGAGGGTCTTTGAGTACGGGCCGGCGACGGTCCCGCGGCTGACCTACCGCGGGGAGCCCGCCGCACATAGCTGGCGCTTGGCGCTTAGCACGACGGACCCCAGGTAGAGCTGCTCCAACCGCTACGCGGACCCAAGCATCTACGAGGAGTGGGTCGAGGAACGGGGGTACGGGCTCCGCCACCTTGGCGTCGTCATCGACTCCATGGAGGATGGTGTGCAGATGCGTCACGCCGGGTTTGAGCCGATCCAAGCCGGTTCGGATACGGGCTGGAGGGCGACGGTGGATATGCGTACTTCGACACAACAACCGCCCTCGGGTTTCTTCTGGAGCTGATTGAGCGACCGGGCGGCGGGAGCACCTCTCGCCGAGTGCTCGTAGGGAGACGGCCATGCCGATCCCGTTCTCAGGCTGCGGCCCCTCTGGGCAGATCGACCTCTTCTGTCCACGTGTGGGTGCCCGGGTCGCTCGTGGATAGTTGAGGTCGCCATGCGACCCTTTCTGTCCACGCGGGGCCGCCGGCCGCGGTCGTGGACAGTTGAGGTCGGTGGGGCTCCTCTCCCGCACGAGCCGATGCGCGAGCCGGTTGGCTCAGGCCGCGCCCGCACGGCGGATGAGACGGCAGCTACTACCGGTCGCGCAGGCGGCCGAGGCCCAGAAGCGTCCGGAGGGCCATCCGGGTGCCGCGGCTGTCGACGAAATGCGCAGCTCCACGGGACAGGCAATGGGAGGCGCTCTTTAGGGCCGCCCCCAGCTCAGGCGCGTGGTGGCCTCGCGGTCGGGCCCGAAGACGCCGTCGAGAAGGGCGGCGGGTACGTCGGCTCCGGACTCCCGCTCGAGCTGGCGCTCGACCTCGCCGCGCGAGGCGCCGCCGACCGCCATCTCGATCGCCATGAGGCGCGCGGCGTCGGGCTCGAGGCGCCGCTCGCCGGCTTGCGACGGCTGTGGCTCCGGCTCGAAGCGAGGAGCGGCGACGGGCGCGGGGACGGGCGCGGCCGCCCTGTCGTGCTCGGAACGCGCTCTCCGACTCGAGCTGAAGTGGCGGTGCGGGGGCTCCGGTTCGGTGAGCGGTTGGGGGTAGGCCTCCTCGCGCCAGGGTGCCTCGGGGGGCGACGGAGGCGCGGTGTCCGCGCGCAGCGCTCCCGCGAGGGCGTCGACGGAGCGGGCGAGCGCCTCGACGTCGCGCTGGGCCGCGGCGCTCAGCTCCTCGAGTCGGTGCGCGCCGGCCACGGCCTGCTCCTCGGCCCGGCGCCGAGCGGCGGCGACGTAGTCGCGCGCCTCCTGCTCGGCGGCGCGACGGTGCTCGGCGATGTCGCCGCGTGCCGCCTCGGCCTCCCGCTCGGCCGCCAGCACGATGTCGGCCACGCGGTCGGCGATGCTCTCGTACCGCCCGGTGCGGGGCTCGCGCTGCGAGTTGAGGTCGGCTCCCCGGTCCATGGTGTACCTCCTCGTCAACGAGGACGTGGGTGCCGCGCGAGTGTACACCCGCGACGTACAGCTTTTCGGGTGCCCGGCGGCCCGAGCCGCCCCGGCGGCCGAGTAGCCTCCGCGGGGCGTGCTGTCCTCAATCGACATCTTCGGGCTCTCGGTGCAAACCTTCGGGATCTTCTTCGCGCTGAACTTCGCGGCGTGGGGTGCGCTCGCCGCACGGCGGCTGCGCGAGCTTGGGCGGCCGGCGGACTGGGCCTACGAGATGGTCTTCGTGGCGCTCGCCGGCGGCCTCGTCGGCGCCCGGCTCTACTACGTGGTCCAGAACTACGGCGAGGTGAAGGACGACCTGCTCGGGCATCTGTTCTCCGGCTCGGGGCTCGTCTGGTACGGGGGGCTGCTCGGCGGCGCCCTGGCCATGGTGGTGTGGGCGCGCTGGCGCCGCTTCCTCGGCCTGGCCCTGGTCGATCTCGCCGGTCCGGGTCTCGCCCTGGGCTACGCGGTCGGGCGCATCGGCTGCCAGGTCTCCGGAGACGGCGACTACGGCAAGCCCTCTCACCTGCCGTGGGCCATGGGCTATCCGCACGGGACGCTCCCCACTCCTCCCGGCGTGCGCGTGCAGCCCACGCCGATCTACGAGACGCTCGTCATGGGGCTGGTGGCCTGGGGGCTCTGGCGCCTGCGCGACCGCGTGCGGCCCGGAGTCCTCTTCTCCCTCTACCTCCTCCTCGCCGGGACCGAGCGCCTGCTCGTGGAGTTCGTGCGCCGCAACGCCCAGGTGCTCGCGGGCCTGACCGGCCCGCAGTTCGAGAGCATCGCCTCCATCGTGCTCGGCGCGGCGGGGCTCGTCCTTATCGCCCGGCGCGGTGGCATGCGCCGTGCCGCGCCCTCCACCGCCTAGCGTCCGCGCCCCACGGCAGCCGGGCCCTCAGAGCGCCGACCTACGCGGCGGGCCGGCGCGGAACGCCCGTGAGACGAAGCGCAGGGCGAGTCCCTGCATCTCCCCGTCGTGCTGGACGGTGCGGTGGTGGCCGCCCGGGAGGATGACGAGCTTGCGCTCGGCGGCGGCTCGAGCACGCTCGTGGAGCTCGCGCGAGTGCTCGGCGGGTATCCGCTCGTCCCCGTGCGCGTGGAGGAGGAGCAGGTGCCCGCGAACCTCCTCCACCGCCTCGCCGAGGTCGTGGGCGGCGAGGAAGTCCTCGAGCGCCGGGGCGTCGGCGCGGAAGCCGAGCCCGCCCTCATCCTCGGAGCGCAGCGCGCGGCGCAGGTGCTCCGAGCCCGCCGGGCAGATCGCCACCACGGCCGTGGCGGCGAGCGGCTCGGCGGCGAGCAGCGCCAGGTAGCCGCCCATGCTCGAGCCCCGCAGCGCCAGCGGACGCACGCCGAGCAGATCGGCCATCGCCCCGATGTCGGCCAGCGCGCCCCCGCCCAGCTCGCCGTCGCTCGCGCCGTGCCCGCGCGCGTCGAAGCAGAGGGCGGCGTAGCCCGCGGTGCGGCACGCACGGGCGAAGTCGTGGTGGCTCTCCTTGCACGAACCCGCGCCGTGCAGGACGAGCACTCCGCCCGCGGGCTCGCGTGGTGGCAGCCAGCGCGAGAACGCGAGGCCCTGGTGGACGCCGATCTCGGCGGGCGGGTCGGGAGTGGGGTGGCGCACGGCGCGCGAGGGAGTATCGCGCGAGGGCGGCATAATCGCTTCCCGTGACCGCCACCTCCGCCACGCTCTCGCACGCCTATCCGGCCGGGTCCCACGTGGACGAGCAGGGGCACCTCGTGATCGGGGGCTGCGACGCCGTCGAGCTCGCGCGTGAGTTCGGCACCCCGGCCTACGTCGTGGTTGACGACGATCTGCGCGCGCGAGCGCGCGCGTTCCGCGACGCGCTGCGTGCGCGCCACCACGGCGCAAGCGACGTGCTCTTCGCCACCAAGGCGTTCCCGTGCACGGCGGTGGCGCGCGTGCTCGCCGAGGAGGACCTGGCCTGCGAGGTCGCCTCGGGCGGTGAGCTACACCTCGCGTTGCGCGGCGGCTTCGACCGCGAGCGGATCTACCTGCACGGGAACGCGAAGTCCGAGGAGGAGCTCTCCTACGCGCTGCGGGTGGGCGTGGGACACGTCGTGGTCGACGGCGAGGACGACCTCGAGCGCCTCGAGCGCCTCGTCGCCGCGCGCGGGGAAGGGCGCCAGCGCGTTCTCATCCGGGTCACCCCCGGCGTGGCCGGAGCGACGCACCGCTCGATCTCCACCGGTCAGGCCGACTCGAAGTTCGGCTTCGGGCTGGACGACGCGCGCGCGGCCATCGCGCGCCTACGGGGCTCCGAGGCGCTCGAGCTCGTCGGCCTGCACATGCACATCGGCTCCCAGCTCTTCGCCCTCGAGCCGTTTCGCGCCGCGGTCGAGGCGATCGCCGCGCTCGGCGACTTCCCCGTCTACGACCTCGGCGGCGGCCTCGCCGCGGCCTACACCGCCGAGGAGCACCCTCCCGCGATCGAGGACTACGTGGAGGCGAAGGTGAGCGCGGCCCACGAGCTCCTCGGCGCGGAGAAGACGATCCTGATCGAGCCCGGGCGCGCGCTCGTGGCCAACTCGGGAGTGACGCTCTACACCGTCCAGACCGTCAAGCGGAACGTCTCGACCTGGGTCGCGGTGGACGGTGGGATGTCCGACAACCTGCGCCCCATGCTCTACGGCTCGGTCTACGAGGCGCGGATCGCGAGCCGGAGGGCGCGCGGGGAGCCAGCGCCCTGCCGCCTGGCCGGCAAGCACTGCGAGTCGGGCGACGTGATCGTCCGCGAGGCGCTCCTGGACGACCCCGCGCCGGGAGACCTGATCGTCACCCCGGCCACCGGCGCCTACGGCCATGCGCTGGCCAACACCTACAACGGCGTTCCGCGCCCGCCGGTGATCTTCTGCTCGGAGGGCGAGGCCCGGGTCGTCGTGCGGCGCGAGACCTACGAGGACCTCACCGCCCGTGACGTCGTTTAGGGTAGGGCTCCTCGGCCGCGGCACGGTGGGTGGGGCGTTCGCGACGCTGCTTCAGGAGCGCGCCGCGCGCGTGGAGCACCTCACGGGCCTCTGGCCCGAGCTCACCGGCGTGCTCAGGCGCTCCTCCGGGGACTTCGACGAGATCCTCGGAGGCTGCGATCTCGTGGTCGAGCTGATGGGCGGCCTCGAGCCCGCGCGGGAGTACGCGCTGCGGGCGATGTCCGCCGGGCGCCACGTGGTCACCGCGAACAAGCAGCTGCTCTCCCAGCACGGCGAGGAGCTGTGGGCGGCGGCACGCGAGCACGGGGTGCAGCTTCGCTTCGAGGCGGCGGTGGCCGGCGTCGTGCCGGTGATCCGCGTGCTGCAGGAGTCCCTCGCCGCCGGAGACGTCGAGCGCCTGCACGGCATCGTCAACGGGACCACGAACTTCATCCTCAGCGAGATGGAGCGCACCGGCGCCTCCTACGCCGAGGCGCTGGCGGAGGCGCAGGAGCTCGGCTACGCCGAGGCGGACCCCACCGACGACGTCAGCGGCCGCGACGCGGCGGCGAAGATGGCGATCCTCGCCCGCCTCGCGTTCGACACGCCGGTGCACCTCGACCAGGTCCGCTACGAGGGGATCGAGCGCATCACCGCCGACGACCTCGAGTACGCGCGCGAGCTCGGCCTCGGGCTCAAGCTCATCGGCACCGCCGAGCGCCTGGGGGACGGCCTCTCGGTGCGCGTGCATCCGGCGTTCCTCTATCCGGGCCACCCGCTGGCCTCGGTGGCCGGTCCCTTCAATGCGGTGACCGTCGAGTCGAGGACGATCACCGAGATAACCATGTCGGGCCCGGGCGCCGGGGGGCCGCAGACCGCGAGCGCGGTGCTCGGCGACGTGATCAGCGCGATGATCCCGCCCGCCTCGACGCCCCCGCCCTCCCGCGAGCTGGCGATCGTGGAGGACGTCGAGTCGGCCTTCTACCTGCACCTCGAGGTGGCCGACGAGCCCGGCGTGCTCGCCCAGGTCGCCCAGGTGCTCGGACTGCAGGGGATCTCGGTCAAGTCGGTGGTGCAGAGGGGCCTCGGAGACAACGCACGGCTCGTCATGGTCGTGCACCCCGTGCTCGAGTCGCGCTTCTTCGCCGCGTGCGGGCTCATCGGCGGCCTCGACGTCGTCCGCGGGCGTCCGCGGGCGATCCGGGTGATCGAGGAGGAGTTCGTGTAGCTGCGTTCGCCGCTACGCCGTCGCCGCGGGCGTCCCCGGCACCTGCTTGCGGCTTCCGAGCCGAGCACCTGCTTGAGCGCTCGGGCCGTCATCCCGCGGGTACCCGAGGTCGTCGGGAGTCCGTCGAGCCTTGCGTCCCAGGTCCCAGCTCGTCGATCACCGTCGCCGAGGGGAGCGTTGGCGAGGTGACCGCGAAGTGAACCCACCGAAGTCGAGGAGGATCGGCCGCTCAGCTGAGCCTGCCGACCGGTCAGGCTTACTGATTCGGGATTGAGAAGCGGGGGCCGACGCGAACCCGCTCGTCACGGAGCTCGACGTAGAACCGGTCGAGGCCTCGAGGCGAAGGTCCCGATAGCCGCAGTCCCTCTCGGTCGAAGATTCCGCCGTGACAGGGGCAGATGAAGCGCGCAGCGGCGGCTATGTAGCGGACGGGGCACCCGAGATGGGTGCACAGCGACGAGATCGCGATGACCGGTGCACCGTCGTCGAAGTTTGCCCGATCGATGGCCGGGTTCCGGCGACGCAGGTAGACGGAGATCCGCAACGGCTTTCCGGTTGGCGACGCGACGGTGTGCGGACGCGCGATGTAGGAGTCCCTAGGGACATCGGAGAGCTTGGCGATCGCCGGCCATTCGTCGCGGGCACGCCTGGGCGGGTCGGCGCATCCGGGCACCGCGGCGGCCAGCACGGGAAGCGTTGCCCCGAGCGTGACACCCCCCGCCTGACGCGTCGTGGCGCGCAGGAAGTCGCGACGGGTCGATCGTGCCCCATCCTCGCGCATCAGCTCCAGAGTACGCCGCGCCCCTCGTCGACGTCCGGCCGGCGGAACCTCTGCCATCCTTCGCGCCGCATGTCGGGGCTGATCGAGCGCTACCGCGAGCGCCTGCCGTTCGCGGCCGAGGATCCGGTGGTCTCCCTGGAGGAGGGCTCCACGCCGCTCGTCCTCGCCCCCCGGCTCTCCGAGCGGGCCCGCGCCGAGGTGTGGCTCAAGCTCGAGGGCGCCAACCCCACCGGGTCGTTCAAGGATCGCGGGATGACGTGCGCGGTCTCCGCCGCCGTGCGCGAGGGCGCCGAGGCGGTCATCTGCGCCTCGACCGGCAACACCGCGGCGAGCGCGGCCGCCTATGCGGCCCGGGCGGGCCTGCGCGGCGCGGTCATCGTGCCGGAGGGCAAGATCGCCACGGGCAAGCTCGCCCAGGCGCTCATGCACGGCGCCCGGGTCGTCGCGCTGCGCGGCAACTTCGACGCCGCGCTCGCGCTCGTGCGGGCCCTTGTGCGCGCCCATCCGATCGCCCTGGTCAACTCGGTCAACGCGTTCCGGCTCGAGGGCCAGAAGACCGCCGCCTTCGAGATCGCCGAAGAGCTCGGTGAGATCGACGCCCTCTGCATCCCCGTCGGGAACGCCGGGAACGTCACCGCCTACTGGAAGGGCTTCGAGGAGCTCGGCGTGCGCCCGCGGATGCTCGGCTTCCAGGCCGAGGGCGCGGCGCCGCTCGTGCACGGGGCGCCGGTGGCCGAGCCCGAGACGGTGGCCAGCGCCATCCGGATCGGCAATCCCGCCCGCTGGGAGGAGGCCATGAACGCCATGAGCGCCTCACGCGGCGCCGTGCGCGCGGTGAGCGACGCGCAGATCCTCGACGCCTACCGGTTCCTGGCCGCGCGGGAGGGAGTCTTCTGCGAGCCGGCGTCGGCGGCGAGCGTCGCCGGGCTGCTCGCCTACGGGGGCGAGGGCGCCGCGCGGGTGGTCTGCGTGCTCACCGGCCACGGGCTCAAGGACCCGCAGACCGCCCTCGACGAGGCCGGCGGGGTCATACCCTGCGAGCCCGACCTCGCCGCGGTCGAGCGCGCCGTGCTCTCCTGAGGGGCTGATCGGGATGGACCGCCGCCGCCTCGTCCGCGTTCCCGCCTCCTCGGCCAACCTCGGCCCCGGGTTCGACACGCTGGCGAGCGCACTGCAGCTACACCTCGAGCTCGAGGTGGTCGAGACCGGCGCCTTCTCCGTGGAGACCGACCTCGACGTGCCGCGCGACGCGTCGAACCTCTGCGTGCGCGCCTTCGCGCGCCTCCACCCCCCCGAGGGCTTCACCTTCCGTATCTCCTCGCAGATCCCGCTGGCCGGCGGCCTCGGCTCGAGCGCGGCGGCGGCGGTGGCGGGGCTCATGGCCGCCGATCACCTCTTCGAGCTCGACGCCGACCTCTTCGCGCTCGCCACCGAGCTCGAGGGCCATCCTGACAACGTCGGCGCGGCGCTGTTCGGCGGCTTCGTGGTGTGCGCCGACGGACGCGTGGCCCGCTTCGACCCGCCGACCGGCCTCGAGGGGATCCTCGTCGTGCCGGGCGACGCGGTGCGCACCGAGCAGGCCAGGGCGGCGCTGCCGCCTGACGTGCCGCTCGCCGACGCGGTCTTCAACATCGGTCACGCGTCGCTGCTCATGCTCGGCCTCGTGCAGGGCGACTGGGACCTCGTGGCGCGCGGCCTGCGCGACCGCCTACATCAGGAGCGCCGGGAGCACCTCTTCCCGCGCTCCATGCAGGTCGTGCGCCGCGCTCGTGAGCTCGGGGCGCTCGGCGCCACCATCTCCGGCGCCGGACCGACGGTGCTCGTCTGGTCCCACTACGAGCAGACGGGCGGCATCCGCGACGCCGTGCAGCGCGAGGCCCGGGGATGGGCGGCGGTCATGCGCGTGCCCTTCGAGCCCCAGGGCGCCGACGTGCGGGCGCTGTAGGCCGGGTCAGGCGCGCGCCGCGCCGCTGCGCAGCGAGTCGAGATCCTTGCGCGCCTCGTCCAGCCCCAGGCGCGCGAGCAGCTCGGCGGCCACCTCGAGGTAGTCCTCGCCGAGATCGGGCCGGTGGTCGAGGATGGAGATCCCGCGCTCGGCGGACTCGGCGTAGGCGATCGAGGAGCGGATCGTCGTGTCGATGAGCTTCTCCCCGAAGTGCTCCTGCAGGGAGCGGAACGCCTCGCGGGAGTGGACCGTGCGCATGTCGGCGATGTTGAGCACGACGCCGAGCCACTCGAGGTCGGGGTTCAGCCCGTCGCGGGCGAGCTCGATGACCTCGAGCGCCTGCTCGACCCCCTGCATCGCGAAGTACTGCGCCTCGGCCGAGAGCAGCGCGTAGTCGGCGGCGACCAGCGCGTTGACGGTGAGCAGGCCGAGCGCGGGCGGGCAGTCCACGAACACCACGTCGTAGGATCGGCGGACGTCCTTGAGCGCGCGGCGGAGCGTGAGCTCGCGGCCCATCTTGCCGCCGAGCACGAGCTCCGCCTCGGCGAGCCCGAGGTTCGCGGGGATGAGGTCGTCGTGCACCGCCTCGGCGGCGCGGGCTCGGCCGGTGAGGACCTCGGCCACGGTGGGGGCGATCTCCGGGTCGGCGTCGAAGTAGTCCGAGAGGTTGCCCTGGGGATCGAGGTCGACGGCAAGGGTCTTCAGACCCACGCGGCGAAAGACGTCGGTGAGCGTGCGCACCGTCGTCGTCTTGCCCGTGCCGCCCTTCTGGGAGAGAACCGCGATGGTGATCGCCATGGGCCGCGGATCATAGAGCGGCGGACCGACGCCGCCGACGCCGCCGACCCTCAGGCGGGCTCGGCGACGGTGTCCGGCTGCTCCCGCATGCCGGAGATCACCGGGACGTCGAGGAAGTGCAGGCGATGGCGGCCGACGATCAGCTCGTCGCCGTCGCTCAGCTCTCCCCACTCGAGCCGCTCGCCGTTGACGAAGACGCCGTTGAGGCTGCGGTCGTCGAGCACCCGCACTCCGTCGGGGCGACGGACGATGAGCGCATGGCGCCGGGAGACCGTGGGATCGTCGAAGCGGATGTCGGCGGCCAGGGAGCGCCCGATGCGGGTCCACTCGCGCGTGAGGGCGACCACCCTGGGCCCCTCCCCGTCCTCGTAGGCCAGGTACTGCCCCGGCTCGTCGAAGGCCTCCCTGACCTCGAGCAGCCAGGGATCGCGGCCCACCGAGGCCGCGGGCTCGGCGGTGTGGTCGACCGTGGCGAACAGCGACGCACGGGTGAACTCCTCGCCGCCGCAGCCCGGGCAGGTGGGCAGCGAATCCGCGGGCGCGAGCGAGATCGCGTAGTCGCAGCGGGTGCAGCGGAACGACCCGATGCCCGCGAGCGTTCCGGACGAGAGCGAGTTCATGCGGTCTCCTACCTCCCTGCGTACCGGCCGGCTGGCCGTGTACGTGACCATGGTAACGAGTAGCGCGCGAACTGGCGAGCTCCTCGCCGTGGAAAGCCGCAATACCCGCGAGAAGCTCGGGCGAAACCGCCCTTGTGCCGATGAAGGGACCATGCGCCCGCGCAGGAGTCAGGCGATCCTCGGCGAATATCGAGCGATGTCACCCCCCGCTCCCGATCTCGAGCGCGAGCTCCTGCGCCGCGGCGTGGGGGCGCTCGTGGCCCACCGCGATGAGTGCCACGTGTGCCGCCGCACTCCGCTGGTCGGCGAGCTCGTGCACGTCTACCCGGGCGAGAAGCTCGTCTGCGTGCTGTGCCGGCCCGGCGAAGGGGAGGAGCCGCTGCGCTCCAAGATCGTGCGCTCGAGCGTGTTCGGGCACGCCGTGCGCCTGCGCGCCGCCTGACCCCACGGCCCTCGATCGGCCGATCGCGCGCGGTAGGCTCCCGCGCGCCGTGGATCCGGTCACCGTCTCCACCACCGTCGGGCGCCCTCGCGAGGAGGTCTTCGAGTACCTCGCGGACCTCGCGAACCACCCCGAGTTCACCGACCACTTCCTCAAGGAGTGGCACCTGACGCGCGAGGACTCCTACGGCCGTGGAGCCGGGGCCCGGTTCCGCGTCGACGCGCCCGGCAACCGGTTCGGATGGCGCGACGTCACCTTCGTCGAGTTCGAGCCGCCCTACCGGATCGTCGAGAAGGGGCGCGGAGGCAAGTTCAACCGGGTGCGCGCCCTCACCGTCTACACGCTCTCGCCCTCGGCTGGCAACGCGACGAAGGTCGAGCTCACCGTGGAGACCCAGCCCGTGCTGCTCTCCGACCGGCTGCTCGAGCTCCGGGGGGGAAGCGGGTGGTGGAAGCGCAAGAACCGCAAGGCGCTCAGGCGGCTGCGCTCCATCCTCGAGGAGGACCGCGAGCGCGGCCGGCGCGCCACCGTCGCGGCCCGCTGAGCGGCGTAGCCGACGGTATGCTCCGCCTCTCCGTGAAGGTTCGCCCCCGCACCCTCCTGCTCGCGGTCCTCGCGCTCGCCGTAGTCCTCTCGGGCTGCGCGGAGCGCGGCCCGATCAGCGACGCGGGAACGGAGGGCAGCTATCTCGCGGCCGGCCCGCTCACCTATCAGGTGCAGATCTCGCGCGAGCTCAACGCAAGCGACGTGGAGGACCGCGCCTACCTCTCCAACCTCGGCCCCGGCGTCACTGCCCCCGGCCCGGGGGAGGAGTGGTTCGGCGTCTGGCTCCAGGTCAAGAACGAGAGCTCGGCGCCCGCCCGCTCCACCAGCAACATTCGCATCGTGGACACGCAGGGGACCATGTACGAGCCGATCCCGATTCCGGCCTCCAACCCCTTTGCCTACGAGGCCGAGACGCTGGCTCCGGGAGCCTTCCAGCCCACCTCGAACTCGCCGGCGGCCTCGGGCCCCATCCAGGGCTCGCTCGTGCTCTTCAGGATCAAGACCTCGGCCTATCAGGACCGGCCGCTCACGATGCAGCTCCTGAGCGCGGAGGCCCCGGAGAAGGTTCAGGCGAGCGTGAAGCTCGACCTGTAGCTGACTCACGCTCCGGACATAGGTGCTAGACAGGGTGGCTCCGCCCCCTCCGAGCTTGGAGCAGTTCGTTGCGTCGACTCCTATCGGTCGTGTTCGCCGTCACCGCCGTCCTCGCGGCCTGCCCGGCCGTCGTGCTCGCCCGCTCCGACGTCGCTCGGAACATCCTGCCCCCGGGCCAGTTCGGCGGGGTGCCGACCACGACCCACTCGACCGACCAGATCCCGCTCTACGACGCGCTCACCCCGCTGCGTGGCAACGTCTCGACATCGGACATCTTCCGCCTCTACAAGCCAGAGGACTTCAAGCCCATCGGCGCGACGGTGCGCGAGGACACCGGGCGTCCGGGATTGACGCTGCTGCGCGACCGCTTCGGCGTGCCGCACATCTACGGCCAGACGCGTGCGGACACCTGGTTCGGGGCCGGCTTCGTCGCCGCCGAGGATCGCGGGCTGCTCCTCAGGCTCGGTCGCAACCCGGCGCGCGCCGCCGTCGCCGACATCCCGGGCGTGAACGCGTTCGCGCTTGTCACCGGTGGGGGGGTCTACCTCCCGAGCAAGCAGGCTGAGGACCTCGTGACCTCCGAGCAGCAGAGGCTCGTCGAGGCCTACGGAGCCAAGGGGCAGCAGATGCTCTCCGACTTCGACGCCTACGCCGCCGGGGTCACCGCGGGGTTCCGGCACGCGGGCGACCCGCTCGTCCAGCCGTGGGACCGCAACGACGTCATCGCCATCGATGCCTTCATCGGCTCGATCTTCGGCAACGGCGGCGGCACCGAGGCGCAGAACGCGGACTTCCTCGCCCGGCTCCAGGCTCGGCTCGGGCCCTCGCAGGGCACCGGCGCCTTCCAGGATCTCCTCGAGGCGGCCGACCCCGAGACCCAGACCACCACGGCGCGCCGCTTTCCCTACGGCTCGGCGCGGGGAGGCGCGACGGCCGGCTCCCCGGCGATCGACGCCGGCTCGGAGCAGGCGGCCAAGAACATGCCGTTGTCGGGCGTGCCCTCGACACCAGCGCCGCGGCTCATGTCGAACTTCCTCGTGGTGGGAGCGAAGCGGTCGGCCAACGGCGACCCCATGGCGGTCATGGGCCCGCAGCTTGGCTACTTCTACCCCGAGATCGTGTTCGAGGGAGACCTCCACGGCCCCGGGATAAACGCCCAGGGCTCCATGGTGCCCGGCGGCGGTCCCTACATCCTCATCGGGCGCACCAGGGACTACGCCTGGAGCCTCACCTCGGCGACCAACGACAACCGCGACGAGTTCCTCGAGCAGCTCTGCAACCCGGATGGCTCCGCGCCCACCCGCGACTCCGACCACTACCTCTACCGGGGCAGCTGTCGGGCGATGGAAACCTTCGACGCCGGCACGCTCAACGGCCTTCCCCAGCGCTTCCACCTCACCGTGCACGGGCCCGTCCAGAGCACCGTGACCGTCGGCGGTCGCCCCTACGCGGTGTCGCGTCAGCGCTCGACCTACCGCCGGGACTCCGTGAGCATCGCCGCCCTGCGCGACATGACGCTCGGCGCGGGGCGTACGGTCGACGGCTTCTACCGCGCCGCGAACGAGTTCGGCTTCACGTTCAACTGGGCCTACGCCTCGCACCGGCACGTCGCCTACTTCTCGGCCGGGCAGCTCCCACGGCGCGCTCCGGGCCTGAACCGGATGCTGCCCACGCTCGGCACGGGCGCCTATGACTGGCGTGGGTCGCTGTCGCTCGCCGAGCACCCGCACGAGTCCGATCCGCCGAGCGGCCTCTTCCTCAACTGGAACAACAAGCCGGCCCCGGGCTGGATCGCCGGGGACGACCAGCACTCCTACGGGTCGGTTCACCGCGTCGAGCTGTTCGACCACTTCGGGCCCAGGGTCCGGCTCCCGGACGTCGTGTCGATCATGAACCGAGCGGGCACGGAGGACCTACGGGGCACGCAGGCCTGGCCCGACGTCGCCGCGGTGCTGCGCACGGGGCCGGCGCCCGACGCGCGCACGGCCGAGGCGGTGCGCATGGTCTCGGACTGGTCGCGGCGCGGAGCGAGCCGCCTCGACGCCGACCTCGACGGCAAGGTCGACGATCCGGGCGTCGCGATCATGGACCGCGCCTGGAATCGCGTGGCCGACGCGGTGATCGTGCCGCGGCTCGGGTCGGTGGCCGACGCGCTGGCGTCGATCAACCCCCGGGACAGGCCCGCCAACCCGGGAGGCTCGTCCTTCGGCGCCGGCTGGTACGGCTACGTCGACAAGGACCTGCGCACGCTGCTGGGTCGCCGCGTGCAGGGGAGGTTCAGCCTCCGCTACTGCGGGCGCGGCTCCCTCGCCGCCTGCCGGGAGTCGCTCTACGCCGCGGTGCGAGCCGCTGCCGACGAGCTCGCCGCCCAGCAGGGCCCCGACCCGCGGGCGTGGCGCTCGGACGCCACCAGGGAGCGGATCAGGTACGCCCCGGGGCTCATCCCGGACACGATGCGTTGGACGAACCGCCCGACCTTTCAGCAGGTGCTCGAGTTCGTGAACCCGACGGTGGCGCGGCCGGCGCCGCGGCGCCCCCGCCGCTCTCCGCGCTTCACCGGCTGAGGCGGACGTCGTCGCTCAGCGCCGCAGCCCCGCGAGCAGCAGCACCCGTGCGACCGGGGCCGCGGTGGCGCCTCCGGCGCCGGCCTTGACGAGCAGGACGCCCACCGCGACACGCGGGCGGCCGGCGGGCGCGTAGGCCACGAACCAGGCGTCGGTGTTGCTCGCCGAGCTCGTGGCGGTGGTGCCCGTCGACGGCCGGTTGGTGTCCTTCAGCTCGGCGGTGCCTGTCTTGCCCGCCACCGCCACGCCCGGGATGGCGGCGGAGGTGCCGGTGCCCCGGGTGACCACCGCGCGCATGAGACGGCCGACCTGCGCGGCGGTGGCGGTTGTCGTGGCCCGGTCGAAGGCCGGCGCTGGGCGCGCCTCCAGGGTCGCTCGCGGCCGCCGGCCGCCCTCGCCGATCGCAGCCGCGACCGTGGCCATCTGCAGGGCGGTGGCCTGCACGCGCCCCTGGCCGATCGCCGAGGAGCCCACCGCGAGGTCGTCGCCCAGGGAGCCGGGAGGGATCGTGCTCGTCGCCGCGCCGGGTATGTCCGCCGGGCGGTTGAAGCCGAACCGCTCGGCGCTGGCCACCAGCCGCCGGGCGCCCACCCGGGCCCCGAGCGGCGCGAACACCGAGTTGCAGGAGACGGCGAAGGCGTTGAGGAAGGTCCCCCCACACGACTCCCCGTTGGCGTTCTGCAACGTGTGTCCCTCGATCACCGCGGCCGTGCGGATCGGGAACGTCGTCCCCAGCCCCACCGCGTGCGCTTCGAGCGCGGCGGTGGCGGTGATGATCTTGAAGGTCGACCCGGGGGGCTGCAGCCCCGAGTAGGCGACCCCGGCGAGCGCGAGCACCTCTCCGGTGCGGGGATCGATGGCCGCGGCCCCGCCGAAGCGCCCGGCCAGCGAGGCGATGGCCGCACGCTCGAGCGCGGGGTCGATCGCGGTGCGCAGGGCGGCGGCGGCGCGGGGCCGGGCGCGGGTGAGGACGCGCGCTCCGGCGAGCAGCTCGCCTCCGGGCCGGCCCGCCAGGCGCGACTCGAAGACCCGCTCGAGGCCGGTGAGGCCCACCGGCGTCGCCTCGGGGAACCCGGCGGCCCGGCGCGCCGCCCGGGCCTCTGGGAGGGCGGGACCGAGCCGGCCCGCCACCTCGGCGGCCACCGGCCCGGGTGCCGTGGTGCCGCTGCCGCTCCGGGCCAGCGGGGTGCCGTCGCGCGCGAGTAACGCCGCGCGGGGCGGCGCGGAGCGACGGGCCGAGAGCCGCTCGCCCGGCCGCAGACCGGGGAACAGGAGCTGCGGCCCCCAGGCGACGCGGTCTCCCTTCACGGGCACGCTCAGCGTGGAGCGCAGGACGCCGAACGCGCGGGTGCGCACCGTCACGGCAATCTGCACGGCGCCCCCACGGACGGCCACCGGGCGCCCCGGCGTGAGGGAAGCGAGCGTCGCGGTCGCCTCTGCGTCGCGGTAGGCCCGCGCGAAGTCGGCCGGCGGGATGCCCCGCGCGGCGGCGGGGGAGAGCAGCGCGTACATCGCGGGGTAGTCCCCGCGCGACCACGCCGTCGCGAAGCGCGCGGCGGCGCGCTTGGCTCCCTCGCCCGCTCCCGAGCCCGCGACGACCCCGAGCACGAAGGCGAGCGCCGCGGCGGCTCCCAGTCCGATCAGGAGCGCTCGCGCACGGCGCTCGCCCTCGGACGAGGCGCCACGAAACAGCCACGCGTTCGCCCTCCGGAGCCTGAGATCGAGCACGTTGGGGAGGGAGCCTAGAAGGTAGCCCGGCCGACCCACCTCCTGAGTAGGCTCCGCCGCCCGTGACCACCATCGACTGGGTCATCGTCGCCTTCGCCCTCCTGCTCGCCTTCTACGGCTACGGGCAGGGGTTCATCGTCGGCGCGCTGTCCCTGGCCGGCTTCGCGGTCGGCGCCGTGCTCGGCACGCGGCTCGGCCCGGCGCTCGTGCCCGGCGGCTCGCACTCCCCCTACGCCCCGCTCTTCGGCCTGCTCGGCGCGCTGCTCGCCGGCGGCGTCCTGGCCACCGGCTTCGAGGGGTTCGCGGCCCGGGTGCGCCGGGCGGTGCGCCTGCCCGGACTCGGGGTGGTGGACGGCGTGCTCGGCGCGGCGCTCACCGCCGCCGTCGCGCTCGGGATCGCCTGGATCGCCGGCGCGGTGCTGGCGCAGGCGCCCGGGGCGCGAACGGTGCGACGCGACATCCAGCGCTCGCTCGTCCTGCGCCAGCTCAACACGATCCTGCCTCCGTCGGGACCGATCCTGCATGCGCTCGCGCGCTTCGACCCGCTGCCCACGATCGCGGGCCCCGGGCCGGGAGTCGGCGCCCCTCAGCCCGCGGTGGCGCGGGCGCCCGCGGTCCGGCGGGCGGCGGGCAGCGTGGTGCGGGTGCTCGGCACCGCCTGTGGCCTGGGCGTGGAGGGCTCGGGGTGGGTCGGGGGCAGCGGGCTCGTGGTGACGAACGCCCACGTGGTCGCCGGAGAGGAGGACACCACCGTCCAGGTCCGCGGAGTCGGCCCGCGCCTGGCCGCGCACGCCGTGGCCTTCGACTCCCGCAACGACCTCGCGGTCCTGCGGGTCGCGACTCTGCCCGCGCCGGCGCTCGCCCTCGCGACCTCCCCTCCCGCCGGCACGAGCGCGGCCATCCTCGGCTTTCCCGGAAACGGTCCCTTCGACGTGCGCCCGGGGCGGATCGGCGCGCCCCGCACGGTGGTCACCGAGGACGCCTACGGCCAGGGACCGGTGCGTCGCCCCGTCACCCCCCTGCGCGGGCTCGTGCGCTCGGGCAACTCGGGAGGGCCGCTCGTGGACGCGCGTGGACGCGTGGTCTCCACCGTCTTCGCGGCGACGACCGGCGGCGGGCCGCACGCCGGCTTCGCGGTCCCCAACTCGGTCGCGACGCGAGTCCTGCGCGCCGCCGCGAGCGGGCGGACGGTTTCCACCGGTCCCTGCGCGGGATGAGCCCCCCGCCGGACCCGCGCCCGCCGTCGACGCTCGACGAGGAGCTGCTCGCCGCCGAGGACCGCACGATCCTCACCGAGCTCACCGATGCCGACCGGGTCGAGCGCATGCGCGGGGAGCTCGAGGCGGGCTTCGCGGCGCTGGAGAACCTGGGGCCGGCGGTATCTGTCTACGGCTCCGCGCGCACGCTCCCCGGCGATCCCGACTACGCGCTGGCGCGCGAGACCTCGTGCCACCTCGGTGAGGCGGGGTTCGCGATCATCACCGGCGGTGGTCCGGGCACGATGGAGGCCGCCAACCGGGGGGCTCGCGCCGCCGGCGCGCGCTCGGTCGGGCTGGCCATCGACCTGCCCCACGAGGAGTACCTGAACGACTGCGTCGACCTTCCGCTGCGGTTCCACTACTTCTTCGCGCGCAAGGTGATGTTCGTGCGCTACGCGAGCGCGTTCGTCGTCTTTCCCGGCGGCTTCGGCACGCTGGACGAGCTTTTCGAGGTGCTCACGCTCATCCAGACGGCGAAGATCCGGCACGCGCCCGTGGTCCTCGTCGGCGTGGAGTACTGGAGCGGGCTGCTGGACTGGATGCGCGCCCGGGTCGAGGCGGAGGGGATGATCGGTCCCCGCGACCTCGATCTCGTGCGGGTGACCGATCATCCGACCGACATCCTCGCCGCGGCCCGCGCGGGAGCCGCCGCTCGCGGGGCCGAGCTCGTTCCGAGGGGCTGAGGGCGGCCCGTTCCGGGCGCCCGAGCTCCGCGCTACCCTCGGCCGCCCATGGCCAAGACGCTCGTGATCGCCGAGAAGCCCTCCGTCGGGAGCGACTTCACGCGCGTCCTCCCCGGATCGTTCGAGAAGCACGAGGGCTACCTCGAGGGCCCCGAGCACGTCATCACCTGGGCGGTCGGCCACCTGGTGCAGCTCGCCGATCCCGAGGAGTACGACGCGAAGTTCAAGAAGTGGCGCATGGCCGACCTGCCGATCGTCCCGGACTCCTTCCGCCTCGTGGTCCGCGACGAGCGCTCCAAGAAGCAGATGAACGTCGTCAAGCGCCAGCTCGGGCGCGGCGACGTGGAGAAGGTCGTCAACGCCTGCGACGCGGGGCGCGAGGGCGAGCTCATCTTCGCCTACCTCTACGAGAAGGCGGGGTCCAAGAAGCCCGTCCAGCGCCTGTGGCTCTCCTCCATGACCTCTGCGGCGATCGAGGAGGCCTTCGGCCGGCTGCGCCCGGGCGCCGACCTCGCGTCGCTCGAGGCCGCCGCGCGCTCGCGCTCGGAGGCCGACTGGATCGTGGGCATGAACGCCACCCGGGCGGCCACCATCCGCCTGCGCTCCTCGTTCGACGGCGCGGTCTCGCTCGGGCGGGTGCAGACCCCGACCCTCGCGATCCTCGCCCGGCGCGAGGAGGAGATCCGCGCGTTCACCCCCGAGCCCTACTGGCTCGTGGACGCCTCGTTCGCGGCGTCCTCCGACCGCCGCTACGACGGCCGCTACCACGCGAAGGCCCAGCCCCGCCTGGCCTCGGCCGAGGAGGCGGACGCGATCGTCGCGGCCTGCCGCGAGCAGACGGGGCAGATCACCAAGCTCGAGAAGACCGAGCGCAAGGAGCGCTCCCCGCTCCTTTACGACCTCACGAGCCTGCAGCGCGAGGCCAACTCGCGCTTCGGCTTCTCCGCGCGGCGCACGCTCGGCGCCGCCCAGCGCCTCTACGAGGAGCACAAGGCGCTCACCTACCCGCGCACGAACTCGCGCTTCCTGACCGGCGACATGATCGGCGAGATCAAGCCGACGGTGGCGCTCGTGGGCCGGCGTGCCGAGTACGCGAAGGCGGCCGCGTACGTGCGCTCCCTCGACCTCCTGCCCCTCGGCCGCGTGGTCAACGACGCCAAGGTCGAGGACCACCACGCGATCATCCCCACCAAGGCCCAGCACAACGTGGAGAAGATGGGCGACGACGACCGCCGGATCTACGACATGGTCGTCCGGCGGTTCCTGGCGATCTTCCATCCCGACGCGGTGTTCGAGAACACCCGCGTGGAGACCACGGTTGGGTCGCACCTGTTCCGCACGCGCGGAAAGGTGATGCTGGTGCCGGGCTGGCGCGGCGTCTACGGCGAGGAGGCCGACTCCGAGCGCTCCGGCGAGGACGACGAGGGGCGCGAGCAGCAGCTCCCGCGGCTGGAGGAGGAGGAGAGGGTCGAGGTCACGGACGTCCGCTCCGAGCCCAAGGAGACCAAGCCGCCGCGGCGCTACTCCGAGGGCGCGCTGCTCGCCGCGATGGAGACCGCGGGCAAGCTCGTCGACGAGGAGGAGCTCCGCGAGGCCATGAAGGACTCGGGCATCGGGACCCCGGCCACGCGGGCGGCGATCATCGAGCGGCTGCTCCAGGTCGGCTACATCGAGCGCGACGGGCGCTCGCTCGTGGTCACCGAGAAGGGGCTGAACGTGGTGCGACTGCTCGGCGAGCACCCGCTGACCTCTCCGGGCCTGACCGGGGACTGGGAGCACCGGCTGGGCAAGATCGAGGGCGGCGCGGAGTCGCGCCAGGCGTTCATGGCCGACATCGTCAAGTTCGCCGAGTCCACCGTCGGGGAGCTCGACGCGAAGCTCAAGGACGTCCGCATCCCGCGCGCCAACCTCGGTCCGTGCCCCGTCTGCGGGCGCGACATCGTGGAGAATCGCAAGGGCTACTCGTGCTGGTCGCGCGAGGATCCGGGGTGCGGTTTCGTGATCTGGAAGGGCAAGGCGGGCAAGCAGCTCGGTCTCCCCGTGGCGCGGGAGCTCATCGCCACGGGACGCACGGAGAAGCCGGTCACCGGGTTCAAGGGCCGCTCGGGGCGCTCGTTCCGCGCGCGCCTCGCCCTCCAGCAGAGCGAGGAGGGCAAGTGGCGCGTCGAGTTCGACGAGCCGTGGGCCAAGGAGGGCGCCAAGCCGCCCGAGGCCGAGGCGGAGGACGCCGCCGCCACCCCGGCCGAGCCCGCCGCCGCGGCGTAGGGGCCCACCCGAGCGCCCGGCGCGACGCGGTGTCCGCCGCGCGCGCAACCATGGCCGGTCCATGTCGCTCACGCTCGTCACCGGACCGGCCAACGCCGCCAAGGCCGGGCACGTGCTCGGCGCCTACCGGCGCGCGCTCGGGCGGGCGGCGGTCCTCGTCGTGCCCACCGCGGCCGACGTGGCCCACTACACGCGGGAGCTCGCGGCCGAGCGCCCCGTGCTCGGCGGGCGGGTGACGTCGTTCGCGGGCCTCGTGCGCGAGATCGCCCAGCGAACCGGCTTCCGCGGGCAACGCCTCGGCGCCGTGCAGCGCGAGCGGGTGCTGGCCGGCGCGATCGTCGATGCCGGCCTCGAGGTGCTCGCCGCCTCCGCGGCCTCGCCCGGATTCGTCCGCGCCTCCGGCGAGCTGGTCGCCGAGCTCGAGCGGGCCTTTGTGACGCCGCAGCGCTTCGCGCAGGCGCTCGCGGCGTGGGGGGCGGGGCAGCCGGGCCGCGCCGCCTACGCGCGCGAGGTCGCCGCGATCTACCGCGGCTACGCCGCCGCCCTCGAGCGGCTCGGGCGCGTCGACGACGACCTCTACGCCTGGCGGGCGCTCGACGCCCTGCGCGCCGCGCCCGGCGCGTGGGGCGCCACGCCCGTCTTCCTCTACGGCTTCGACGACCTCGCGCTCGTGCAGCGCGACGCGGTGGAGACCCTCGCGCGCGTCGCCGGCGCGGCGGTGACGGTCTCCCTGACCTATGAGGCGGGCCGTCAGGCCTTCGCGGGCCGAGCGGGAACGCTCGAGGAGCTGCGGCCGCTCGCCGGCCGCATCGTGGCGCTCGACGCGGCTCCCGACTTCTACGCGCCCGCGGCCCGGTCCGCGCTGCACCACGTCGAGCGGGGGCTCTTCGAGCCCGGCGGCGAGCGCCGGGAGCCGGGCGGCGCCGTCCGGCTGCTCGAGGCCGGAGGCGAGCGGGCCGAGATCGAGCTGCTCGGCGCCGAGGTCCTCGGCCTGCTGAGCGCGGGCGTCGCCCCGGAGGAGATCGCCGTCGTCTTCCGCACGCCGGGCCGCTACGGCTCGCTCGTCGAGCAGGTCTTCGGCGCCTACGGCATCCCGGTCGCCCAGGACTGGCCGGTGCCGCTCGCGCACACCGCGCTCGGCGGCGGGCTCCTCGCGCTCGCGCGGGCGGCGCTTCTCCCGGGCGCGGCGGGCGCCGAGCTGATCGCGTGGCTGCGCACCCCCGGCGTGCTCGACGTGCCCGAGCTCGCCGACGAGCTCGAGGCGTCGGTCCGCCGGGCCGGGGCCTCCACCGCCGAGGAGGCGCGCGCGTGGTGGGAGGAGCGCCATCCCTCCTTTCCGCTCTCCGCCCTCGGCCGGCTGCGCCGCGCCGCCGCCCGCGGGGAGCGGGCGCTCCTGGCGGCGCTGCGGGGCGAGGCGCGCCGGCTCTTCGAGCGGCCACGGCGCGGAGCGGCTCACGTCCTCGCGCCCGAGGAGCTGCCCGACGCCCGCGCCTTCACGGCGCTCTCGGGCGCCCTCGACGAGCTCGAAGAGCTCGCCTCCCCCGGTGAGCCCGCGACACCGGGGCCCCTCCTCGACGCGCTCGCCCGGCTCGAGGTGCGCCTCGGCGACGGTGCCGCGGCGGGCGCCGTGCTCGTCGGCGACCCGCTCGGCATCCGCGCGCGGCGCTTCCGAGCGGTGCTCCTCGGCGGGCTCCAGGAGGGTGAGTTCCCGCGCCTGACGCGCTCCGATCCGTTCCTCGGGGAGGAGCGCAGGCGGGAGCTCACCGAGGCCTCGGGGCTCGCTCTGGCGGGAGCGGGCGACCCCCTGGCCGAGGAGCGCTACCTGTTCTACGCCGCCGCCTCGCGCGCGGAGGAGCGCCTCGTCCTCTCCTACCGGGTCTCCGACGAGGAGGGCAACCCCGCGCTGCCGTCGTTCTTCGTGGAGGACGTCCGCCGGCTCTTCTCGGACGCGCTCGACGCGGGACGGGGCCGGCGGACGCTGGCCGAGGTCACCTGGCCCGAGGAGCACGCTCCCACGCCGGCCGAGCGCGAACGCGCCCGGGCGGCGGCCGCGCCCCGCTCGCGCCCGGCGGCGATCGGCTCGCTGCACGAGCCCGCCGCGCTCGAGGCGCTGCGCCACCGCGAGGTCGTCTCGCCGGGAACCCTCGAGGCCTACGCGGCCTGCCCGGTGCGCTGGCTCGTGGAGAAGGAGCTCGAACCGGACGCGCTCGCGCCCGACCCCGAGCCGATGCGGCGCGGCTCGCTCGCCCACCGCGCGCTCGAGCAGACCTTCGCGCGGCTGCGCGACGAGCACGGCACGGCGCGCCTCTCGGAGGCCGGTCTGCCCGAGGTCCGTCGCGTGCTGGCCGAGGCGCTCACCGCCGCGCGCGAGGAGCTGGCCACCGCACCGCCCAGCGCGGCCGAGGACGCGGCGGCGCGCGGGCTGGCGGCCGACCTCGAGCGCTACCTCGCGCATGACGCTCGGGCGGCGGAGTCAGGCCTCGAGCCGCGCCACCTCGAGCTTCGCTTCGGCATGGACGACGGCGGGGCGCCCGCGCTCGCGCTCGACGAGGGAAGGGTGATGGTGCGGGGCGTGATCGACCGCGTGGACGTCGATGCGGCCGCGGGTACGGCGTTCGTGCACGACTACAAGTCCGGCCGCGAGCGGCGCGAGTGGTACGGGGCGAACTGGGCGGAGGAGCGCCAGCTCCAGGTCGCGCTCTACCTCCTCCTCGTGCGCGACCGGCTCGGCCTCGAGCCGGTGGGCGGGGTCTACCAGCCGCTGCGCGGCCAGGACCTGCGCGGCCGTGGCGTGGTGGACGGGCAGATGGGAGCGCACGGCGCCCACCACCCCAAGGACGAGCGCTCGGGGGAGGAGCTCGCCGCGGTGCTCGCCGACGCCGAGGCGCGCGCCACCGCGCTCGCGCGGCGGCTGCGCGCCGGGGAGCTGAGCCCCACCCCGGCCACCTGCCGTCGCGGCGGGGGCTGCGCCTACCCGGGGATCTGCCGAGGAGCGGGGACGTGAGCGGTGCCCCGCCGCCTCTGAGCGACGAGCAGCGCGCGGCCGTCGAGCGGCGCGAGGGCGATCTCCTGCTCGCCGCGGGAGCGGGCAGCGGAAAGACCACGGTGATGGTCGAGCGGTTCGTGGCCGCGGTGCGCGAGGACGGGGTCGAGGTCGGGCGGCTACTGGCCATCACCTTCACCGAGAAGGCGGCCGCCGAGCTGCAGGCGCGCATCCGCCGCCGCTTCCTCGAGCTCGGAGAGGACGAGCGCGCGCGCGAAACCGAGGGCGGCGCGATCTCGACGATCCACGGCTTCTGCGCCGGGCTCCTGAGCTCGTACCCGCTGCTCGCGGGGATCGACCCCCGCTTCTCCGTGCTCGAGGCAACCCAGGCCGACCGGCTCGAGCGCTCGGCCTTCGCCGGAGCGCTCGAGGACTTCCTGGACGCCGGCGGCCCCGCCGCGCTCGATCTCGTCGCGGCCTACGGCGCCGAGCGCCTGCGTGCGGCGATGCTCGACGTCCACGCGGAGCTGCGCAGCCGCGGGGAGGCGCTGGAGCTCCCGCCGCCCCCCCCGCGGCCGCCGGTGGCCCTCGGCGCCCTCGTCGAGGAGCTCGAGGCGGCGGCCGGAGAGCTCGGCGCGGAGCTCAGAGGAGCCAAGCCGGGGGCGACCGTCACCCGGGCGCTCGGCGCGCTCGAGGCGGGCACGCGGCGCCTGCCCGAGGCGAGCCGGCTCGACGAGCCGCCCCTCCCGAGCGTGCTGGACGAGCTCGCCCTACCCAAGGGCAACGGCCACGCGCTCGCCTCGGCGGCTTGCGAGCGCTACCGCAGCGCCCACGCCGCGCTGGAGCGAGCCTGGCGCGACCACCACGCCGCGGCGGCCTACGTGCGGATGGGAGACCTGCTCCGGCGCCACGCCTCGCGCTACGCCGCGCTCAAGGCCGAGCGCTCCGCGCTCGACTTCGCCGACCTCGAGCTCGGCGCCTTCGGGCTGCTTAGCGCGCATCCCGAGCTGCGTGAGCGCGTCGCGGACCGCTTCGCGCAGGTCATGGTCGACGAGTTCCAGGACGTAAACGCGCTCCAGCTCCGGCTGCTCGGCCTTCTCACGCGGGAGAACCTCTTCACGGTCGGCGACGAGCTGCAGTCGATCTACGGGTTCCGTCACGCCGAGGTCGAGCTCTTCCGCGCGCGGCGGGCGGCGCTCGCCCCCGCCGGGCTCACGGCGACCCTGACGCGGAGCTACCGCGGCCGCGCGGAGCTCCTCGACGCGCTGAACGCCGCGTTCGCCCCGATCTTCGGCTCGAGCTTCACGCCGCTGCGTGTGGGCCGCGAGCGCGAGCCGGCCGACCTGCCGGGCTCACCTCCGCGGGTCGAGCTGCTCGTCACCGACTGCGGAGCCGACTGGAGCGGGGTGGAGCTCCTCCCGCCCGGTCTGCCGCCTGCCGCCCAGCCCTGGCGGCTGGCCGAGGCGCGGCTCCTCGCCCAGCGCGTCCGCGAGCTCATCGACGCCGGGCACGCCGCCGCCGACGTCGTCGTCCTCCTCCGCGCCACGGGCGACCTCGGCCTCTACGAACGGGCGCTCGAGGACCAGGCGGTGCCCACCTACGTCATCGGCGGCCGCGGCTACTGGGCCCACCGCCAGGTGCAGGACCTGATCGCCTACCTCTCCGTCCTCGCCAACCCGCGGGAGGCGCTGCGGCTCTATGAGGTGCTCGCCTCGCCGCTCGTCGGGCTCTCGAGCGACGGGCTCGTGCTTGTGGGCGCCGCCGCCCGCGCACGGGGGCGCGACCCGTGGAGCGTGCTGGGCGCGGCCTTCGCGCCGGCGGAGGGCGCCGCCGCCGGGGAGCCGATCCCCGGCCTGGGCGCGGAGGACCGGGCGCGGCTCGCGCGCGCGCTGCCGTGGCTCGTGGCCGAGCGCCGCTCTGCTCCGCGCCGCTCGCTCGAGGCGCTGCTCGACCGGGCGCTCGACCGGACCGGCTACGACCTCGCCGTCCTGCGCATGCCCGGCGGGCCGCGCCGCCTGGCCAACGCGCGCAAGCTCATGCGGCTGGCGCGCGAGCACGAGGCGCGCGAGGGGCGCGAGCTGCGCGGCTTCCTCGACGCGATGGCCGAGCGCGCGGGGGAGGACCTCGAGCAGTCGCGCGAGACCGAGGCGCCGGTGGAGGGTGAGGCGCTCGACGCCGTCCGGGTCATGACGATCCATCGCGCCAAGGGCCTCGAGTTCGAGGTGGTCTGCGTCGCCGACCTCGGCCGCCAGCCCCCCGCGGGCGGCCAGGAGCTGCTGCGCCTCGGGCGCGATGGGCAGGTCGGGATGCGCCTCGCCACGCTCGACGGATCTCCGACCCGGCCCGCGCTGGCATGGGAGGAGGTGGGGGCACGGGCCGACGCCGCCGCGGCCGCCGAGGAGGAGCGCCTCTTCTGGGTGGCGATGACCCGCGCGCGGGAGCGGCTGATCCTCAGCGGCGGCGTGCGCTGCGCGCGCTGGCCGGAGCGCCGGCGCACGAGCCCGCCGCTGGGGTGGATCGGCCCCGCTTTCGTCGGGGAGATCACCGCGCTCGCCGCGGCGCAGGACGGCGTGCCGCACGGGGTCGCCTCGCACCCGTCCGACCCGCGCGTCCGCGTGTCCTGGGCGCTCAACCGACCCGACAGCGTGGGGGCGGTGCTGCGGTCAGAGAGCCTCGCCCCCGTGCCCGGCGAAGAGCCGGCCGCCGCGCCGGCGCTGGCCGCGGCACCCTCGTCGGGGAGCTTCGCGTTCGCTGCCGCCGTGCCGGCGGCATCCGCACCGCGCCCGCTCTCCTACTCCGCGCTCGAGCGCCACGCGCGCTGCGCCTACCGCTTCTACCTCGAGGACGTCCTCGGCCTGCCCGAGCGCGAGGAGGCCGCCGCGCACGAGCCGGCCGGCGGCCTGGCGGCCGCCGTGCGCGGCTCGATCGTCCACGCCCTGCTCGAGCGCCTGGATCTCGCGGCGCCTTCCGTCCCCGGCGCCGCCGAGCTCACCGCCGTGGCCGGTGAGCTCGGCGCGGTCCTCTCCGCGGAGGAGGCCGAGGAGATCCGGGAGCTGGTGGCCGGGTTCGGAGGATCGGCGCTGTGCGCGCGGGTCGCCGCCGCCCAGGGAGTCCGTCGTGAGGAGCGCTTCGCGTTCGCGCTCGCCTCGCCGAGCGCCCCGTCCGCGGTCATGGCCGGCGCGTTCGACGCCATCGGCTGGGAGGGTGAGCGCGCCCTCGTCGTCGACTACAAGAGCAACCGGCTGGCGGGACGCTCGCCGGAGGCGGTGGTCGAGGAGTCCTACGGCGTGCAGCGGCTCGTCTACGCGCTCGCCGCCCTGCGCGCCGGGGCGCGCGAGGCCGAGGTGGCCTTCGCGTTCCTCGAGCGGTCCGAGGAGCCGGCGAGCCGGACCTTCGCCGCCGCCGAGGCTCCGGCTCTGGAGGACGCGCTCGCCGGCCGCGCGGCGGCGGTGCGCACGGGCGCCTTCCCGGTCAGCGACACGCCGGGGTGGGAGCTCTGCCGTGGCTGCCCGGGACGGGGGACTCTCTGCTCGCATCCGCTCCCCGCCACCGAGCGCCGCCCGACGCTTGTGCCGGCGCCCTGACTACGCTCGGGTCCCGTGCGCATCCTCCGCTCCGTCGCCGGCTGGCTCCTGGCCGTCCTCACCGTTCCGGCCGGGATCGGCTTCCTCTACCTGATGCGCCGCAGCGGCGCGCTCGCCGTGGGGCCGGGCGTGCACGGCGCCCTACCGCTCCAGCAGCTCGCGGGCGGCGAGACCCAGCCGCTCGCGCGCGTGGTGGTCGCGTGGCTCGCGGCCGGGCTGGTGGCCGGCGCGGCGCTCGCTCGCGTGAGCCGCGTGCGGGTCCTCGTCGGGCTCGTGGGCCTCGCCCTGCTCGACGCGCTGCTGCTCCTCGCGGCGGGCGCGGGCGCCGACGCGGTGGCGATCTCGGACAACCTCGGTCCGCACCTCGCGCCGCAGCTCGAGCGCCCCGGCACCTGGGTGGCCGTGGGGCTCCTCGTGCTCGGAGCCGCGCCTAGCTGGTGGCCGGCTCGCCGCTGGCCGAGCCGGGGGACGCGGGCAGCGGCTGCCAGCGCGCGCTGAGCGGGCTCGTGCGCGGGGGCTTTACGTAGGCCTCCGCCTGCAGCACGCGCAGGGCCACCACGGGCAGCCGGGACCGGCTCGTGAAGAGCAGGTAGCGCGGGCGCCAGTCGGGCGAGAACTTCGCGTTGAAGCGCGCGAGCCGCTCGAGCTGGAAGCGCCCGTGCGCGCGGCGCAGCCACCAGCGCAGCACGCGCTGGCCGCGGGTGAGCGCCGCGTCGGCGGCCATGATGTGCGCGAAGCCCGCGAAGTTGAGGCTCACCTCGGCGATCCCCCGCTCTCGCGCGTGCTCGAGCGCGGCCACGATCATCGCCTCGTTCAGGCCGTTCGGCTGATGCTCCGAGCCGCGCATGACGTCCAGTGAGAGGCCGCGGAGGAACGTGGCGAAGCGCAGGAACGCCCGCAGCTCGCCGCCGGAGTCCCGCGCCACGACGTAGAGGCTGCGCTGGTCCTCCTCCGCGCCCCAGAGCCGCCCGAGCGTCATCGCGAAGCCGTGCAGCCGCCGCTGCCGCGCCCGCCACCGGCCCTCGAGCTCACCGAGCTCGGCGACCAGCGCCGGGGTCAGCCTCTCGCCGGGCACGAGCTCGACCTGCCATCCCTGCCGCCGGACCCGGGTGACCGACTGGCGCACCTTGCGGATACCGCGCCCCTCGAGCGAGAAGGCCGCCGGGTGCACGACCGCCTCACGGCCGATCGAGATGGCGCGCAGCCCGAGAGCGCGTCCGGCGTCGAGGTGGCGCGCGGAGGCGCCGGTGACCACGACCTCCCACCCCCCCTCGGCCGCGAAGGCCAGGAAGCTCCGCAGGATCTCCGGCGCGGCCCCGGGCGGCCCGACCGGATCACCCGCCACGACCGCGGTGTGGCGCAGCGTCCGGTAGGCCAGGAAGCCGCCGGCCGCAAAGTGAAAGCTCTTGTCCTCGCGCAGGGCGAAGGGGTCGAGCGAGTCCTCGCCGTGGTGGGCGACGATCCGCGCGGCGCGCGCGTGCTCCTCCGGTGGGTGTCCCCCTGATGCCCGGTGGGGCCGCACGAGCGCGTAGAGCCACAGGGCCGCCGCCACCAGGGCCACGGCGACGAGGGCGTCGAGGGCGATCGGCACGGTCCCGGTCGGCGCGAGCCACCAGGCTCCCGAGGCCAGGCCGCCGCCGGCGTGCCCCACAGCGGAGACGGCACGGTCGACGTCGGTGACTCCCTCGCGGTCGAGCTGCACCGTCTCGTGCAGGACGTAGGCCGCCGCTCCCGCGGTCAGGGCCAGGGTGCCGGGCAGCCGGCCGATCCGCGACGTGGCCGCGGCGGGGAAGGCGCCTCGACTCAGGCAGAGGAGCGCGGCGGCGGCGAGGTCGAGGCCGACGTCCCACGGGCCCTGCCCGTTCAGCCAGCGCACCACGGCTAGGGCCCCGAGCACGGCGATCGCGGCGTCGGCCGCTCGCCGCCCGCCCCGCGCCATGCCGCGGGCGAGCCAGAGCATCGCCAGGCCGCCGAACACGGCCAGTAGGCGCTCGAAGGGACCGCTGAACGGGGGAGCGACATCATCCCCCGCGATCAGCGACGCGCCCCCGATACCGAGCTGGGCGACCACGGCCAGGGCGCCGGCCACGCCGGTCGTCCACGCCGCGGCACGCCGGCGCCAGGAGCCGGCCATCGGTTGCGTGGAAGAGGAGTTGGCGCGCATGCAGGCAATATCCCATTCATCGGCTGAGAAGCGGGTGAGAGTTGAGTTACGCCGGTCGCGACCTCGAGCCGCGACTATCCGCTCAGGTCGGTGTTGACGGGCAGACCACCGTGGCCTTCTCCTTCGCAAAGCGGCCGATCCTCGCCCTGCTGGCGCTGGCGGTGCTTTCGGTCACCGCCCAGCCGGCCTCGGCGCAGGCGGCTCCCACCTACTACCTCTCCCTGGGCGACTCGCTCGCCGTGGGCCGCCAGCCCGACCCCCAGGGCCACGGGCGCTCGACCACCTCGGGATACGTCGAGACGGTCGCGCGCGGGCTCTCCCAGCGGGTGGGACCGGTGAGCGCCGTCAAGCTCGGCTGCGGCGGCACCACCGGCACCGCCCTGAGTGGGCCGACCTGCAACTCCCATTACCCCGGCGGATCGCAGGTCGTCCAGGCCGAGGGCTTCCTCAGGTCGCACCCGGGCCAGGTCGCTCTGGTCACGATCGAGATCGGGGACAACGACGTGGAGGGCTGCGTCTCGCCGAGCGGCATCCCCCAGGGCTGCGTGGACTCCGGGATGAGGACCCTGAGCCGGAACCTCGCCGTGATCGCCGGGCGGATCAAGCGCGCCGCGGGCGCGCACGTCCCGGTGGTCGGGGTCTCGGACTACGATCAGTTCCTGGCCTACTACCTCCGCGGCGGGACGAGCCGGCGCGTCGCGATCGCCTCCGTGGGATTCCGGGGTCGGCTCAACGCGACGATGAACGCGATCTACCGTCACGCCGGCGTGGGCGTGGCCGACGCGTCTAACCGCTTCGCCACGAGGAGTCTGCACCGGTTCGTAGCGCTCGCCGGGCACGGGCGCGTGCCGCTCGCCGTGGCCCGGATCTGCCAGTGGACGTGGGCGTGCAGCCGGCCTCCCATCGGGTTCAACGACCACGCGAACACCGCCGGCTACCACGCCATCGGGCTTTCGATCCTCCACGCGTTCGACCTGCTCGCACCGCCGTCCTCCGGCGGCGCAACCGCTCCCTGACCGACGGGGAAGCTCGCCGCTGGTAGCGTGGTCGGCGCCGGCTGGGCGGCGGACGATGACTCGACGCTTCCGGCATCTCACCCCTTGGCTCGCCCTGCTCGCGGCGGCGTGGCTCGCGGTCGGCCTCTTCGGCGTCGGAGCCTACGTGCGCGACTACATGCGCTTCCGGGGCTTCGCGCCCCCGCGCGACCCGCCCGGAGTCGACGTCGGCCGGGTCGAGCGCATCCGCTTCTTCTCGCCCGCGGTGCGCGCCTGGAAGTACTACCTGATCTACCTCCCGCCGGGCTATCGCGCGGCCGCCGCCCGCGGCGTGCGCTTTCCCGTGCTCTACCTCCTCCACGGCGGACCCAGCATCCCCGAGGACTACATCCGGATCGGCGCGGTGGCGGTCAACTACGACGTCGAGCTCGATGCCCACCGCGTCCGGCCCGTGCTCATCGTCATGCCCTACGGACGCCTCCACGCCGGACCGCCCGACACGGAGTGGTCGAACACCCACGAGGGACGCTACGAGGATCTCGTGCTCGACTCGGTGCGCGCCGTGGACGAGCGCTGGCCGACACTGGCCGACCGCCGTCACCGGATGCTCGCGGGCTTCTCGACCGGCGCCTACGCCGCGGCCAACGTCACCCTGCACCACCTCCCGGTCTTCGGCAGCTTCGAGAGCTGGTCGGGGTACTACGTCGAGGACCGCAAGGCGGCGTTCAAGACCGAGTCCGACGCCGTCCTGCTGCGCAACTCGCCGGCGTTCTACGTCTCCTCCCTGCGCGCGGAGCTCCAACGCTTCCCCGTCATCGCCTCCCTCTACCAGGGCCGACAGGACCACGAGAAGACCTACATGATCCCCTTCGCTCACCGGCTGCGCGCGGCGGGCGGACGGGTGGCCTACGTCTTCTATCCCGGCAAGCACTCCTGGCGGCTGTGGCGCTACCGCATGCGGTACGAGCTGCGCTACGCCTCGCAGGTGCTCACGCGACCCGCGCACCGCGCTCGCCGACGCAGCGCGGCGCACCACCGCTGAAGGCCGGGTCGGCGGTTAGCCCGCCGCCGAGCCGGGAAGAGCCCGGCCAGAGAGAGCCACCGGCGGCTCTTCGAAGGCTACCTGCGGGAGTACGAGGTCGAAGGGCTGGCCTGACCGCACTGACCCGCCTCGCGCCGACGAGGCGGGCCCGGGCCCGAGTCCGCAAAATGGGGCTCGCTCCCGGCGCGCGCGACGGATAGCATGGGGCGCGTGCCGGAGGCGAGCGCCGTTCCCCTGACCGTCGACAACCCCGTCGACGAGTACGAGTTGCTGCGCCGGGTCCACGAGGACGGCGACCGCGAGGCGCGGCGCATCCTCATCGAGCGCATGATGCCGCTCGTGCGCACGCTGGCGCGCCGTTACGCCAACCGCGGCGAGGCGCTCGACGACCTGGTCCAGGTCGGCTGCGTGGGCCTCATCAAGGCGGTCGACCGCTTCGACCTAGACCGCGAGCTGCGTTTCTCGACCTTCGCCGTGCCGACGATCCTCGGCGAGATCAAGCGCCACTTCCGCGACCGGGCGTGGTCGGTGCGCGTCTCGCGCGGCATCCAGGAGCTGAACGCGAAGGTGGCCCGCGAGGCCGACCGCCTCTCCACCCAGCTCGGGCGCTCGCCGACGATCGAGGAGATCGGGCGGGCCACCGGTTCCACCCAGGAGCAGGTGCTCGAGGCGATGCAGGGCGCGCAGGCCTACTCCACCGTGCCGCTCGAGGAACCGATCGGCGAGGACGGCGAGCCGGTGGCCAAGCTCGGCGCGATGGACTTCAACTTCGACCGTGCGGAGGAGCGCATCGAGCTCACGCGCGGGCTCGAGGTGCTCGACGACCGCGAGCGGCGCATCGTCGCGCTGCGCTTCTTCGCCGGGCTGACCCAGCGCGAGATCGCCGAGCAGGTGGGGATCTCCCAGATGCACGTCTCGCGCCTGCTGCGCCGCTCGCTCGACCAGATGAGCGACCACCTCGGCCGGCCTCGCCCCGCGAGCTAGAGCGGCAAGAGCTCGCTCAGCGGTTGACCGGCCGCGTGCGGCGGGTATAACCGTCGGTCATGGCTCGCTCGATCTGGTCCGGCGCGATCTCGTTCGGTCTCGTCAACGTCCCCGTGAAGCTCTACAGCGCGGTCTCCCCGAAGACCGTGCGCTTCCATCAGCTCCACGAGTCCGACGGGGCGCGGATTCGCCAGAAGCGCGTGTGCTCGGCCGACGGCGAGGAGGTCCCCTACGAGCAGATGGTCAAGGGCTACGAGATCGGGCCCGACCGCTATGTCCTCGTCACGCCGGACGAGCTCGAGGCGCTCGACCCGGAGGCCACCCGCACGATCGACATCGAGGACTTCGTCGACCTCTCCGACATCGACCCGATCTACTTCGACCACCCGTACTACCTCGCTCCGGGCACCGGCGCGGCCAAGAGTTACAAGCTCCTGCTCGACGCGATGGAGGCGGCCGAGAAGGTGGGGATCGCGCGCGTGGTGCTGCGCTCCAAGCAGCAGCTCTGCGCGATCCGGCCCTCGGGCGGCGTCCTCGTCATGTCGACGATGAACTACGGCGATGAGGTCAACGATCCCGACGCCCTCAACGAGCTCGACGCGACCGCGGAGGTGAGCGCGAGCGAGCGCGAGCTGAAGATGGCGGGCCAGCTCATCGCCTCGCTGGCCTCCGACTGGGATCCGGGCCGCTACCGCGACGAGTATCGGGAGCGGGTGCTCGAGCTCGTCGAGCGCAAGGCCGCCGGCGAGGAGATCGCCGTCGCCCCGACGGCCGAGGAGCCCAAGGCCGTGCCCGACCTCATGGCCGCGCTCGAGGCGAGCCTGGCCGCGGTGAAGGCCGACGGAGGCGAAGACGACGGCGCCCAGGCCGCGGCACCCGCGGAGAAGAAGCCCGCGAAGAAGCGTCCCTCGTCGAACGGCGCGAGCGGCGGCCGGTCGAAGGCCAAGGCGGGCTCGAAGGGCTGAGGCCGGGACTGCCGCCGTCGGGCGAGGGAGTCCTCGCGGCGACCGGCTACCCGGGGGTACCTCTCCGGCTACCCGGGGGTAGCTCTCCGGCTACGGACGGGCTGCGTATGCGGCCGACGGTTACGGGGCCGGGCGGCGGCGGCGCGCATGCGCGACTAGGCGGCGCGCGGACCGGGCATGACCACGCGGCGATGCCCCGACTCAAGCGCGTCGACTGCTCCGGTCCCGGCATCTGCCGCCGGCGCCGCGGCCGCGGCCGCGGCTTTGCCTTCTACGACGAGAGCGGCGAGCGCGTCGAGGACGAGGAGGTCCTCGCGCGGATCCGCGACCTCGCCATTCCTCCCGCGTGGCAGGACGTGTGGATCTGCCCGTACCCGATGGGACACATCCAGGCCACGGGCAGCGACGCCGCCGGCCGGCGCCAGTACCGCTACCACGACAAGTGGCGCGAGCGCCAGGACGCGCGCAAGTTCGAGGACATGGTGCGCTTCGCGCGGGCGCTCCCGGCGATGCGGAAGGCGGTCGATGCCGACCTCGCCCGCCCCGAGCTCGATCGCCTCCGGGTCCTGGGCTGTGCGGTCCGCCTGCTCGACATCGGCTTCTTCCGCATCGGCTCCGAGGACTACGCCGAGAAGAACGAGACCTACGGCCTGGCGACGATCCGCAAGGAGCACGTGAGCCTCGAGGACGGGGCCATCCGCTTCGACTACCCGGCCAAGTCGGGGCAGCGGCGCATCCAGTCCGTCGCCGATCCCGAGGTCTACGAGATCGTCGCCGCCCTCAAGCGCCGCCGGGGCGGCCACCCCGAGCTGCTGGCCTACCGCGAGGGGCGCACGTGGCGCGATCTCAAGTCGGACGAGATCAACGACTACATCAAGGAGCTCACCGGCGGCTCCTTCACGGCCAAGACCTTCCGCACGTGGAACGCCACCGTGCTCGCCGCGATCTGCCTCGCCACGCGCGGGCGCGAGGGGCGCTCCCGGACCGCGCGCAAGCGCGCGATCTCCGCGGCGGCCAAGGAGGTCTCCCACTACCTGGGCAACACGCCGGCGGTCTGCCGCGCGTCCTACATCGACCCGCGCATCATCGACCGCTACGAAGCGGGGCTTACCATCGCCGAGCGCCTGGCCGAGCTCGCCGAGCCCGGTGAGGACGCCCCGGTGAGCGACATCGCGGTGGACGAGCAGGCCGAGCGGGCGGTGCTCGACCTGATCGACGGCGACGCCGACTCTCCGGTGGTGGAGAAGGCCGCCTAGGCGCTCGCTGTTAGCTTGGCGGTCGTGCCAAGCGCCGTCGTCGGGCTCATGTTCTTCCCTCGCGGCGGCTCGGCCCACGTCACGCGGGCCCTGGCGAGCGCGCTGCCGGCGAGCGGGTGGGACGTGACGCTGGTCTCGGGCTCCCGTGCGGGCGCCGGGGAGGCGCGGCCGTTCTTCGCCGGGCTCGACCTGCGCACGGTCGACTTCACCGCCGCGCTGGCCGGCGACGACCCCCTGCGCGCCGAGCCGCCCATGCACCCCTCCTTCGAGGATCGCCCCGGCGCGGCCGACCGCGTCTTCGCCGCGCTGGACGACGAGCTCTACGAGCATCAGGTCGCGACGTGGGCCGGTGTGCTCGGGGCGGCGGGCGCCGCGGAGGCCGACGTCCTCTACCTCCATCACCTCACGCCCCTGAACGAGGCGGCGGCGCGGGTCGCGCCCGCGATCCCCGTCGTGGTCCACCTGCACGGCACGGAGCTCCTCATGCTCGAGGCGATCGACCAGGGGCCTCCCGCCGGCTGGGAGCACGCGGCGGCCTGGGCACGGCGGATGCGCGGCTGGGCGCAGGCGGCGGCGCGGGTCGTCACGCAGTCCGAGGGGCTCGTCGAGCGCGCGGTGCGGCTGCTCGGGATCGAGCGCGAGCGGTGCTTCGTGGTGCCGAACGGCTACGACCCCGAGCGCTTCGCGCCCCGGGAGGTGGATCGTGCGGCGCTGTGGCGCCGGCACCTGGTCGAGGACCCGCAGGGGTGGCGTCCGGGCGAGGAGGCGGGCAGCGTGGCCTACGAGGAGGACGAGCTGGCCGCGCTCGCCGAGGGCCCGGTGCTCCTCTACGTCGGCCGCTTCACCGCGGTCAAGCGGATCGGCCTGCTCGTCGAGGCCTTCGCCCGCGCGCGGGAGCGCTTCAGCCGATCGGCGGCGCTCGTGCTGCTCGGCGGCCACCCCGGTGAGTGGGAGGGCGAGCATCCCCTCGAGACGGTGCAGCGAACGGGCGCCCACGACGTCTTCCTCGCCGGCTGGCACGATCACGACGCGCTGCCCGACTTCCTGAACGCCTCCGACGCAATCGTCCTGGCCTCAGTGCGCGAGCAGTTCGGCCAGGTGCTGGTGGAGGGGATGGCCTGCGGCCTGCCGCCGCTCGCCGTCGACCGCGCCGGCCCGGCGGAGATCGTCGAGGATGGGAAGACCGGCTGGCTCGTGGAGCCCGACGATCGCGACGGGCTGGCCGCCGCCCTGGTGGCGCTCGTGGACGACGAGGAGGAGCGTCGCCGTCGCGGCGAGGCCGCCCGGCGGGTCGCAGCCGAACGCTACGCGTGGCCGGCGCTCGCGCGGCGCGTCGCGGCCATGCTCGACGAGGTTCGCGGCGCCCGCTGAGCGGTCTCTCGGGGCCTGTGCCACCGGCTGCGCCGCTGGTACGCTTCTCCCGGCCCTTCCCAGTGTTCCCGCCGCTCAAATCACCTCTCCCATGCATCGAACCCACGCCCCACGGGCCGCCGGCCTCTACGACCCCGCGCGCGAGCACGACGCGTGCGGCGTCGCGTTCGTGGCCCGGCTCGAGGGCGAGGCCGAGCACGAGGTCATCGCCCGCGCGCTCTGCGCACTCGAGAACCTCGAGCACCGCGGCGCGGCGGGCGCCGATGGCCGGACGGGCGACGGCGCCGGGATCCTCCTGCAGGTTCCCGACGCCTTCCTGCGCGCGGTAGCCGGCTTCGAGCTCCCCCCGCTCGGACGCTACGGGGTCGCCTCGTGCTTCCTGCCGCGCGACGCCGGCCGGCGCGCGGAGGTCACCTCCCGGATCGAGGCCACCGTCCGCGCCGAGGGCCAGCGAGTGCTCGGCTGGCGTGACGTGCCCGTCGACGAGGCGCACGCGGGGGACATCGCGCGGCGAGCGGCTCCTCACGTCTGCGAGCTGTTCATCGCCGCCTCCGACGCCGTCCCCGGCCAGCTCGCCTTCGAGCGCAAGCTCTACGTCATCCGCCGGCTCCTCGAGCGCGAGCTCGGCGAGGAGGTGGCCTTCCCCTCCTTCTCTTCGCGCACCCTCCTCTACAAGGGGATGCTCAGCGCGCCGCAGCTCTCGGGCTACTACCCGGACCTGCGCGACGCCCGCCTGGCCAGCCGCCTGGCGCTCGTGCACTCGCGCTTCTCCACGAACACCTTCCCGAGCTGGCCGCTGGCCCACCCGTACCGCATGATCGCCCACAACGGCGAGATCAACACCCTGCGCGGCAACGTCAACTGGATGCGTGCGCGCGAGTCACAGCTCGCCTCCGAGCTCTTCGAGCCGGGCGACCTCGAGAAGATCGCGCCGGTCGTCAACCAGGGCGGCTCGGACTCGGCGACGTTCGACAACGTGCTCGAGCTGCTCGCGCTGGGCGGCCGCTCCCTCCCGCACGCGATGATGATGATGATCCCCGAGGCCTACAAGGACCGGGACGATTTGCCCGGGGACGTGCGGGGCTTCTACGACTACCACTCGTGCGTGATGGAGCCGTGGGACGGCCCGGCGGCGGTCGCGTTCACCGACGGCCGCTACGTGGGCGCGACGCTCGACCGCAACGGCCTGCGTCCCGGGCGCTGGACGCTCACCCGCGACGGCTACGTGCTGCTCGCGTCGGAGACCGGCGTGCTCTCGACCGCGCCCGAGCAGATCGTGCGCAAGGGGCGCCTGCAGCCGGGCAAGCTCTTCCTGGTCGACCTCGCCGAGGGTCGGATCGTCGAGGACTCCGAGGTCAAGCGCAACGTCGCCGCGGGCAAGCCCTATGGCGACTGGTACCGGGAGCGGATCGTCTCGCTCGAGGACCTCCCCGCCCGGGGGCCTCGGGTGCCGGCCGAACCCGAGCCGCTGCGCGCGCGCCAGCTCGCCTTCGGCTACACGCAGGAGGATCTCCGGCTCATCATCGCCCCGATGGCCACCCGGGGGGAGGAGCCCGTGGCCTCCATGGGCAACGACGCGGCCCTCGCCGTCCTCTCCGACCGCCAGCCGGCGCTCTTCTCCTACTTTAAGCAGCTCTTCGCCCAGGTCACCAACCCGCCGATCGACTCCACGCGCGAGTCGGTGGTGATGGACCTCTCCTCGCTCGTCGGGGCGGAGGGCAACCTGCTCGCCGAGACCCCCGAGCACGCCCACCAGCTCGTGATGCCCCAGCCGATCCTGCGCAACGCGGAGCTCGAGAAGGTTCGCCAGGTCTCCCACGATGTCTTCCGCGCCCACACGCTCGACGCCACCTGGCCGGTCGCCGAGGGCCCCGACGGCCTGGACGCGGCGGTCGAGCGCCTGTGCGCCGAGGCGGCCGCGCAGGTCGTCGCCGGCACCTCCGTCCTCATCGTCTCCGATCGCAGCGTGGGGGAGGAGCGGGCTCCGATCCCCTCGCTGCTCGCGGTCTCCGCGGTGCACCACCACCTGGTCCGCGAGGGCACCCGCCTGCGCGCCGGCCTGATCGTCGAGACCGGCGAGCCGCGCGACATCCACCACATGGCGACGCTGATCGGCTACGGCGCCGCGGCCATCAACCCCTACCTCATGTTCGAGTCGCTCGACGAGCTCGCCGAGCGCCGGATGCTGCCCGAGGAGCTCACGATCGAGGAGGCCGAGCAGCGGATCGTCAAGGCGATCGGCAAGGGCCTCCTGAAGACGATCTCCAAGATGGGGATCTCGACGATTCAGTCCTACTGCGGGGCGCAGATCTTCGAGGCGGTCGGGCTCGAGCCGGCCCTGATCGACCGCCACTTCGTGGGTACGGCGTCTCGCATCGGCGGCGTCGGGATGGAGGTGCTCGCGCTCGAGGCGCTCGAGCGCCACGGGCGCGCCTATCCGCGCTACGACCGGGAGCTCCTGCCCGTGGGCGGCGTGCTCCAGTGGCGGCGCGACGGCGAGCAGCACATCTGGAACCCCGACACGATCGCGCTGCTGCAGCACGCGGTGCGGGGGGAGAACGGAGATTCCGGCCAGACCTACGAGGAGTACGCCGCCAAGGTCAACGAGGAGTCCACGCGCCGGTCCGCGCTCCGCGGACTGCTCCGGATGCGCCCGGCTCCCGCAGGCGAGGCGGTGCCGCTCGAGGAGGTCGAGCCCGCGAGCGAGATCGTCAAGCGCTTCTCGACGGGGGCGATGTCGCTCGGCTCGATCTCGCCAGAGTCCCACGAGGGCCTGGCCATCGCCATGAACCGCATCGGCGGGAAGTCGAACACGGGAGAGGGCGGCGAGGACGAGCGCCGCTACACCCCCGACGCCAACGGCGATGAACGCCGCTCGGCGATCAAGCAGATCGCCTCGGGACGCTTCGGCGTCAGCGCGCACTACCTGGTCAACGCCGACCAGCTCCAGATCAAGATGGCCCAGGGCGCCAAGCCGGGCGAGGGCGGCCAGCTCCCCGGCCACAAGGTCGACGCCTACATCGCCAAGCTGCGCAACTCCACGGCCGGCGTCGGGCTCATCTCCCCGCCGCCGCACCACGACATCTACTCGATCGAGGATCTGAAGCAGCTCATCTACGACCTGCGCTGCGCTAACCCCTCGGCCCAGGTGAGCGTCAAGCTCGTCTCCGAGGTCGGGGTGGGCACGGTGGCCGCCGGCGTGGCCAAGGCCAACGCCGACCACGTCGTGATCGCCGGCCACGACGGAGGGACGGGCGCCTCGCCGCAGTCCTCGATCCAGTCGGCCGGCGTGCCGTGGGAGATCGGTCTGGCCGAGACCCAGCAGACCCTGCTGCTCAACCAGCTGCGCTCGCGGGTCGTGGTGCAGGTCGACGGCCAGATGAAGACGGGACGCGACGTGGTCATCGCCGCTCTGCTCGGGGCCGACGAGTTCGGCTTCTCCACCGCCCCGCTCATCGCCATGGGCTGCATCATGATGCGGGTCTGCCACCTCAACACCTGCCCGGTGGGCATCGCCACGCAGGACCCGGAGCTGCGCCGCCGCTTCCGGGGCACGCCCGAGCACGTCGTGAAGTTCTTCTTCTTCGTCGCGGAGGAGGCGCGGAGGATCATGGCCGCGATCGGGGTGCGAAGCATGGACGAGCTCGTCGGTCGCGCCGACCTCCTCCACGCCGACGAGGCGATCGACCACTGGAAGGCGCGGGGCGTGGACCTCTCGCAGATGCTGGCCTTCCCCGAGCTGCCGCCGGGGGTCGCGCGCCGCCGCGAGCACGCCCAGGAGCCGGTGCTCGACGACGCGCTCGACTGGGGCATCATCGAGGAGGCCGAGCCCGCCCTTCGCTGCCCCGGCCTCGAGGGCAACGGCGCGGGGACGCCGCGCGTGCGCCTCGAGCGCCGCGTGCGCAACGTGCACCGCACCGTGGGCGGACTCCTCTCGGGCGAGATCGCGCGCCGTCACGGGCCGCAGGGGCTGCCCGAGGGGACGATCGAGGTGTCGCTGTCGGGCTCGGCTGGCCAATCCTTCGGCGCGTGGCTCGCGCACGGGGTCACCTTCGCGCTGCAGGGCGAGACCAACGACTACGCGGGCAAGGGCCTCTCGGGCGGCATCCTCTCCGTGCGCCCGCCGGAGTCCGCGGGGTTCCGCGCGGAGGAGAACGTCATCGTGGGCAACACGGTGCTCTACGGGGCCACGGCGGGGCGCGCGTTCTTCCGCGGCCTGGCCGGCGAGCGCTTCGCCGTGCGCAACTCGGGAGCGAGCGCAGTCGTGGAGGGAGTGGGCGACCACGGCTGCGAGTACATGACGGGTGGACGCGTCGCCGTGCTCGGTCCGACGGGGCGCAACTTCGCCGCGGGGATGAGCGGCGGCGTCGCGTACGTGCGCGACCCCGACGGGACGCTCGCCGCCCGGTGCAACCTCGAGCTCGTCGAGCTCGAGGCGCTCGACGAGCACGACGAGGTCGAGCTCCGGGCGCTCGTCCAGGAGCACGCCAGGCGCACGAGCTCACCCGTGGCGCGTCAGCTCCTCGCCGGCTGGGACGCGGCCGTGCGCCGGTTCGTCAAGGTCATGCCGCGTGACTACAAGCGCGCGCTCGCAGAGCAGGCGGCCGCGGAGGCGCCGGTGACCGTGGAGGCCTCGGCGAACGCCCGCCAGGACCCCGTTCCCGCGGCGCACTAGATGGGGGAGCTCGGCGGCTTTCTGAAGATCCACCGGGTCGGCTTCGAGAAGCGCGACCCCGAGCAGCGTGTGCGCGACTACGAGCGCTACTTTGCGCTGCAGCCCGAAGCGGAGCTCCGGCGCCAGGGCGCTCGCTGCATGGACTGCGGCGTTCCGTTCTGCCACGAGGGCTGCCCGCTCGGCAACCTGATCCCCGACTGGAACGACCTCGTCTACCGCGGGCGCTGGCGCGAGGCGATCGACCAGCTCCACGCGACGAACAACTTCCCCGAGTTCACCGGCTCGATCTGCCCGGCGCCCTGCGAGTCGGCGTGCGTGCTGGCGATCGAGTCGGTCTCGGAGGCCGTGAGCATCGAGCAGATCGAGCTCGCCATCGCCGAGCGGGCCTGGGCCGAGGGCTGGATCACGCCCGAGCCCCCGCCCCTGCGCTCGGAGAGGACCGTGGCGGTCATCGGCTCGGGTCCGGCCGGGCTGGCGGTGGCCGACGAGCTGAACTCCGCGGGGCACGCCGTCACGGTGTTCGAGCGAGACGAGGGCCCCGGCGGGCTGATGCGCTTCGGGGTGCCCGACGCGAAGCTCCCCAAGCGCGTGATCGACCGGCGCGTCGAGCTGCTCGAGGCGGAGGGGGTGGAGCTGCGCTACGGGGTCGACGTGGGGCGCGACCTCACCGCCGAGCACCTGCGCGAGGACTTCGACGCGGTGGTGATCGCGATCGGCTCGCGCGTGCACCGCGACCTCGCCGCCCCCGGCCGCGAGCTCGACGGGATCCACTTCGCGATGGACTACCTCTACGGGCGCAACCGCTGGGTCGCCCGCGAGGAGGGGCGCCCGGCGCACGAGCCGCCGCCCGGCGGCGGCGCGATCCGCGCCGAGGGCAAGCGGGTCGTGGTCATCGGCGGCGGGGACACCGGCATGGACTGCATCTCGAACGCCCACCGCGAGGGGGCGGCCGAGGTGACGATGCTCGACGTCTACCAGGAGCTCCCTCCCTCGGGCCGAGACGCGCGCACCCCGTGGCCCCTGCCGCCCAAGCGCACGCTCTCGACCTACGCGCTCGAGGAGGGCGGGGAGCGCAGGTGGGGCACCGAGGTCACCGCCTTCGAGGGCGCCGACGGTCGCGTGGCGGGCGTGCACGCCCGGCGCGTGCACGGCACCTCCTCGCGGGACTTGAGGCCCGTCCCGGGCAGCGAGTTCACGGTCGAGGCGGATCTCGTGCTCCTCGCCATCGGCTTCTCCCATCCCGAGCGCGCGGGCGCGCTCGAGCAGCTCGGCGTCGGGCTCGACCGGCGGGGGAACGTCAGGGCGCCGGTCTACGAGACCTCGGAGGAGGGCGTCTTCGCCTGCGGTGATGCCCGCATCGGCCAGTCGCTCGTCGTCACGGCCATCGCCGAGGGACGCAAGTGCGCGAGGATCGTCAACCGCCACCTGGGCGGCAGCCCGATGGACGCCGATCGCGAGCTCATCCCCGCCGGCGCCCTCGCTCCGAGCGACGACCACTCCCTGCGGGCGGAGGCGCTCGCGGCCGGAACCGTCCGTCAGGGAGATGCTTTCTTCTCGGGGCCGGCGGGTAGGGACGGCGGCAGCGCATGAGCTTCATCCTCTACCTCGTCATCCTCCTCGTCTCGGGCCTCCTCGTGGGAGCGCTCGCGCGCCTCTCGCTCCCCGGACCGGACCCGATGTCGAGCGCTCAGACGATTGCGCTCGGGGTGGCCGGGTCGTTCGTCGCGGGCCTCCTCGCGCTCCTCTTCCTGAGCCGCGGCGCGGGCATCGTGCTCTCCGTGCTGTGCTCGAGCGCGATCCTCTACTTCATCCGCCGTTCCCGGGGCGGCTCGCTGACGCGGCCGGGCGGTCCCGGCGGCCGAGGACGCGTCGGGCGCTGAGCGACTCCTCGCTCAGCCGGCGCGACCTGCGCCGCGCGATCGGGTGCTTCGCCACCGGGGTGAGCATCGTCACCACGCGCGATGCGACGGGGAGCGACTGGGGAATGACCGCGACGGCCTTCTGCGGCGTCTCGGAAGACCCGCCGCTCGTGCTCGTCTGCCTGGCCACCGCCGCCGGCTCGACCCTCGCCTTCGCCGAGTCCGAGCGCTTCGCGGTCTCCGTCCTGCGCCCCGAGCACGAGAGCCTGGCCGAGCGGTTCGCCACCGGCCGCCCCGACAAGTTCATCCTCGGCGGGTTCGAGCGGGCGCACTCCGGCCCGAGCTTGGTGCGCGGCGCGCTGGCGGCGATCGAGTGCCGCACGGCCGAGGTCCGGCCCGCCGGCGACCACACGATCGTGCTCGGCGAGGTGGAGCGCGCCGAAGGCCACCGAGGCGCGGCGCTGGCCTACCTGCACCGCGAGTTCGTGCGCCTCGAGGACGGCTAGAGCGGGCGGCGCGAGGCACCGGACCGCCCGTCCCGACGAAGTTGACAGAGGCGTCAGGTCTACCTACGGTGCCCGCACGAGACGGCGAGCGAGGAGATCGATTCCCCCATGGACCAGCTTCCCAAGGCCTGCATCATCGGCGCCGGCTCCTCCGGCATCGCCGCCGCCAAGGCGCTGCACGAGCGGGGGGTCCCGTTCGACTGCCTCGAGAAGGGCGAGACGGTGGGCGGCAACTGGGTCTTCGGGAACAAGAACGAGATGTCCTCCGCTTACCGCTCCCTGCACATCAACACCTCGCGCGAGCGCATGGAGTACTCGGACTTCCCCATGCCGAAGTCCTATCCGGACTTTCCCCACCACACCCACATCGCGGAGTACTTCAACGACTACGTCGACCACTTCGGCTTCCGCGAGAAGATCCTCTTCGAGACCGGGGTCGAGCACGCCGCGCGCGAGGCCGACGGCACGTGGAGCCTCAAGCTCGACAGCGGGGAGACCCGCCGCTACGACGCGCTCCTCGTCGCCAACGGACACCACTGGAACCCGCGCTGGCCCGAACCCCCGTTCCCGGGCGCCGACACGTTCGCGGGCGAGCAGGTGCACGCCCACTTCTACCTGGACAACGAGCCCTTCCGCGGCAAGCGCGTCGTCGTGCTCGGCATCGGCAACTCGGCGATGGACATCGCCACGGAGGCGAGCTTCGTGGCCGAGCGGACCTTCCTCTCCTCCCGCCGCGGGGCCTACATCCTGCCCAAGTACATGTTCGGGCGCCCGCTGGACCAGATCGGCGTCAACGCCCTCACGCCGCTCCTCCCCTGGGCGTTCCGCCGCACGATCCTGGAGACGATGTACAAGGTCGGGGTGGGGAAGGTGGAGGACTACGGGCTGCCCGCCCCCGACCACAAGCTGGGCGAGGCGCACCCGACGATCTCGGCCGACTTCCTCAACCGGATCGCGCACGGTGAGATGGAGTGGAAGCCGAGCATCACCGCGCTCGAGGGCGACTCGGTGCGCTTCGCCGACGGCTCGCTGGAGAGGGCCGACGTGGTCGTCTACTGCACGGGCTACAAGGTGACCTTCCCCTTCTTCGACGAGGAGCTGATCGCCGCCCCCGAGAACGACCTGCCTCTGTTCCGCCGGGTCTTCCACCCCGACATCGACAACGTCTTCTTCATCGGGCTGCTGCAGCCGCTCGGGGCGATCATGCCGCTCGCCGAGGCGCAGGGCAGGTGGGTGGCCGCGTATCTCCGCGGCGAGTACGCGCTGCCCCCCGCCAAGGAGCTGCGCGCCGACATGAACAAGGACCGCAAGGCGATGTTCAAGCGCTACGTGGCCTCCAAGCGCCACACCATGCAGGTCGACTTCGACAACTACCTCTACGCCGTGGGCAAGGAGATGGAGCGCGGCGCACGGCGCGCCCAGGAGCGCGGGTTCCGGCTCTCGGTGCCCCCGCGCGCCGAGCGAGGCGAGCCCGCGGTCGCGGCGTGAGCGTCGCGCCGGCGCCGCTCGGTCGCCGGGAGCGCAGCAGGGCCCAGAACCGGACGGCGATCCTCGAGGCCGGGCGCGACGTGTTCGCCGAGCTCGGCTACGACGCGGCGGCGGTGGTGCGCGACAACGTGCGGCGCACCGACCTCGCGGCGGGCACCTTCTACAACTACTTCCCGGACAAGGAGGCGGTGTTCAAGGCGCTGCTCGACGAGAGCACGCGCGAGCTCCGGGAGCGCCTGCGGGCGGCGCGCCAGGCCGCCGGCACCCCCTGGAGGGCTTCGTGGGCGATGCCTACCGCGCCTTCTTCGCCTTCGTGGCCGCCGACCGCACGATGTTCGCTCTCATGCGCCGCAACGCCGGCACGATCCGTGCCCTGTTCGACGACCCGATCCTCGGAGCGGGGGTCGACGAGCTGCTCGAGGACCTCCAGGGGGCGATCTCCCGGGGCGAGCTGCTCCGCTTCGACGCCGAGTACATGGCCGTGGCGATGGCCGGCGCGGGCTTCGAGCTCGGCATACGGATGGTCGAGCGTGAGCCGGTCGACGTGGAGGACGCGGCGGGATTCGCCACCGAGCTGTTCCTCGGTGGCATGGTCCGCCTCGGCGGACGCTGAGCGCGGTCTCAGCCTCCGAGCAGGTCCTCCACCGGTGCGGGGACGCCGAGGTGGTGCCCCTGGGCGAAGTCGGCGCCGTAGGAGCGCAGGAGCTCGAGGGTCTCCTCGTCGCCCACGAACTCCGCGACGACGCGCAGCCCGAGGCCGTGGGCCATCTCGACCATGGAGCGCACGAGCAGCTGGTCGGAGGGCTCGCGCGCCAGGTCGCGGATGAACTCCCCGTCGATCTTCACCACGTCGACGGGAAGGTGGCGCAGGTAGTAGAACGAGCTGAAGCCACGCCCGAAGTCGTCGAGGGCCACGCCGCAGCCCAGGCTGCGCAGGGCACCGGCGAAGCGGCGGGCGTCGTCGAGGTTGATGATCGCGGCGGTCTCGGTGATCTCGAAGACGAGCGCGCCGGGAGCCACGCCGGCAGTCGCCGTCTCGCGCTCCACGATCTCCAGGAACTTCTCGTCGCCGAGCGTCAGCCCCGACAGGTTGACCTGGAGCCTGAGGCCCTCCGGGCCGCTCGAGCGGGCGAGGAGGGAGATCGCCCGCCGCGTGGTCCAGCGGTCGATCGCGCGCATGAGGTCGAAGCGCTCGGCGATCGGTAGGAACAGGGCGGGCAGGCGCAGCGCCCCCGTCGCGTCGGTCAGGCGCAGCAGCAGCTCGTAGCTCGCGACCTCGCCCGAGCCCACGTCGAGGATGGGCTGGGCGTGGACGGTGAACCCGTCCTCGTGCAGCGCCCCCTGGATGCGCTCGGCCCACCCGACGCGCGCCTCCATCCGCGCCCGGCCGCCGCCGGTGTAGACCGCGGAGCGGTCGCGGCCGGTCTCCTTGGCCTCGTACATCGCCACGTCGGCCTCCATGAGCAGCGCCTCGGTCGAAGCGGTGCGCTGGCCGAAGGCGGTGATCCCGATGCTCGCCGTCACGCCGAGCACCTGGCCCTCGAGCACGAACGGCTCGGCGCGCAGCGCCTCGAGCAGCCCGGAGGCCACCGAGCGCGCCTCGGCCAGAGAGGCCTCGGGCAGCAGCGCACTGAACTCGTCGCCGCCGAGGCGGGCGAGCACGTCGCTCTCGCGCAGCCGACCGCGGAGCCGGTCGGCGACGGTGCGCAGCAGCCGCCGGCGCGGTGTCCGAGGGAGTCGTTGATCGACTTGAAGCGGTCGAGGTCCATGGCCAGCAGCGCGCCCGAGTGGCCGTAGCGCTCGGCGCGGGCGAGCTCGGTGGTGAGCTCCTCCTCGAAGCGGCGGCGCCCGAGCAGGCCGGTGAGCGCGTCGCGCTCGGCGAGCGTGCGCAGCAGCTGCTCCACGCGATCGCGTTCGCTGACGTCGCGCAACGAGGAGACCGAGATCGGTCCCTCGTCGGTGTCGACCCACCGCGAGGAGACCTGGGCGAGGAACTCCGTGCCGTCGCGGCGGCGCAGGATGTACTCCCCGACGAGGCTCGGGGCCAACGTGGGGCGGTCCGCCAGAGCGCCGCCAAGCAGCTCCCGGTAGCGGGAGTGGAAGCGCTCGGGCCACAGGAGCTCGACCGGCTGGCCGATGAGCTCGTCGGCGCGATAGCCGAAGAGGTCGTGCGCGGAGGCGTTCGCGAAGGTGATCCGGCCGCTCGGCGTGCCGCCCACCAGCGCGTCGGGAGAGAGCTCGACCAGGCCGCGAAAGCGCTCCTCGGCGCGGAGGAGCGCCTCGCGGGCGCCGCGCTGCTCGCTCACGTCGACGGAGATGCCGCACACCGCGAAGGGGTCGCCCGACTCGTCGCACAGGGCGAACTTGACGGTGTGCAGGAAGCGACGCTCCCCGTCGATCACCACGATGTCGTCGTGCTCGATCGGCCCGCTCCGGGCGAGCGCCTCGCGGTCGTGGTCGCGGAGGGCGTCCGCGTCCTCGGGGCCGAAGAGGTCACTCGCGGTGCTTCCGACGAGCTCGCTCGCCGGACGTCCGAGCGCACGGGCCATCGGCGGGTTGACGAGCAGGTAGCGACCGTCGCGATCCTTGACGTACACGCAGGCCGAGGTGTGCTCGAGGAGCGGGGCGAGCGTGCGGCTCGAGAGCCGCAGCTCCTCGGGCAGGACGATCGTCTCCTCCGGCGCTCCCGGCTTCCGGCTCGGGCGGGGTGGCTCGGGCGTCATCGCGTGGGGCCTCGACACTGTCGCGCGGCTCGGGGCCCCTGCGGCGGTTCTCGGTCGGAGGGACCGTAGCGCCGGACGGAGCGCCTGCAAAATGCCCGATTCCGGCACGAACGGCGCGCTCGGGACGCGAAGCGGGGCCGCATTCGTAGACTCGGGCGCATCTGCTCATGCCGACGTTCTGCCGCCACAACCGCTTCGTCCAGAACTGTCCGATCTGCTCGCGCGAGCTGTCACCCGCGCCGGCGCCGAGCGAGGCGCGGTCGCGCGCCCCGGCGACGTCGCGCCCCCGCTCCTCGGGCGGCACGCGGGGGCGCACGGGCGAGCTCCGGGTGCGCCAGGCGCCACGCGCGGCCGAGGATGGCTACCGCCACGCGCTCGTCCCCGGGCTCAAGTCGAGCGCGGCGGCGAGTCGGCTCGCCGAGGAGATCGGCTTCGCCGCCGGGCGCTGGGTCAGCCTCGCGGCGGCTCCCCCCGACCTGTACGCCGAGGTCGCAGGCGAGCCCGACATCGAGGAGGCGACCTGGCTCGCGTTCCTCGTCGCCTACCTCTCCCCGCTCGCGGGCGAGGACCCGTTCGCCGGCGTGCGCGCGGCGCGCGTCTCGTGGTCGGGCGGCGCGCTGCCCGACCTCGCGGGCGTGCCGCTCGGCGCCCGCACCGCCCACGAGGCGGCGCGGGGGACGGCCACCCTCACTGCCTATCGCGCCTGGGCCGCTCGGGCGGGCGGGCAGTCGGCGGCGTTCGCGGGCGAGCGGGCGTGGAGCGCGGAGCGGCGCTTCTCGCGGGTCTTCGAGCGGCTCGCGCTGCCCGGACTGCACCGCGCCGCGCGCTTCGAGCTGCTCGTCACCCTGGGCCGCCTGGGACGCTACGAGCTCCGCGCCGCCGAGCTCTTCCTGGGCGGCGACGACGCCGTCTCCGTGGCCGCCAAGCGGGTCTTCGGCATAGGCGACAAGCTGCTGCTCGAGCGCCGGGCGGCCGCGCTGGCCGAAGCATGCGAGGCTCCGCTCGAGGCGCTCGACCTCGCGCTCTTCAACTGGGGAGGAGAGCCGGGGGAGCGAGTGGGGCCGCGCGCCCCGCCGCCCGCACTCGCCGCCGAGCTCGAGACGCGCGCGGCCACGGCACTCGGGGTCTGAGATCGCGAGCCGTCGGGAGTCTCGCGCGGCGAGCGGTAGAGTTGGCCCTGCCGGCCTCGAGCTCCTCGAGGCCATGGTTGCCGGCCGCTGATCCCAACGCGGCCGGGCGCCGACCGACCACAACGCACCAGGAGATCTCCATGTCCGTACTCGATCGCTCCGAGCTGGCCGCCAGCCCGCTCGCCGACCTGCACCTCATCGCCTCCGAGATCGGCATGGACGGCTTTCGCCGTCTGCGCAAGGAGGAGCTCATCGACGCCATCCTCGCCCGCCAGGGCGGCGAGCAACCAGGCGGCGAGGCACCCTCCGGACCGGACGGCGAGGGGGACGAGGAGCCGCGGCGCCCGCGGCGCCGCGGCCGGCGCCGGCGCCCGGGCGCCGAGGAGGGCGAGGCGACGGGCGGCGAGGAGCAGCCGGGCGAGCCCGGGCCCGAGGCGGCTCCCGCGCGCGGGAGCGGACGCGGAGGACGAGGTGGCCGGGGGCGCGAGCGGGCCACCGTCGAGGCCGAGACCGCCTCGTCGCCGGAGGACGGCGCGGAGGAGCGTCAGACGCGCGGCGTGGTCGAGCTGCTCGGCAACGGGTCGGGCTTCGTCCGGGTCGCCCCGCCCGATCCCTCCGACGAGGACGTATACGTCTCCGCGGCCCAGATCCGCCGCTGCGAGCTCGTCTCGGGTGACGAGGTCACCGGACCGATCCGGCCTCCGCGGCGCTCGGAGCGCTACGCGTCGCTGGTCCGCGTCGACACCATCAACGGGGCGCCGGCCGACGAGGTGGCCGAGGGCACGCGCTTCGACGACCTGTCCGCCGCCTTCCCCTCCGAGCGCCTGGCGCTCGGCTCGGAGGACCCGACGGTCAAGGCCATCGAGTGGCTCACGCCGTTCGGCAAGGGATCGCGCGTGCTCATCGTCGGCCCCTCGCGCGCGGGCAAGACGGAGGCCCTGCGCCGCATGGGCCAGGCGCTGGCCGGGAACGAGGCCCTCGAGCTCTCGATCGCCCTCGTCGGCGTGCGCCCCGAGGAGCTCGGTGACTGGGCGCCCGAGGGGGTGGAGCCGGCCGCCGCGGTCTCCTTCGCGGCCTCTCCCGACGCCCAGGCCCAGGCGCTCGAGCGCGCGCTCGAGCCCGCGCGGCGCATCGCCGCCCGGGGCGGCGACGCCGTCCTCCTGATCGACACGCTCGCCCACCTGCCCGCCGGCGTCGCGCGCAAGGCGCTCGCGGCGGCGCGGAACATCGCCGACGGCGGCTCGCTGACCGTCGTGGCCACGGGACTCGAGCCGCTGGGCGGAGAGACCACGGTGATCGCCCTCGACGCCGAGCTCGCCGGCACCCGGCGGTTCCCGGCCCTCGACCTCACCGCCAGCGGGACGATCCGCCCCGAGCTCCTCGTCGGCGAGGCCGGCGCCCAGGCGATCGCCAGCGCCCGCGCCGAAGCCTCCGACTGACCGCGGGACCGCGGACAGGAGCACCAGGATCGGAGGGCGCGAGAAGGCCTTTCGCGCGAAGATCACCGAGCAGCTCCCCGACGAGCGCGTGGCCTGGACGAGCAACGACGGGAGCGCGACGCCGGCGTGGCCGAGCGCCGGGTGAAGGCCGACCTCGAGTGCTTCAAGGAGATGATCGAGAGCCGCGGGTCGGAGACCGGCGCGTGGCGCGGCGAGGTGCCGCGGGAGTCGAGCTCCTAGGCGCGGTGGACCTCCGCCGCGCGCTCAGCGCGGCGTGTAGGCCACGCGGTTCCAGGAGGGCTCGGAGGCGAGCTCGATCGCCTCGCCTCCGCGGTCGGGCTGTACGTAGGCGAACGTGCCCGACTCGGCGAGCCACGCGACGTCGAGCTCGTTCTCCTTCACGCGCTGGTCGAGCCACGCGCCGCGGAAGATGAGCCGGCGCAGCCAGTGCACGAGCGATCGCTCCGCCGGGCCGACGAGCTCGGGCCAGCACTCGTTGACGTGCTCGCCGAGCTCCGAGGCCGGATCGCACACCTCGCCGTTGACGACCAGGTTTACGAGATCCTCGGCCTCGGGGCTCTCGAGCCGGTCGCCCACGAACCCGAGCTTGATCGCCGCCTGCTCGCAGCGCTCGCTGAAGTCGGGCTCGTTGAACGTGAAGCGCAACTCCCCGTACTCGAGCACGAAGTCATCGCCGGAGGAGTAGTTGCCGCGCGGGGTCATGGGAAGGGGCGCCGGTTGGGCTGGCCGGAGCGTCGGCATCTTAGGCTCGCCTCCTGCCTCGATCCGAGGTCTGCAGGAGAACTTGCAGGCGCGAGGGGGAGAGTTCGCCGCGGCCTCGCCCTTAGGCGGGCATGGACGACGAACGAGCCACCATCCTGCTCGTCGAGGACGACGCGGCGACGCGCACCTTCCTCGCCGACAACCTGACCGCGGACGGGTACGAGCTCCTCACCGCGGACTGCGCGCGAGACGCGATCCGCCTGCTCGAGACCAAGTACCCGGACCTCGCGCTCGTGGACCTCGGGCTGCCCGACCGCGACGGGCTGGAGCTGGTGCGCCACGTCCGCACGGCTGACGGAGTGGCCGGCCGGGTGGATCCCGGCCTCCCGCTCGTGATCCTGACCGGCCGCGACGGCGCCCTCGACCGCATGCGCGGGTGGGAGCGCGGCTGTGACGACTACGTGACCAAGCCCTTCGAGTACGGCGAGCTCCGCGCGCGGGTGGCGGCGCTCCTGCGCCGCGCCCAGCGCCGTCAGGGGCTCGGCCGGCTCCGGGTGGGGCCGCTCGAGCTCGATCCGCCCGCGCGCGACGTGCGGATGCACGGCGTGCGCGTGGAGCTCTCCCAGAAGGAGTAAACGCCCGGTACTGGCGGTATCGTCCGTCGCCGGCCGGGTAGTGTTTTCCCTGCGTCGAGCGGGTTTTAGTGTCGAGCGAGTGTCCGTCCGCGCCCGTGTGTGGTGGGGCTCATGTGTCCGTCTCGTACCCGCCGCAATCCTGGAGGGGTGCCACGGCGCGCCCGATTGCGAACAGGCAGGAGAGAACCCGTGACCACGTTCCGCGATGACCTCGAGCGCGACCGCCAAGCGAAGTCCCCGACGGTCGCGGCTGTCGTCGCCTACGCAGCGAAGCTCCGAGGGGTAGCCGACCACCAGACCGCCGCAGATCCCTACGCTCACCCATATCGTCCGTCGGAGGCCGCGGCACGGAAGCTCTCTCAGCGCCTCGGGCCGGATGGCGCTCTTGAGCATCTCGCCCGGCAGGCGCTCAAGGCCCGCACCGTCCAGGCGGAGCAGGAGACGCTCGCCAGTCGCGCCCAGGGACGGCATGAGCGGCACCGCAAGCAATCAGACCGCGACGCCGACCGGGAGCGGCAGGGACTCTCCCTCGGCCGCCGGCTGGATATGGCGCTCGCTTCTCTCCAGGTGATCTCCTCCGCCCCGGTCGGGAAGCCGACGGGGGACACGGTGCACGGCGGGGAACGCGACACGCGCCCCCCTCGGTCGGATGATCCGGGTAGGCGCGCGTCGCAGACCGCGACATTGGCGGTGAGGACGGTGGAGCGCGAGCTGGATCTGGCGCGCCGCCGGCAGTTGCAGCAGGTGGGCCGGTTCACGGACCGCGACGAGCGCCTCCGCCAGCTCGGGGGCTTGGACGCGGTTCAGGTGTCGGTCGCGGACCCGGCGCAGGGGACGCCGCGGATGGTCAGAGAGCGCCGGCGGGAGCTGGGGTTGGACGTCGAGACGGGGGCGTCGAACCGCCGGGAGGCGGCATGAGCGCCGAGGTTCTAGAGCCGGCCGGGGGGCCTGTTGCGGAGCAGGGCTTGGGTGCGCTTGCGGCGACGGTGAACCAGGAGCATGCCGCGGCTGAGCGCGCGGCGGGGTCGGCGTTGGCTCACGCGGTCGCCTCCGGGGGGGCGCTGGTAGAGGCGCAGCGCAGGGTCCCGGCGGGGCAGTGGTTGCTCTGGGTGGATCGGAACGTCGAGGTGTCCCGAGCCCGGGCACAGGTATACATGCGGCTAGCCGTTCACCGTTCTGTGCTTGATGCCTCTCTGAGCGTTACCGGAGCTGTCGCCACATTAGCTGGACTTCCTAGCGTAGGGCAGGGGGGGAGATATCCGCCAGTGCGGGAGGAGGTACGGCAGGCAGCGTGTCAACTTCGCGCCGAGGGGCAGCCGGTGTCGGTGATTGCCGAACGGTTCGGTGTCTCCATCGGCACGATCTACCGATGGGTAGATCCGGCGGCTCGTGAGCGGGCGGTTACAGCCGCTCGCCTAGCGCATCGCCGTCAAGGGGTTGCTCTGATCGCTCTCCGCGAGCAAGAGCGCCAGCGGGAGATCAAGCGAGCGGTTCGCAAAGCCGGCGCCGCAGTCGCCGAACTGTACGCCATGACCGAGCGGCAGCAGGACGTCATCGCCCAGGCGCACCGCGAGACCACCGACACCGAAGCCCGAAGGGAACTCAGCCTCATCGGTGAGGACCACCGCCGGATGCGAGACAGGATCGTCCGCGTCCTCGGGATCACTACATGAGCCGCTCTAGCAGCTAGTCGTCTGAGCCCCGTGTATCCTCCCGCGTGGGACATGGGCGGAGACGTATGCCCGCTCCGCCTTCTCGGTGCCCCGCGATGATTCAGCACACCTTCAACGCCGTGCAGGTCCGCGTCGACCCGCTCCCCGACGGTGACCGGCAGCTCGCGATCCTGCATCCCGATAGCGATAGCGATAGCGGCGAGGTGTGGCTGCTGCTTCGGTTGGACGCCGCCGCCGCGAAGGCGCTCGGGCACACGCTAATCACCGGGGTGGACTGCCTCACGAGCCACGATCCGACCAACGGCAAAACTACCCGCCGGCATTGGCCGGGCGCTGGTTGTCGGGAGGGGCGTCACCCGTGAGCGCCATCGATAAGGGGGGGCGGATGCCTCGAACACGGCGAACACCTAAAAGGGCCGGGGACTGGAAGCCCGCGTTCCTCCAAGCGTTCCTCGAGACCGGCCTCATCGTCGCCTCCTGCGACCGCGTCGGCATCGGCCGCACCACCGCCTACGAAGCACGCCAGCAGGACGAGGAGTTCGCCCTGGCGTGGGCGGACATCGAGGAGCGCGTCACCGAGCAGATGGAAGCCGAGCTCAAGCGCCGTGCTGTTGACGGCGTCGAGAAGCCCGTCTTCCAGGGCGGCAGGCACGTCGGCTCGGTGCAGGAATACTCCGACACGCTCCTGATCTTCGCCTTGAAGGCCCGGCGCCCGGAGAAGTACCGGGAGAACGTGAGGGTGGAGCATGGCGGCACGGTCCGGCACGAAGGCCTCGAAGCGCTCTCAGACCGGGAGCTCCTCGCCAAGCTCGCCGAGTAGGCGCCTCACTCCCGCGGAGCGCGCGGAGGCGATCAGCCGGATCTACCGTCGCGACCCGGTGCTCTGGGCCTCGGAGGTCCTCGGCGTTCACTTGTGGAGCGCGCAGTGCAGGATCGTGGAGTCGGTCCGCGATCATCGCCGCACGGCAGCGAGGGCGGGCGTGGGGGTCGGGAAGACGACGGCGGCCGCGGTGTGCGTCCTCTGGTTTCTCGACACCCGCCCCGATAGCCGGGTTATCAGCTCGGCGGTCACGTTCGCGCAGGTCGAGGCGGTGTTGTGGGCGGAGCTCCGCCGGTTGTGGCACGACGCCTCGAGCAGGCCAGCGGCGAGGAACCGGCCCGTCTTCACCGTCGAACCCTTGCGCACCCGGCATGAGCTGCCGGATGGCCGCTACGCGCTCGGCCTGTCCCCTGATCCTCACCGGGTGGAGGGCTTCCAGGGCCATCACGCCCCGAACATTCTATTGCTCATCGACGAGGCGTCGGGCGTGCATCAGTCGATCTTCGACGCGGGCACGGGGTACATGACGACCGCCGGCGCCCGCCTCCTGCTGTTGGGGAATCCGACGAGGCCGGACGGCGAGTTCTACGCCGCGTTTCATCATCGCCGCGACTCGTATAACCCCATCGTCATCAGCGCCCTCGACTCCCCCGGCATCACTGGGGAGGGGGTGCCGCAGGCGGTTCGCGACCGGCTTCCCTCCAGAGAGTCGATCGAGGATTACCGCCGCATGTACGGCGAGGGGTCGGTCATGTGGGATGTTCGTGTCCTCGGCCAGTTCCCCCGCCAGTCCTCCGACGCCGTGATCTCCCTCGGTGACGTCGAGGATGCGCAGGCCCGCGAGATCGAGCCGCACTTCAACGATCGCGTTGTCGTCGGCTGCGACGTCGCCCGGTACGGGGCGGATGAGACGGTAATCGCCGTCCGCCACGGCCAGCGCGTCCGGATCGTGGAGCGTTACGTCGGGAAGCCGACGACGCACACCGCCGCCCGGATCGCCTATCACTACGCGCAGTACCCGGCGCCGCACACGAGGATCGTCGTCGACGACGTCGGGGTCGGCGGCGGGGTCACGGATCAGCTTCGCGCCGAGGGACTTGAGGTCGCGCCCTTCAACGCGGGGGCGCAGGCGCATAACCACTTGAAGTTCCCGAACCGCCGCTCCGAGTTGTGGTTTCAGCTCGGAGCGCAGCTCCCCGATCTTGACCTCGACCCGGACGAGCAGCTCGCGGCTGACCTGACCGCCCCGAAGTACTCCTACGATTTGAAGATGCGCCAGGTCGTCGAGGCGAAGGACCGCACGAAGCAGCGGCTGGGGCGTTCCCCGGACCGCGCGGACGCGGTGATGCTCACTCTCGTCGAAGCCCCAACGATGATCGTGCCGGACCGGGGCAGGGTCGAGCCGATGTTGACCGCGGGGCTGCGCGACCGTCCGCTCTAAGCCCGAGGGGGTGACGCCGTGGCCCCCGGGCTCCTCACCGCCGCCGACCGCGTCCGCCAAGCCACGAGCGGGCCGCCGACCAGCGAGATCGGGACGGTCACCTACGGCAGCATCTCCGCCTTCCCCTGGACGTCGTTCATCGACTTGGACGAGCGGGTCCCGGAGCTGGTGTGGCCGCGGTCGGTCCGCACGTTCGACCAGATGCGCCACGACGCGCAGATCAACGGGCTCCTCCTCGGCACGACGCTCCCGATCCGGCGTTACCGGTGGATGCTCGACCCGAATGGCGCCCGCCCCGAGATCGTGCAGGGCCTCAGCGACGACCTCGGCCTGCCGGTCAAGGGGCAGGAGGCGGAGCACCGAGGCCGCTCACGGGGCAGGTTCTCCTTCGACGCTCATCTCGCCGAGGCGCTCCTCTCCCTCGTGTACGGCCACTACTTCTTCGAGCAGGCCGGGACGATCGAGGCGGACGGCCTGTGGCATCTGCGCAAGCTCGCACCGCGCCCCCCGTTGTCGATCAGCCAGATCGAGCTCGCGCCCGACGGTGGCCTGTTCGGCATCCGTCAGCTCTACGCCGGCGCCAACCCGCTAGATCCGTTCGAGCCGATCCCTGTCGACCGCTTGGTGGCGTACCCGTGGCAGAAGGAGGCGGCGCACTGGGTGGGCCGCTCGATGCTCCGCCCCTTGTTCAAGCACTACGTCCTCAAGGACACGCTCCTCCGCGTCGACGCGATCAACCACGAGCGCGCCGGGGGGGTGCCGTGGGCGGAGGGCCCGCCGGGTGCTGACCGCAAGCAGCTCGAGGACCTCGGCGCGATGGCGCAGTCCTTCCGCGTGAATGAGACGGCGGGGATGGCGCTGCCGAACGGCGCGAAGATGAACATGATCGCCCCGCCCAGGGGGAGCGTGACGACGATCGACTCGATCAAGTACCAGGACCAGCAGATGGCCCGTTCGTTCCTGATGATGTTCATGGAGCTCGGGCAGACCGAGACCGGGTCCCGCGCGCTCGGCTCGGAGTTCATCGACTTCTTCGCCCTGTCCCAGGAGACGATCGCGAAGTGGTTCGCCGGTGTCTTCTGCGAGCACGTCATCGAGGACTGGGTGGACTGGAATTACGGGGAGCAGGAGAACCTCGTGCCGCTGCTCACCTACGAGCGGGAGGATGACCCGTCGGTCGCCATTGGGGATCTCGTGTCGTTGATCGCGGCGGGCGCTGTGCAGGTCGACTCCGAGCTCGAGGATTCGCTGCGCGACCGCTTCGATCTGCCGGAGAAGGGCGACCCGCGCCCAACTCCGCCCCCCGCGGCCGCGGCGAAGCACCGCCATCCCGGCCGGGCCGCGGGCCGTGACCCGCTCGAGCATGAGACGCACGTCGACTTCCTCGGGCTGCAGGCCGCGTGGGAGACGCAGCTCAGCACGATCCTTGCTCACTGGCAGGGCGTCACCTCCGCGCAGGTCGAGGAGCTCCACGGCCAGATCGCCGCGGCGAGCACCCCCCACCAGCTTGCCGGTCTCAGCGCAACACCCGGCGGGGCGGATGAGCTGGCCTCAGCGATGCACTCTCTCGCCGATCACGGTGCGAACGCCGCGGTCTCGGAGGCCGTCGCGCAGGGCCGCCCGATCACCGCGCCGGACATGGGCGCCGCGAAGACCCGGTTGACGGCACGCGCGGGCGCGACGAGCGAGCTGCTCGCATCGTCGCTCTCGGAGGCCGCGGGCCGCAGGGCACTGTCGCTGACCGGGAGTGCGCTCACCCCGAGCGACGTGGCGACCCAGACCCGCGACTACCTCACCGGGCTCTCCGACCAGTACTTGCAGGACCAGCTTGGCGGCGCGCTCACCCAGGCGCAGGCCACCGGGCGACGCGAGGTGTTCTCCAAGAGCAACCCGACCGCGATCTACGCCTCCGCGATCCTCGATAACAACGTGTGCGTCCCGTGCGCACAGACCGACGGCCAGTACTACCAGTCGCTCGCCGACGCGGAGATCGACTTCCCGTCCGGCGGGAACGCCGACTGTGAGGGCGGCCCGCGGTGCCGCTGCAGCCTGATAGCGGTGTATGAGGCCGGGGACGTTCAGACCGTCGAAGGGGGCTAGCCCGTGCCCGACTATGTGACGGTCGAAGGCGTCGAGCTGATGACCGCCGGGATGCAGTGGCCCGCCCAGTCGGGCGACGTGACCGTCACGCTCGAGCACCTCGCGGACATCGCGCGCGCCGGCAACGACGACCCGTTGATCCGGGCCGCCCGCATGAAGATCGGTCACGGCCGGTGGCAGTTCACCGGTGAGCTCGGGGATCACGACCCGTTCTGGGGTGGCGAGCCGGCGTTCGGGACCGTCACCAACTTCCGCCTAGGGAATGACGGTGCGGTCCTGCTCGGGGATCTCGTGGAGGTCCCGGCGTGGCTTGCTGATGCCATCCCGTCCGCGTGGCCCTCAAGGTCGGCGGAGTGGGCGTGGGATGTGCAGACCGAGGGCGGGAAGCGCTACTCGGCGGTCCTCACCGCAGTCGCGTTGCTCGGCGCTTGGCAACCCGCGATAGCTGACCTCGAAGACCTTCAACGGGTGCTCGTTCAGGGCCCCGACGATCTGACACCGGCGAGCGCCGGGAAAGGAGACGGCATGCCTCAGGCGAGCGTCTCGGTTGACACGGTGTGGCAGCGCTTCAACTTCGACTGGACGACGAGCGAGCCGGTCGACGGGGTGGACACCTACTGGTGGTGGGCGCGCGACATTCGCGTCGACCCCGCCGAGGTGATCGCCGACGACGACGCGGGGAATCTGTGGCGCGTCCCGTACTCCACCGATGGCGAGGACGCCGTCGCGTTCGGCGAGCCGGTCAGAGTCCGCGAGACCTACGTCGACGTGCCCCAGCCCGACGCCGCTCCCCAGCCTGCCGCTGCGTCCGTTGCCCCTCGGGCAAGGGCGGGGCAGCGTGTGCTCGCCGCGTTCTCCGAGCGTCCCTCGAAGCCCAAGCCCGTAAATCCGGCCGCGTCCGAGCGGTCATCGACACAGGAGGAGCCGACCGTCATGGACGTCGACACCACGGTCCTGCGTCGCCGACTCGGCCTTGCCGAGGACGCGACGGAGGAGCAGATCACCGAAGCACTCACCGCCGAGACGCCCCGTCCCGACGCGCCCGTCCCGGCGCCCGAGGGGCCGACGCCGACCCCGGACCCGCAGCCGGTGCCCGATCCGGTCGTGCCCGGCCAGGCGCCGGCCGTGACGCCGACCGCCCCGGCGGCGCCCACTACGCCAACCCCGGCGACGGTGAGCGTCAGCCAGGAGGTGTGGGACGAGCAGCAGAACCGCCTCGAAGCCCTCGAGACCGAGCGCCAGGAGCGCGAGGTTGCCGCTGCCACGGCGCGCCGCGACGGTGTCGTCTCGGCCGCGGTGAACGACGGGCGGATCGCCCCGGCGGAGCGCGCGCACTACCGGGAGCTTCTCGACGTGGACGAGGCGAAGGTCACGACGCAGCTCGCGTCCCTGACCGCCGGGCGTATCCCCGTCGGCCGTGAGCGCGGCGTCCCGGCCGCGGCGTCCGGCGTCGATGCCCTCCTCGAAGTGTCCCGTCGCCGGATGGGCCACGCGACCCAGAACGGAGCCTGAGACATGCCCGTCAACATCTGCTACGAGCTGTTCACCGAGGTCGACGACGATCTCTCTGTCCGCGCGACGGCGAACGTCGTCGGCAAGACGTTCGGCGCGATCAGCGCCGACATCCAGTCCGGCCCGGCGGTCACCACCACGGCGCTCCCCGTGACGTGGGACGGCGGCAACTTCCAGGCCGCGACGTGCGGCGCCGGGGTCAAGGCGGACGGCGTGTTCGCCTACGACGCTCTCGCGGGGCAGTTGCTGCCGCTCAAGGCGCCCGGCAAGATCGTCCCGGTCACCGCCGGGGCCGCGATCACCGCCGGGCAGGAGGTCCAGTCCGACGCCGCCGGCAAGGCCATCCCGCTCGCAGCGGGTCGCCCCTGCGGCAAGGCGTTCACCACGGCAGCGGCCAACGCCGACTGCTTCGTCCGCCTCTACGCCTAAAGGAGGCGATCCAGATGCCCGATAACCCCATTCCGTACCCGCTCGACCCCGTTGTCGTCGGCGGGACGCTCATCACGCTCGACCAGTACGTCAACGCCCCGACGGTCATCACCCGCCGGGTAGCGGAGATCGCCGCCCAGCGGTTCTTCGCGTCGAAGGTGTTCAGTCCCGGCCCGGCGATCACCGGGGGAGCGCTGCTCTTCGAGCGCCCCAACCCGCTGCTCACCGACCTGTACGCCGCCCGCCGCACGCAGGAGATGGCGCCCGGCACGCAGGCCCCGGTCCTGACGTTCGTCAGGGGCATCCCGATGGTCGCCCGCCCCCGCAAGATCGGCGGGAAGTGGTCGCTCACGAAGGAGGAGCGGCAGCGCAACAACCCACGTCTCGCCGAGCGAGCGATGGTGCAGATGGCGAACACCATCACCCGCGACCTCGAGATCATGGCGCTCTCGGAGCTCAACGCGGTCGTCGCGTCGGAGGGCCGCACGATCGCGGCCGGTTCGACGTGGGCCGCCGCGGCCGCCACGACGTTCGGCACCCGGACGGCGGCGAACCAGCCGGCGTCCGACATCGCGAACGTCGTCTCTGCGGTTGACGTGGAGGAGCGCGGCCACGTCCTGAACTCCGCGATCTTCAACCCGCTCGACTGGGCGAACCTGAAGAAGATCTACGCATCGCTGAACGCCGGCAACGGGGACGCGAGCGCCCGCGCAGTGCTCACCGACAACGGCATTACCACGATCGACACGACGCCTCGTCAGCCGCAGGGCCGCGTGAAGCTCTACGAGGCCGGGATGGTCGGCACGTGGAGCAACGAGTTCCCGCTGACGGAGACGACATGGTTCGATGAGGAGACCGACATGACGTGGTGGTACCAGAGCACGGTCTCGCCGGCGTTCGCTGTCGATGACCAGTTCGCCATGCTCGAGCTGGTCGGCGTCTGATGGCCGCGTCGAAGAGCACTCAGCAGGCCGGCGACTACCTCGTCCTCGCGGTGGGCGCCGGGTACCGCATCGGAGGGGACGTCACGGCGTTCGCCCTGCGCGGCAACATCGTGCCCCTCTCCGCGGATGAGGCGGAGCGCCTGGCCGTGCTTGGCGCGGTCCGTGAGGCAAGCGCGGAGGAGAAGACCCGCGCGGAGCAGGTGTTCGCCGCGGCGGAGGTCCTGATCGACCTCGGCCCGGCGGAGAACCCGTACGGCGGCACCCCGCTCGTCGACCCCGAGACGCACGCCGCGGAGCAAATCGCCGAGACCCGCAGGAAGAAGTAGCGGGCGATGGCCGACAACACGCAGCTCAACGTCGGCACGGGCGGCGATGTCGTCGCCTCCGACGATGTTCAGACGCTGAACGGCCAAGCCTCCTCCGGGGTGAAGGTCGAGCGGACTAAGGTCACGTTCGGCGGGCCGAAGTCTGCGTCGGATGTCTCCGCCTCGAACCCATTGCCGACGGCGGATGGCGGGCTCGGTACCGATGGGGCGACCCCGCCGGCGCTGGCCGGGTCGGGGGTCCGTGGGTGGCTCCGCGCGATCTACGAGCGCCTGAGCTCCGGGCTGCAGGTAACCGTCACGAATCCGGCATCCGGTGGCGCCACGGAAGGCACCCTCGCCGCGGCTAGGCAGGATCTCGACACGCTCGCCGGGAAGGATGTCGCGACCGCCGCTCGGCAGGACACTCAGACGACGGTTCTCGGGGCCAGCGGCGGAACGGCCCCTCCGAGTGGCTCCGGGGTCATGGGGTGGCTGCGCGGCATCCTCGACAAGCTGAACGGCACTCTCGACGTTGGTGATCGATCCGGCCGGCTGCTCGGGCACGTCACGATCGACAACCCCTCGGCAACGGACGTGTCCACGCTCGCGAGGGACGCGACGCTCTCCACGGCGGCTGGCGGTCCCGGCTCGAGCCCGCCGGCGCTGACCGGCAACGGCAGCGGGATTCTCGGCTACCTACGAGGCGTGCTCGACGCGCTGCGCGGCACACTGACCGTCGGGGGCACCGTGAGCGTCGGGAACCTCCCGGCGACGCAGCCGGTCTCGGCGACGGGCCTCCCGCTCCCGGCCGGTGCGAGCACCGAGGCGACGCTCGCTGCTGCGAAGGCCGACCTCGACGCGGTGAGCGCCGCGGCCGGGGCTCAGGCGGACGCGGCGTCGGCGAACACGATCATCGGTCGGCTCAAGACGATCGCCGGGGCGCTGGCCGGGACGCTCACGACGGACGTCTCCGATCGTGCCGGGCGGTTGCTAGGCACCACCACTCCGCTGAAGTCCGGCGATCAAGCCTCGACGTTGACGGACGGACGGAAGGTCGTCGCGACTGCCGGTACTCGCGTGGCGCTCACCACGTCATCGACGTGCAAGTGGGTGACGCTCACGGCGTTGCACTCGAACACGGATGTGGTGATGGTCGGCGGTACTGGTGTCATTGCGGCTCTTGCCACGCGGGCGGGTATCTCGCTAACGGCGGGGCAGGCGACGACGATCCCGGTCGATGATCCGTCGAAGATCAACGTGGACGCGATGGTCTCGGGCGAGGGCGTGCTGTTCCTGGTGGGCTCATGAGCGGCCCTACGGTCAACTCCCCACCTTCGGCGGGAAGCAGTATCGGGACCGTCAGCGGGGAGACGGCTCACGTTCTCGTCACGCCGAGCGCCAGCGATGAGAACGGGGTTGTCGTCAAGGCGCCGAGCGCGGCGTGGGGTGCCGCGAGTGTGCCGTATGGCAAGGGGCAGGCGTTCATGCTGCTCAAGGAGGGCGCCGCGGGCGCGACGTTGCCCGACGATCTCGTGATGTTCCGCGTTGACCCCAGCGGTGCGATCGGATCGTGCGGCGGTATCCACTCCGCGCCCGGGCTTCGCGCTCGCGCTGGCTTCGTGCCCGCCTACGGGCTCCGCATCCAGCCGTCCATCGATTGCCCCGGCATCATCATCGACTCAGTCGCCAGCCCTGCGAGCGACTTTCTGCTCGTGCGCGAGAACGGCACCGGCAACCCGTTCCTCCGCGTCGATTCCAGCGGCCGCGTCACGTTCAACACGCCGCAGGCGCGCGCGCGCCGCACGACGAATCTGAGCCTTTCCAACGGGTTGCCCGCCCTCATTGCTTTCGATGCCGAGGACTACGACACCGACGCGATTCACGACCTCGTGACCAACACGACCCGGCTGACCTGTCGGACCGCCGGTGTGTACGACATCAAGGCGGGCGTTCGGTTCGCCGCCAACGCGACCGGCTACCGACAGGTCTACATCCAGCGGAACAGCAGCAGCGCCAACACCATCGGCGCCGAGCTACGGAACGCCTCCGCGGTCGGCCCCACCGACTTGAACGTGAGCACGTCCTACAAGCTCGCGGTGGGCGATTACATCGAGGTAGTCGCCACGCAGGACAGCGGCGGCGCCCTCGACCTCTCCGCGGCGGGCCCTCAGGCACCGGTGTTCTCAATGACCTACACCGGCCGAGGCTAAGTCGTGGAACCAATAGCCATCGACCCCGATCACCTGTTCGCCCGAATCGGCCGGCTCACCATCGAGAACGAGCTACTCCGCGTGGAACTTGACGCCCTACGGCCACCCGAGCCCGAAGCCGGAAGCACCCCGGGACTCATCCCATCTCCAGCTCGCAGAAGGGACGGTCAAGCCGATGACGCTCGCCTCCCTCCTTGAGCCGCTCACGACAACCGCCACGGCCCCGCCGTACGCCCCGGACCTCGGGGACGTTGGCGCGATCCTCCGCGCGCGCACCCTCGACAGCAACGGCGTGGAGACTGGCACGTTCAACTCGGACACCCGTCCCACTGGCAGCGAGACGGAAAGGCTCATCGCCCAGGCCACTGATGATGTGACCGACCAAACCGGCATCCAGATCCCGTCCGCGTTGTGGCGTCCCACCCGGTCGGTCATCGCCTACCGGGCAGCGATGCTCGTCGAGCTCTCCTACTTCCCCGAGCAGGTCGGGGCCGGGAAGAGCCCGTACCCGCAGTATGAGGCGCTCTACGCCGACGCGCTGACCCGTCTCATCGCCGCGGCCCGCGAGGCCGCGTCCGGCGAGGCCCCCGGCGTCGGGGACGATCCGGGCTTCGCGGTCTACTCCTTCGGCGGGCCGATGCTGCAGCCGGGCATCGGGATGCGGACCGTCTGGTGAGGTTCACGTTCGAGGCGCACGGCGAGAAGCTCATCGAGCGCGAGATCCTCCGCGTGGGGAATCGCGCCGCGGATCACCGTCCCGCGTTCGAGGTTGTCGCCCGGGCGATGATGGCGATCGAGCGCGAGCAGTTCGACGCCGAGGGTGGCCGCTCCGGCGGCTGGCCGGCGCTCTCCCCGCACACCGCCGCGGAGAAGACCCGGAAGGGCGAGGACCCGCGCGTCCTGCACGCCACGCTCGACTTGATGCGCTCCCTCACCGAGCAGGGCGACTCGAACCAGCTTCTCGAGATCCACGAATCGTGGATGGCGTTCGGCTCCCACCTCCCGTACGCGAGCATCCATCAGCGCGGCGGGAAGAACCTTCCGCAGCGCCGCCCGATCGACTTCAACGAGGCGGACCGGCAGGGCATCGTGAAGATCATCCAACGGTGGCTGATGCGCGGGGAGGCGGCGCTGTGAACCTTCTCGGCCCGATCCTCACCGCTGATCACGTGGAGCAGGCGGCGCTCGACACGCTCAAGGCGTGGATGCCGACCTATCTCGCGGAGATGGAGCGCCAGACCGGCCGGCCCGCCGGGTCGGTTCCGATGGTCAGGTCATGGTCGACGCTGAACCAGTTCGCGCACTGGACTGAGGATCAGCTCCCCGGCGTGATCCTCGTCTCCCCTGGCCTCGCGCAGCATCCCACGCGGAGGGGTGACGGGAGCAACTGGGCGCGCTGGACGCTCGGCGTCGGCATCGTCGTCTCCGCGAGGGACCAGCCGACGACGAACGCCTTGGCGAAGCTCTACGCCGCCGCCGTTCGCGCCTGCCTCTTGCAGCACCCGAGCCTCGGCGGGAAGTCCGAAGGATTGGGCTGGACGGATGAGCGCTACACCGACGTGCCCTCCGACCAGGCGCGCAGCGTCGCCGGCGCGCAGCTCATCTTCTGGGTCGAATACAAGGATGTCGTAAACGACCAGATGGGCCCGCCGTTCCCCGCGCAGCCATCGCCGACGCCGCTCACCGACCCGGGGGACGGGCCGGTGGTGCGCACCCACACGACCAGCGTAACCCCCCGATAGGAGGCCCAGGTGAGCAACGAGTATCGAGTGGTCAGCGACCACCCAGAGGACCTCGCCGACGGCCGCCAGGTCGGGCCCGGTGAGTTCGTGAAGAACGTCGACCCTGACGAGCCGCACAACCGTCGCCTCATCGACGACGGACGGATCATCGAGACCAAGTCGGCCGTCAAGGCCGGGAAGGAGAAGGGCGCATGAGCCTCCCCGGCACCGTCATCCGCAGCCTCGACCAGCCCCCCCCGAGAAGCGCGCCGACCGACACGGGCGTCGCGTTCGTGCCGGGGATCACGGAGCGCGGCCCGTCCATCCCGGTGCTCGTGCGCTCATTGAGCGAGTACGTCGCGACGTTCGGCCAGCGCGCCACCTACGGACCGCTCTACGACTGGCTCGACACGTTCTTCCAAGAGGGCGGCAACAAGGCGTACGTCAGCCGTGTCCTCGGCCCGGCCCCGGTGATCGCGCAGGCCACTCTGAACGACGGCGCTGCCCCGCCCGTCGCTTCGCTGATCGTTCGCGCGAAGAGCGCGGGGGCGTGGGCCAACCAGCTCGCCGTCCAGGCCGTGGCGGGGGGTGGCGCTGGGACGATTCAGCTCTCGGTGCAGTCGCCGGCCGGGACGGAGATCGAGCGCTCCCCCGATCTCGCTACGCAGCAGGACGCGGTCAACTGGGCGCAGGTCTCCACGAACGTCAACGTGACGCTCGGCGCGAGCGCCCTCCTCCCCGCAGCGGGGGCGGCGGTGGCGCTGACGGGCGGCACCGGGGATCACGCCAACGCACTGGACGCGCAGTGGCGGACCGCCTTGGGCGTGTTCACGAAGGACCTCGGCCCGGGGCAGGTGTCGATGCCGGGCCGCACCACGGCCGCGGCGCACACCGATCTGCTCGGGCACGCCCAGGCGAATAACCGCGTCGCGGTCCTCGACGCGCCGGACACTCCGACCGCCTTGACGCTCCGGGTCACAGCGGCGGCGCAGCGCTCCGGGGTCAACGCCCGCTACGGCGCGCTGTTCGCACCCTGGATCACGGTGCCGGGCGTCGCGCCGAACACCACGAGGACCGTGCCGCCCTCCGCACTCGTGTGCGGGGCGATCGCCCGGTCGGACCTCGCGAACAGCCCGAACGTCCCCGCCGCCGGGGAGAACGGCCAGGCGCGCTACGCGCTCGGCCTCTCCCAGGCGTACACCGACGCGGACCGCGGCATCCTCAACGACGCGGGGGTCGACGTGATCCTCACGAAGTACGGCGGGGTCCGCGTCTACGGGTGGCGCACCCTCGTCGATCCCGTCAATCCGACGTGGCTCGCGTTCTCCAACAGCCGCCTGTACATGGCGATCGCCGCCCGGGGGGACGCTATCGCGGAGAGCGAGGTGCTCAAGCAGCTCGACGGCCGCCGGCTGGAGATCGCGAAGTTCGGCGGCAAGCTCACCGGGATGCTGCTCGACTTCTACGGTGCCGGGTCGTTGTTCGGCGCCACGCCGGACGACGCGTTCCGGGTGGACGTCGGGCCGCAGGTCAACACCCTGCAAAGCATGAGCGCCGGCGAGCTGCACGCCGTCCTCGCGCTGAAGTTCTCACCGTTCGCGGAGACCGTCTACATCGACATAGCCAAGACGCCGATCACGGAGGTGCTCGCATGAGCCGCACCGATCAGTACAGCGTGAGCGTCGCCCTCGACGGTCGGGATCTCGGGATCTGGGACAAGCTGACCGGCGGGGACCTCGACTCCAACGAGACGAAGTACAAGCCGGGGGCGATGGGCGACGGGGTCAGCCTCGGCGGTAGCCGGATGGTCTCCGACGTGGTCGTCTCCCGGCTCTACGTCCTCGATCGCGACCATGCGCAGAACTCCACGATCCGAGCGCGCGTCGGGAGGGGCCGGGTGACCATCACCAAGCAGCCGCTTGACGTGGACGGCAACGCCTACGGCCGCCCGCTCGTCTACACCGGCAAGTTGAAGACGCTCAACTACCCCGACGCGGACAGCGAGGGCAACGCGGCTGCGCTGGTGGCGCTCACGATCAGCACGGATGACAACATCGGATGACCGTCGAGGAGGAACCCACCGCACTCACCGCGATCGAGGGAGCCAGTCAGATCGTCGACGGTTCCCAGAGCCTTCTCGATTCGGTCATCGCGAGCCGTGAGGAGATCCGCGGCGAGCATCACCTCGACCTCGAGGTCCCCGGCTACAAGGGGGTCCTGTGGCTCCGCTTCAGGCTGATCCCGTTCAAGCAGACCGAGCGGATGGGCGAGCGGCTGCGCCGCGAGAGCAAGAAGCTCGAGAGCATGACGCTGACCGGCGCGATCGACACGCTGATCGCCGGGTGCGAGCAGGTGATGCTCAAGGACGGCGACACGCTGCGCCCGATCGACCCGGCCGCCGAACCGCCCGTGAAGCTCGAGCAGCGTCTCGCGGAGCTCCTGCGCTTCGAGGCCGACACCGCCCGCAAGGTGGTCCGTGAGCTGTTCGGCAACGACTACGCGATCACGCAGACCGCAGTGCGGCTCTCCCGCTGGATGACGGACACCACGAGGGAGGTCGACGAAGACTTCCTGGGGGAAATCTAAGGCACGAGCAGGCGATCATCGAGGCCGCCCGTGTCGGCCTCGCGGGGATCGACCCGATGCGGTTCCTGACCACGCGGAACCCCGTCGAGGTGATGGTGATGCAGGCCGTCGCCAATAAGCACCTTGAGCTTGAGCAGAAGCTCAGCCGGTCTCGTGCCGTGGACATCGCCAACGCCTACACGGAATCCCAGAAGGGCGGTTAGCCATGCCCGAAGCTGACGCCCTTGACGTGATCCTCCGCCTGCAGGGCCTCCGGTCCTTCGTGGCCGGCACCCGGGAGGCTGCTGCCGGGGTCCGCGGGGTCGGGAGGGCCACGGAGGAGTCGAATCTCGCGTCGCGCAAGGCGAGCGCCGCGCAGGGACGCCAGGTCGGGGTCCTCGGCTTGCTCCGCAAAGCGTCGCTCGGGGTGGGAGGTGCTCTCGCTCTCGCGGGGGTGGAGGGCGTGAAGATGAGCGTCCGCTTCCAAGCGTCGATGGAGCGCGTCCACACGCAGGCCGGGGCGGCGCAATCCCAGATCAAGGGGCTGAGCGACCAGATCCTCAGAATGTCCGGGCGCTCAACCGCGCAAGGCCCGATGGCCCTTTCGAAGGGCCTCTACGACTTCATCAGCGTCGGCATGAAAGCCAAGCAGGCGATGCTCGCGCTGGGCCAGGCCGCGAACCTCGCCGACGTCGGGCAATCGAACCTCGAGCAGACCGCCGCCGCCCTGGCCGGCGCGTGGAAGTCGGGGATCAGCGGGGCGACGAACTTCAACATGGCCGCCGCGACGGTGAACGCGACGGTCGGCGCCGGGAAGATGACGATGCAGGACTACGTCGAGGCGCTCGGCACCGGCATCCTGCCCGCCGCGAAGGGCGCGGGGATCACGTTCAAGAACCTCGGCGCGGCCGTCGCCGTGTTGACGGATGAGAACTACAAGGGGTCCTCGGCGACCGCGCAGCTCGCTACCGCGCTGCATTTCATCACCGATCCGACGTCGAAGGCGACCAAGGCGTTCAAGGATCTGCACCTGACGCAGTATCAGCTCGCGGACTCGATCCGCAAGACCGGCAGTCTCCAGCCGGCGTTGAAGCTGCTGCACGACCGGCTCTCCTCGGTCAGTGACCCGAACCGCCGTGCGAGCGACCTGGGCGCGATCTTCCCCGGCGGCCGTGGCCGGGTGCTGCAAGTGCTGCTCAACCAGTACGACAACCTCGCGCAGAAGCAGAAGCAGATCGAGGGCACCACAAAGAACTTCGGTGACTCGGTCAGGCGAACCCACGAGACCGCGTCGTACAAGATCCACGCGGCGTGGGCGAGAGTGCAGGTCGGGCTCATCCGGTTCGGTGACATGCTCGGCAAGTACGTCGTCCCGATCATCGCCCGGGTCTTGCAGGCGGGCGCAAAGCTCCTCGTGTGGCTCTCCGGGATGCCCGGCCGGATCGCCGCGGTCGTCCACTGGTTCCACGGTTTGCCCGGCCCGCTGAAGCTCCTCGTGAGCATCATCGCGTCGATGGTTGGCTCCGCCGCGATCATGTTCGGCCTGCTCCGCGCGTTCATGGCCCTGCGGACCGGCATCCTCGCCGTCCGCACCGCCGCGACCCTGTTCTTCCTGTTCATGCGCGCCGCTCCCCTGCTGATGGGGCCGGTCGGGATCGCGATCTTCGCGATCATCACCGTGCTCTTGCTGATGGTCACGCACTGGAAGCAGACGAAGGCCGCATTGGCCGCCGTGTGGCACTGGATGACCGCCGCGTTCCACGCCGTCGTCGGCGCTCTCGTCGCCGCCGCAAAGGGCTACATCCACATCCTCAAGGCGGTCTGGACACCGATCTTCAACATCCTCACCTTCCCGATCCGCCTGGCCGCGAAGCTCCTCGGCGTCTCGTGGCACACCATCGGGCAGGGCGCGACCGACGCCATGAACTGGATCAAGCGGGCGTTTACCAACGTCGTCTCTTGGCTGGGTGGCGTGATCGGGAAGTTCGCTTCGATCGCCGGCTCCATCTACAAGGCGTTCACCGGTGCTTTCTCGGGGCTCGGCGGATTCGTCGGTGGGGTGTTCAAGGGCGCGATCAACATCGCCGTCGACGTCGTGAACTTCCTCATCCAGCAGCTCAACAGCCTCTCGGACTTCATCAAGAGCGCCTCGAACATCAAGCTGGCCGGGGTGGCGGTCACTGCCGGCGGGGTTGACCTCGGACACATCGGCCAGATCCCGCACATGGCGCTCGGCGGCACCGTGACCCATTCGGGGACGGTGATGGTCGGCGAGCGCGGCCCCGAGCTTCTCCACCTCCCTCCCGGCGCGCAGGTCCAGCCGCTGAACCCCTCCGACGGGCAGACGACTCCCGTCCATACGCACGTGTACCTAGACGGGCGCAAGATCGCCGAAGCCGTCGGCTCCTACACCGCTGATCGGCTGGCCAGGGCATGACCGAGAAGCTCCGCTACCAGCACGTCCGGTTCCGCACCTACTCCCCGTCGAGCGTCCTCGACGTGCTCATGGGCGACGGTCCCGCGCAGATCTCCGGCGGGTTCGGCGGCTGGCAGGTCATCAAGCGACCGAAGCGCATCTCGCTCACCGAATGGCAGGGCGTCGATCCCACGACACAGACAATCCCGGTCATGTTCGACGGGTGGACGGATGAGCGCAGCGTCGAACCGGAGATCGCGCGGTTGGAGGCGATGAGCCGTGCGAGCCCCGGCGAGCTCGAACCGCCGATCGTCAGGATCGCCGGGCCGATCCACCACCCCGAGCTCGACTGGGTCATCAGCGAGATCCAGCACGGCGACACGATCCGCCGCCGGCACGACGGGCGCCGGGTTCGCCAGGCGTCGAGCGTGATGCTCATGCACTACATCGAGGACACGCAACTGACTGCCGCCAAGCGCCACCGCGGCCGCGACGACCTGACCGCCCGGTTCGGGCACCCCGCTCTGCATCGCACGGTGATCGTCCGGCGTGGCGACACGCTCCCGAAGATCGCGGCCAGGGAGCTCGGGAAAGCGTCCCGGTGGCGGGAGATCGCGACGCTGAACCACATCCGCGACCCGAAGCACTTGAAGATCGGCCAGAAGCTGAAGATGCCGCGCCCGCAGATGGGCGAGGTCGACAGCAAGGTGCAGGCCGTGCGCTAGAAGGGGGTGGCCGGGTGACGCTCAGCGACCGCCTGGCCGAGTCCTCGACCGTCGAGGAGATGGTGCGGTTCCCCGCCCTCGGCGGACCCGCGGGCCGGTTGCGCCACGAGCCCGACCCGGACGAGGAGCGCGAGTGGATCTGGCGCGACACCACCATCGGGCACTTGCGGCTCGACGGGAAGCGGCTGCACGTCAAGGTCGAGGAGGCCGTCACCTCGGCGGAGCTCGAGCGCACCATCGAAGGCGCCTCGACCCTCACGATCGTGCTGCACGACCAGGCTCGTGCCCTTGTCGACTCGGACCTGTTCAACAGCCGCGTGGTGGTCGAGATCGACAATCTCCGCTTCGCCCTCGTGAAGGTCGCCAAGCAGAACGACGACTTCACGCTCACCTTCGAGGATGACGCGATCAACCGCCTCCGCGGGATGCGCGGCCCGAAGCGCGCGTTCCGCGACCAGGTGACCCGCGCCGAGTTCGTGCGCAGCCTCATCCGCGACGTCAAGCACCCCGTCATCCGGTTCTACTGTCCGGAGGTCCATCGCCGCCAGCCGATCGGGAAGCGGGCGATCACGAAAGCGTCGCAGCGGATCACGCGGCGTCAGCGGGGCGTGCAACGCAAGTCCGGCTTCGGCCCGGGGGTGTCGTTCACGATCAAGGGCTCCCGCGCTAGCCCGAACCAGGTGCGCAACTGCGAGCGGGTGCTCGACGTCGGCGCGTCGATGGGCGCCACCAAAACGGTGCTGCTCGCGTCGATCATGACGATCATCCAGGAGTCCACCGCGGAGAACCTCGGCGGTGGGGACCGGGACTCCGCCGGGCTCTTCCAGCAGCGCCCCTCCCAAGGGTGGGGCTCCCACGCGCAGGTCACCGACCCGGAGCACGCGGCGCACTCTTTTTTCGCCCGGGCGATCGGGAAGTCCGGCTCCCCGGGGGCTATCTCCCAGAGCGTGCAGGGCTCCGCGTTCCCGCACGCCTACGACCAGTGGCGCGGCGAGGCGAACACGATCGTCGACGCCTTCCACGGCGGCGCCGGTAGCCCCGGCGGCCTCGACACGACGACCACGAGTCAGCGCGCTGTGCGCTACGCGTTCTCGGTCGGGCGCAATGAGGACTACTGGACGGCGATCAACCGCCTCGCCAAAGAGGTCCAGTGGCGGTGCTTCATGGTCGCCGGCACCTTCTACTTCATCGAGGACACAGAGCTCTACGCGTCCCGCGCCCGGATGCGGCTCTCCGAGCACAACCAGTCGGTGGACTGGATCAACTACGAGTGGGACACCGGCCATGCCGTCGCAGAGGCGACCGTCGAGTGCCGCGCGAACGAGTGGGAGGCACCGCCGGGCACCGTGGTCGAGATCACCGATCCGGGGCCGCAGAAGGGCCGGTGGCTCGTGAACACGATCCACCGCTCGCTGTTCTCCCGGCACGCGGAGATCAAGCTCCATAAGCCGATGGTCGCGCTCCCCGAGCCGGCGCCGCAGGTGGTGACCGTCACGAAGACGACGCACGGCGGTCTGATCGGCGGGAGCCTCCCGAGCGGCGGGATCGGCGCGACCAAGGGCAAGGCGGGCGTGATGCTCCGCAAGGCCACCGAGATCGACTCCCACAACTACCCGTACGTGTGGGGCGGCGGGCACAACAGCTTCTTCAGCCCGCCGTACGACTGCTCCGGTGGCGTCTCAGCCGTCCTGCACGCCGGTGGTCTGCTCGGGAGCCCGCTCACGTCCGGTGGGCTCATGAGCTGGGGGGCACCGGGCCCCGGGAGCTTCCTCACCGTCTACGCGAAGGGCGACCACGTCTTCATGCGGATCAACGGCCGCTTCTGGGGCACCAGCGGTTTCGCGCGGCCCAACGGCGGTGCGGGGTTCTTCAACCAGACCCCCGGCGCCTCCTATCTCTCCGCGTTCACCGTCCGCCACTGGCCCGGGCTCTAGATGCCCCGCCTCGACCAGCTCCTCCGCGACCAGCACTTCGAGCTCTCCCAGCAGCCCGTCGCGTGGAGCGCGACGATCGCCAACGCCCCGGCCAGCGTGTCCTCTGACGTGTTCGTCGTCATCTCCGCGATCGACCCGATGGCAAGGGTCGGGCCGTGCCCGTGGACACCGAGACCGATCGCGGGCGGCGTGCTGCTCCCCGCGGTCGGGGACTTCGCGCTCGTCGTCTTCGACGAGACCGAGCGGCCGTGGATCACCTGCTGGACACCGCACTGAACAGGAGGCCGCATGCCACCTCAGGTCCCGCACCTCCGAGTGCCGATCCGCTTCGAGAAGGGCCGCGCCGCGCTCGTCGAGCAGGACACCCAGGAGGAGATCGAGCAGTGCGTCGAAGCGATCATCCGCTACCCGCTCGGCTACCGCCTCGACCAGCCCGACTTTGGGGTCGCGGACCCCGCGTTCTCGCAGGCACCCGTCGGCACCGAGGACCTGGAGGCCGCGATCATGACGTGGGAGCCCCGCGCCGACGCGCTCCTCGAGGAGAACCCCGACTCGCTCGACTCGCTCGTTGACCGTATTCGCGTGACGGGCCGGGCGGACTGATGGCCGAGTACATCACCGTCCCGATCAAGACGGACCCCGACGACCTGAAGCTCGACGCCTTCCAGCGCCTCTCAGACCTCGTGCCCGGCTGGCAGCCGGCGGAGAGCAACTTCGAGACGATCCACATCGCGGCGCTGGCGGAGATGGTCGCCGAAGCGCGGGATGTCGCCAGCGACGTGCCCGCCGCGATCTTCCGGTACTTCGGGCGGACCCTCGCGCAGCTCCCGCCGATCGACGCGGTTGCTGCCACCGCCACCTCGACGTGGACGGTGAAGGACACGGCCGGCTACACGATCCCTGCTGGCACGTTGGTCGGGGTGCGCGATTCGGCGGGGAACCTGCTCGTGTTCGCCACCACACTGGACCGGGTCGTCCCGAACGGGCGGACCACGGTCGGCGCGGTCGCGCTCGAGGCGCAGGAGCCCGGGGCGGCCGGCACCGCGCTCGGGATCGCCGGCGCCCCGGTCGAGCTGATCGACGCCCTGGACTACGTGACTGCCATCACGCTCGTGGCGCCGACGTCGGGGGGCATCGACGCCGAGGATGACGACACCTACCTGAACCGCCTCACCACCGAGCTCCAGTTGCAGGCGCCGCGCCCGATCCTCCCCCGGGACTTCGCGGCGCTCTCTCAGAACATCCCCGGCGTCGGGCGGGCCCTCGCCTTGGACGGGTACATCCCTGGCACCCCTCCGCAGACCGGGCAGCAGCGCGCCGTGACCGTCGCTTTGGTCGACATTGCGGGCCAGCCGGTCTCCCAGGCGATCCGCACCGCAGTGCAGAGCTACCTGCAGGCGCGGCGCGAAGTGAACTTCCTCGTCTCCACGATGGACCCCACCTACACCCTTGTCGCGGTCACGTTCACGGCGATCGCGGGGAAGGGCTGGGACCCGACCGACGTGCACGACCGTGCCATAGCGGCGCTCCAGGCCTTCCTGAGCCCCGCGACGTGGGGCACCGTCGCGGCGGGCGAGGCGCGGCAGTGGATCAACGTGCCATTGGTCCGCTACCTCGAGGTCGCGACGGTCCTGAACAACGTCGCGGGGCTCGACTACGTCACCGCCCTGACGCTCGGCGTGCAGGGCGCCGCGATGGCCGCGACGGACACGGCGCTCGCGGGGGATGCGCCGCTGCCAGGGCCCGGCACGATGACCGGCACGCTCACCACGCCGTGAGACCCCTCGTAGCGCCCGTCACCGAGGAGCTCTACACGGCCCTCCTGCCGCTCGCGTGGGAGGACGAGCAGCACGACTGGGCGACCCTCAAGCTGCTCGAGGTCTCCGCGTTTCTGCTCCAGGAGATCGAGGACCTCGTCCGCGACACCCCAGCCGGGCCGGGATGGTCCGTCGTGATGGACGTCAACCGCGCCCCGGCGAAGTGGCTCGGGTGGCTCGCGCAGTTCGCCGGCGTGCAGCTCCAGCGCGGACTGAGCGACGCGGCGCAGCGCGCCCGAATCGCCACCACGGACGGGCAGCAGCGCGGCGCCCCCAACGCCCTGATCGGCGCGGCGCGGCAGTACCTGACGGGCGCGCAGACCGTGATCCTCCGCGAGAGGGACGGCTCGGCCTACCGGCTGACGGTCATCACCTACACCTCGCAGACCCCGAACCAGGCGCAGGCGCTCGCAGCGATGCTCGAGCAGAAGCCCGCTGGCCTCGTCCTGAACTACCTCGTGCTCACCGGGCAGGACTACACGACCCTGCGCGCGCGCAACGCGTCCTACACCGCGATGCGGTCCGCCTACGCCTCCTACCAGGTCGCACGCGACCTGCAAGCAGCCTGAAAGGGGAGCACCCTTGAGCGACACGGCCACCACGCAGTGGGACGCGCTGAACCAGCCCGCATGGCTCGATCATCTCCGGGCGAAGGGCGCGGAGATCGTCACCGCCGTCGCCGGGCTCCACGTCGAGTTCGTCGGCGAGGTCCGCCTGAGCGTTGACGGGGTGCCCGTCGCGTTGCGCTGGGCGGGCGAGGAGGTCACATTGGACGTCGGGACGCAGGATGGTGGCGGGTCGATGTACTCGTGGACGGTGCCGCTGAGCTGGCTCGCCCCCACCCCAGCCCCCACCCCGCCCGCGGTGGCGTAGGTCATGGCCACCACTCTGCGCTGGGGGCTCCGCTACCCCGCGCTCACCGACACCGCCGACGTCCCGAGAGACATCGGGAACCTCGCCACGGATCTCGACGGGGTCGCGTTCGACGATCAGGGCACCGCCGCGAACTGCCCGGTCTCGACGCCCCAGACGCCGGGGAAGAAGGGCCGCTACTACTGGGCGACCGACGCCCTGTTGCTCTTCCGCGACAACGGCACGGGGTGGAACACGATCAACCCGACGCTCGCGGTGGATGGCGCTCCCGGTGTCGGGACGCTCCGCACCCTCGGCTCCGGTCCGCAGCAGGCCGCGCCCGGCAACGACGCGCGCCTCACCGACCAGCGCACCCCGCTGGATGCGAGTGTGACGGTGGGGAAGGTCTCCCCGTTGCTCATCCCGTCGCAGGGCGCGTCGGGCAACGCTGAGACGCTCCGGGCGATCGGCACCGCGGCTGGGCAGGTCGTCGCGGGTAGCGATCCGAAGCTCACCGACCAACGCACCCCGCTCAACGGGAGCGTCACTCTCCCAAAGCTCGCGGCCGACGCAACGGCGAAGCTCGGCGGGGCGCGCTACTTCGTCACTGAGCCCGGATCGGACTACCTCCGTGACGGGGACAGCACGCCGTCGGGCAGCATCTTCTCGCTCATCTCCCCGGCCTATCAGCGGCGTCTCACCGTCTCCGGCGGAGACATCTTCATCGGCTTCTCGTGCCGGTATTCGGTGAGCAACGTGCCGCCCGGCCGAGCGGCCTTCGCGATCCTCGTGGATGGCGTGCAGACCGGCCGGATCGGGAACGCAGCGACAACTGGCATTGGCGAAACCGACGTCGAGTTCCGCTTCGCGATGACGCTGACGGGCATCCCGGCAGGTAGCCACCTCTTCGCGCTGCACTTCCGTCGCGTCAGCGGCGCGAACCGTTCGCAGATATGGGGGCCGGAGTTGGAGATCCGCGAGGTTCTGCCCGGCAGCGGGAACACCGGGACCGCTTCGTGAGGCGACGCATGCCGAACGTGATCCCGCATGGCCGCTGACCCTCGCACGCGGTACGACGACGACTACCTCGACTTGAAGTTCAAGGTGCTCGACGAGTACCGCGTCGCTGAGCACCGGGAGCATGAGCAGGTCCGCGCCGACATCGACAAGGTCCGCTCCGACATGCTCGCGGGGTTCGACGCGCTCCGCGCGCTTCACACCGCGCAGGAGGAGAAGCGCGAGACCGCCCGCAAGGAGGCGGTCGCCAGAGCGGTCGAGGTCAGGAAGACCGCTCGCCGCGACCTTCTGCTCGCGTTGTCGGTTGCCGCGGCGTTCCTCGGGGCGATCGGCGGCCTTCTGGGGGTGTTCTTGCATTGACCCGCCTTCATTCTCTTCTGCCAGTCGTCGGAGTGGCGTTGCTGCTCGGCGCGGCGGTCGTCCTCACGCAGCTACAGCTCGCTCGTGACCGCGTGAGCGCTTCGACCTTGCACGCCGCGCAGATCGGGTCGTGCCGTCGCGTCAACGTCCTCAGGGACACGGCCAACCATATCGCGCGCCGCCAGCTCACGTTGGTCGAGCTGGTAGCCACGCAGCGCACAAAGGAGGTCAGTGTGCAAAGGCATCTTCCCGGCTACCTAGCGAAGCTCTACCGGCTCCGCGCCGAGGCGACGTACGACCCGCTCACGGACTGCGAGCAGGCCGTCGATCATCCCTTGAGCTACGTGGCGCCCCGGCCCGTCCCGTTCATCCGGCGATGACCCGGCTCCGCGCGATCCTTCCGATCTTCGGTGCCGCGTTGCTGTTCGCGGCCGCCCTGGCTGTCCCGCGGGTGCAGATCGCCAGCGAGCAGGCCAAGCTCAGGGACACACAGGCGAGGATCAAAGACACGCAGGCACGGATCGCCGAGCTGGCGCAGCAACGCGCGGACGCCGCGGGGCACGCCGCCACTCAGGCCCAGAACGCGACCCGTCGCAACGCCCGCGCGATCAACGGGGTGCAGCACACCGCCACTCACGTCGTCAGGTTCCTCCGCGGCCAGCAGGGCTTCGCGGGGGTGCAGGGGCGCGGCGGCCAGCTTGGCGCTCCCGGCCCGCCCGGCACTCGTGGCCTCCCCGGCCCGTTCGGCCCGATCGGCCCGCTGGGCCCCACGGGCGCACCCGGGGCGAAGGGCGACGCCGGGGCGAACGGCAAGGACGGGGCCCCCGGAGCCAAGGGCGACACCGGACCGACCGGTCCCCCGGGCGGCACGGGACCCGCGGGACCACCCGGTCCTCAAGGCCCTCCAGGCCCGCAGGGGCCGGCACCGTCGACCGTGACTTGCACGCCGAGCTCCACCCCCGGCACCTTCACCTGCACCAACCCGTAGCCGCACCTCACCCCGAAAGGAGCCCGTCCGTGCGCTCCCTACTCGCAGTTGCCCTCGTCCTCCTTGCGTTGCCCGCGCTCGCGCTCGCACGCACGTTCGGCAAGCACTACACCGTCCAGTCGACCGCGTACACCGGGTCGGGTGGCGGCGGGGTGTTCTGCACCGGCCAGCCACCGCATTTCGGTGAGGTCGCTGTTCCCGGCCCCGGGCTGTACGGGCATTTGCCGTGCGGAACCCTCATCCATTTGGACCGTGCCGTTCATGGCCGCAGGTACTTCCGTGTCATGGACCGGATCGGATGCTGTTCCCAACTTGACTTCTACCTGCCGAGCGGCGCCGGCGCGTATGGGCGTCGCCGCGTCGGGTATCGCGTGGTCGTGCGATGACGCCTCGCAACTGCAAGCGCACGGGAGTGCGCCGTGAAGCAGCGTAAGGCCGCTATAGGGGGCCCCGACTATGGGCCGATCTGCCCGACATGTGGTGGTCCGAAGGCGAAGGCCGCGCATAGGTGTATGGGCTGCCGTAGTGCAGCCGCGAAGACCAGCGAGCAGGCATGCGGCTCACCGTCGGGCCATGCAACGTCGTCGCGGGATGACCGAGCAGGACAGCCGGTACGCCGAAGTCGTTCGTCGTGATCCGTGCAGCTATTGCGCGAGCCCAACCAGCGACCACGCCGACCACATCGTCGCGGTTGTACATGACAGTGAGCCTGGATGGACGAATCTGACCGGCGCGTGTCGTCGGTGCAACCACGCGAAGTCCAGCCGGGAACTGCTTCGTTTCATGCTGGCGGAGGTAAGCGGATGAGCAAGCCCAGCAGTTCCTTTCGGATGATCGACAACCGGCCGTGCCCTGAGCGGATTGCACCGTACATCGCGGTGATCACCAAGGGCTCAACGGTGAACAGCATCTACCGGGGGTCAGATGCCGCCGACCTTCTGCACAAATACGGCGCTCACACGCAGCGAGAAATACACGAGATGTACCCGGGGATCTCCAACCCCGAGGGCGAGAGCACGCACGACGGGCACAAAGGCGGCGCGTACCCGGGCCGGCCGACCGATCGCGCGGAGTGGTGGATGCAGGGCTGGGACGTCAACGACGGGGACGTTCAGCGTGTAATCGCCGCCGCTGGGCGCCGCGGCTGGCGCGTCTTCCGGCCGTACTCGCGCGGCGCCGAGTTCCACCACTTAAATTTTGCCGCGCCACCGCGGCCGCAGAACATCGGCCAACGCATCCGCCTGAACCTCATCCGCGCCCGCCTGCCCCGCCGGTAACAACCTCTTCGAAGGGAGGCGCCTGATGGCGTCACGCATCCTCGCGGCCACGGTCGCTCTCGTCCTCCTGCTCGCCGGTTGCGGCAGTTCGACGAAGCCCGCCGCCCCCATGGTCGGCCCCAAGCACGACGCTCCGAAGCCCGTGCAGCTCGCGCCACCGTGCCATCTCTCCCCGCAGGACGGCTCGATGGGTGCCTGCGCCCCGAAGCCACCGCTCGGCGCGCGTCTCGCCGCTCCGCGCGTCGCCGCTGGGAACCCGCACTTCGTGGACCTGTCGAACAACGACCCCGTGTACGGCGTCGGTGCCTATCGGGCGATGCGCGCCCACGGCTACACGGGCGCGATCTTCAAGCTCAACCAAGCGGGCTACATCGACCGCACCGCCGCCGGGCAGCTCGCCGCCGCCCGTCAGGCCGGAGACCGCGTCGGCGGCTACGACTTCGCGGACACCACGCAGGGCGCCAGCGCGACCACCGAAGCGCACATCTTCATTGGGCGACTCCGGGCGCTCGGACTGTGCGGCGGCCGCGGCGTGATCCCGCCGACGGGCGACTTCGAGTACGGCCAGATCACGCCGAGCTACGTCGTCACGTGGGTCGCCATCGTGCGCCACGCCTGCGGCCATGTCCAGATCTACACGGGGCAGTGGTACTGGAACCCGCACATCGGATGCTTCTGGCCGGGGGGCGTGCCCGGCTGGATCAGCGGCTACGGCGCGCTGTATCTGCCATGCGGCATCGGCGCTGACTTCCTTGCGCAGCAGTTCTCCGACCACGGCTACAACGGGCACAACAACACCGACGTCAGCGTCTACCTGCACGGCTCGGCGAGCTGGGATCGCTACACGAACGCAGGGCCGCCACCGAAGCCCAAGCCGCGGCCGTTGACCCCGGCGCAGAAGCGTCGCCTCGCGCACTTGATCGGTGCCCGCCAGCGTCTCCGCGGCCAGATCGTGGTCTCCGACCGGCAGGCCCGGCGGGAGATCCGGCACCTCCATGCCCTCAAGACGGAGGGCGATCACGTCAACCGCCTAATTCGGACCCTGCGCCGCTGAGCCGATGGACGCGCTGAGCGCTCACCTCCGCCAAGCGGATCTTGTCGGGCACCCGGAGAAAGCCAACGCGCTGCTGATTCTCCACTCGCAGCACATCCCCGCGAAGAACGTCGTGAGGGTCTACCCCGACAGCGTGCTGTATCTCGGCGCGGACGGGGCGCCGTACACCGCGTGGCTCCGCCGCGACCCGGCGAGCCTCACGTTGTCGATCCGCGTTGAGGCCGGGTTCTGCGCCGAGGAGGCCGCGTGAGCCTCTACGCCTGCGATCTGTGCGGCCACGAGACGACCGGCTACTCCAAGACCACGCTGCTCAAGCACGGGTGGAAGTGGCACGACGCGCAGCGCGGCCGGTTCATCGCCGTGTGCGGCGAGTGCTCCGGCCGGCTTGAACCCAAACCCTTGCAGGACCCTCAACCCTCATCGAGGAGGACCGTATGATCAAGCTCACACGGGGACGCATCGTCGCGTTTCTGACCCCATTCGTGTTCGTTCCGGCGGCCGCGTGGGCCACCGGGCTCGCCGCTCGGTACCTGCCGTTCCTGCCGCACTTCGCGGCCGGGCAGATCACCGCGTTCGAGGTGACTGGCGCAACCGCCGCGCTCGGCGTCGCGCTCCACTGGCTCCACAACAACGCCTGGTGGGAGAAGCACGGCGCCGGCCTCCTCGACATCACCGACACCCCGTCATGAGCGCTATCCGATCTGCGCCGATCAAGTTCACCTTCCCGACCATCGACATCATCAACGACCCGTCCTCGGGCGTCGCCGACGCCGACGTGAAGAAGTGGACGGCCGCACTAGCGAAGCAGCTTCACGAGGACTTCGGGCCGCACTGGGGGCTCGGCGCGCACCTGAACGCCGTCCCGCAAGGGCAGAAGGGGACCGCGGGGCACTGGTGGATCGTGCTGCTCGACTCCAGCGACGTCGCCGGGGCGCTCGGCTATCACGACCTCACCCCGCAGGGCCAGCCGCTCGGGAAGGTGTTCGCCGGGACCGACCGCCAGTACGGCAACTCCGTGTCGGTCACGCTCTGCCACGAGCTGCTCGAGATGGTCGCCGACCCGAACATCAACCAGACCGCGCAGCGCTCATCGGTCGCCTCCGGCGAGTTCTGGGCCTATGAGACGTGCGACGCGGTCGAGGCCGACTCCCTGGGCTACGAGGTCGACGGGGTCCTCCTCTCGGACTTCATCACCCCGCAGTACTTCGTGGAGCCCGCGATCCCCGGCGCGAAGTTCGACCACCTCGGCCATCTCTCGGCACCGTTCGAGATCGCCCCGGGCGGCTACTCGTCCATCTGGACCCCGGGGTCGGGGTGGGCGCAGAAGCAGGCCGAGCACGCGACCGCCAAGCCGGGGGAGCGCATCCCGGTCGACCCGGCCGCCCGTCCGCGCGTCGGTTCCCGCCGGGAGCGGCGCGCCACCCCGTCGAACGAGTGGCAGCTCAGCACCGTCGAGGCCGCGTCATGACTGACCTCAAGACCAACGCCGCACACACCTGGGCCGATCCCGAAACGCCTCTCAACCTCGCCCTCGCCCGCGACGAGCTCGGCGGCGTGACGCTCGAGCAGCTCCGTGACCTCCCGTTCGCGGGGCTCGCGCAGTTCAAGCAGGCTGGGAAGTTCCCGGCCGGCTACCCCGCCGACACGGCGATCTTCTACAGCCCACGGGACCCCGGCGTCCACGCCGTCGACGCGTGGGTCGGGATGCAGGTCACCCACTCATGGGAAGTCAACATGTACGGCATGGACGACCCCCTCGTGGCGGCGATCACGCGAATGCACTGCGAGAACCCGAACGTCCTCGTCGTGGTGAACCTCGACAAGTCGCAGGCGGGCGGGACGCACGAGAAACAGATCCTCAACGCGTACCTTCACGACCGGATCGGGAACTCCGTCGCGGTCGGCCATTCGATCAAAGGCGCGATCTCGCACTTGAAGCTGACGGTGGCGGACAAGCGCGTGAAGTCGGGCGGCTCGACGAACATGAGCCAAGGCGGCGAGGAGAAGCAGGACAACGAGCTGGTGGTCACCACGAACCCTCTGCTCGCGGCGGAGGCGTCGTCGGTGGTGGGCCTGAATCACGACGCGATGCTCGCCCAGATGGCGAAGGCGCCGGCCGCGTGAGACTCCGCCGTCTCGTCAACACCGAAATGCTCGAGGAGACCCTCGAGCCATTCAACGAAAGGATGGACCAACTCATGTCCCAGTTCGACGACTTGAAGGCCAGTCTCGACCGGCTCTCCACCGATCTGCCCGCCGCGGTGGATGCTCTCCACGGCGAGGTCTCGAAGCTCGAGGCCGAGGTGAAGGCCGGCGGTTCCCCGGACTTGTCGGGACTCAAGGCGCAGGTGGACAAGCTCGACGGGATCGTGAAGCCCGACGTGCCGGTGACGCCCCCGGTGACGCCTCCGGCTCCGCCTGCTCCGCCCGCCGGCCCGTAGTGAGGGTCCGTCTCCGCGTTTACGGTCGCCCGGCGCCGAAGGGCTCAAGGGCGACCGGAGTGCGGAAGGACGGCTCCCGCTACTCCCGGCCCGCGTCGAAGCATGAGAAGCCGTGGACGGAGGCGGTCCGCCAGGCCACGTTGATCGGCCGCCCGGAGGATGTGGGGCCGCCGTACGCGGTCACGATTGCGTTCTTCCACGTGCGGCCGGCCCGCCCGAAGTACGGGTGGCCGGTCAGCTCGGACGTCGACAAGCTCGTGCGCGGCACCCTGGACGGACTGGTCCCCCGGATTCTCTCCGACGATCGTCACGTCATTGACCTCAGGGTCCGCGAGTGCTGGTCGGACCTTCCGCAGGACGCGGGCGCCTTGGTGATCGTGGAGCGCGCCGAGCTGACCTCGGAGAGGGTGGAGGCCGTCAGGGCCGCTGCCTGAGCGATCTATTCATATCTGCATACCTTGGCTGCCTTCCCCCTCACTCGGGCGGCCAATGCGCGAATCCCCCGCTGCCGAACAGGCGCGGGGGTTTCGTCGTTAATGGCTCAGTACGTCCGCGCGCGGGTGCCGGTCAGCGCGAAGCCGTGGTGCTCGCGGTTCGCGCACCTGAGCACGCCGTCTCGGCGGGCGATGCGGCAGTTGATCGCGCCCGGCGCCTTCCCGAGCTTCACCGTCCCGCCGCTCATGTTGTACCAGCGGTCGTAGGAGAGGCGTGGGAGCCCGTCGTTCGGTTCCCCGGTCGCCCGGTAGCGGATCGGCCGGCCTTGCTCGAGGAGGCGGTAGACGCGCTGAGGACGTGCCTGGCGTGGGACGCATCGGAGGCCGTTGCCGCCTCGGGTGGCGTCCTGGAGCAGCTCGCAGTAGACGCCGCGGTGCGGGGTTGTGAAGTAGTCGACCGGTTCGAGGCGGGCGTCCGCGAGCGCCGGGACGGCGAGCATGGCCGCCGCGGTGAGGATGGTGGCGGTTTTCTTCATGGTGCTCCCCTGTGTAGTGCAGCGAGGCAGCCGTCGACGGCTACGGAGCGGAGCTCGGGCTGGAAGTCGCCGCTCACCTTCCTCGCCGCGGCGCTCGGGTCATTCGTGCCGGCGACGGCTTGCGAGCCGCCTTGGCACTCGGCGCGTGCGGCGCTGTAGGTCTTCGCTGCTTGGCCGCAGTAGCGCGTGTGTGCGATGCAGTCGCTAGCGGGCTTCGGCGGTGCGGTCGCGGCCTTGGGACGAGGCGGTGGCGACGGGCGGCGAGGCGCGGGGGCGGGTGGCTTGGGGGGATCGCTCGGGCGGGACGCGGTCGTGTTCTGCGTGGTGGTCGTCGCGCATCCGCCGAGCGCGAGGACGGCGAGTAGAGCGGCTGCGCGCCACGTTCTCGGGGCCGCTTTCCGTACCGTCGCAGGGCCAGGCGAGGGGCGGCTACCGTGGCGCGACGGTCGGTTGCGGAGCCCGTGACGGGCCGCTAAGGTTGGGAACATACGTTCGGGTCCGAGGAGGCGACGGGAATGCGCGAGCAGGGCAGCGAGGAAGCGGCGGCACTGTTCGACATCGCGGTGTTCATCCGTCGCCGTGCTGGTCTTCTTCCTCGCCCGTCTCTGGTTCGTCGGGGTCTTGAGCACTGGGCGGGGCGTCTTGAGCGTCGGGGCCGAGCACTTCGGGCCCAGGCCCGCGAACGCCGAACGCATCCCCGTCTGCGAGCGGTTCCCTAACCGCGAGGAGAATGTCGAGCTTCGCTTCGATCCGGTCGAGCTGGGAGGGGTGGGCGCTGAGCGCGCCGTTGAGGTCGGGCGTCTCACGCGCGGGCGCCGTGTAGAAGTAGCTCACGTCGGTCTCGAGCGCCTCCGCGATCTTCGGGAGGTACCGCTCGCTGGGTCGGTAGACCCCGCGCTCCCAGTCCGAGATGCGCTGGTTGCTCACGGCCGGGACGTTGATCCGGTCGGCTACCTCCCGCTGATTGAGGCATAGCTCCTCGCGCCTTGCTCGCATTTGGGCGCCGATCCGCACTGCGACTTCGCCCGCCATTGCTTGCAACCTAAGGCGCCGGAGGCGATCTGTCGTCGCCGTGTCGGTAGGGGACTTGACACTAGCGGGCATGTTGTTATAGAGTAGCGGTATGGCAACTACCGGCGCAAGTCGCAGTCTCGCCGCTACCGTCGGCGACAACATTCGTCGCTGCCGTCTGGCGGCCGGATTCACGCAGCACGACCTCGCGGTCAAGCTCGGCAGCTCCGACGCCATGGCGGTCAGCCGGTGGGAGCGCGGCGTCCATCGACCGAATGAGGAGAACCTCGTCGCCCTCGCAGAGCTGCTTGGCCGTGACGTCGCTTGGTTCTACTCGGAGTCTTCTCCCGGGACGGAGCGCGCCGCATGAGCGATCTCAGGGTGAAGCTCAAGGTCCGGGTCCGGCGAGACCTATCCGCTCAGCACTGCGTCCTCGATGTCTTCGCCGGCCCCGATGAGGATCACCTCGTCAACTGCGGCCGGTGGGTCGCTTGCGTTCGGAGGATCGGGCGATGAGCGCGCGACTGATCGAAGCCGCGAAGGCGGTCCAACCGGGCGCCCCCGGCGAGGAGCCGGTCGTCCCCTACGTGGCCCTCGTGCGCGAGGCCGTCGCTTCCCTGGTCTGGGGCTCCATGTTTTACCGTTGCAACGCCTGCAGCTTCGAGTGGGAGGTCTTTCTCGCGTTCGGCGTGGAGGGACCGTCGACGCTGCGCGAAACGGGACTCTACGTGGCGTCCCCGTTCGTCGTGGGCTCGTGCCCCGCCTGGCCGATCAAGGCGGATGCGACGGAGGAGGAGCGCGCGCAGTTGCGGCACATGGGTCGCTGCGAGGGCCGCATGAGTCACGTCGATTGGAAGCGCGACCGCGAGTTCAAGGCCGCGCAGCTCAGTCCTGACGACGCGCCGCGGTTTGTGCTCGACGGCTGGCACGGGTTGGCCGCGCTGCTGATCCCCACGCCGGCGCTTGTGCGTGCTCGGCGGTTCCACGCCGACCTCGCAGACATGGACGGCGCGCGATGACCCCGCCCGACCTTCGCCCCTTCCTCGATGACAAGTTGGTCGACACCCGCCTGAGCGCCCTCGCGGAAGTCCTGGCCGCTGACGTTGCCGCGTCGCAGGGTGAGCCGTTCCTCTCCCGGTATGGCCGGCTGTTGCGCGACCGGTTCTTCGAGGTGATCTCGGACGCGATCGTTGACGCGGACATCCCGTCGGCCGATGAGGTGGCCGTGTTGGACCGCGAGGCCGACTTGGAGGAGGGGATGCTGCGATGAGCGCCGTGCGGGTCTGTGACGGGTGCGGTGCCGAGATCGTCTATCGGGGCCGAGGTCGACCACGCCGCTGGTGCGAGGCGTGCGCCGAGAAGAAGCGCGCCTACCGCGAGGCCAACCGCGGTGAGATCGCCGAGAAGAAGCGCGCCTACCGCGAGGCCAACCGCGGTGAGATCGCCGAGAAGCAGCGCGCCTACCGCGAGGCCAACCGCGGTGAGATCGCCGAGAAGAAGCGCGCCTACCGCGAGGCCAACCGCGGGGAGATCG